>JAALOO010001667.1_pt1 | contig 14219 bp, 19 predicted proteins | sample 7257641 | NCBI WGS metagenome assembly JAALOO01 (sample SAMN14085613, study PRJNA598686) | mite metagenome | biome: ENVO:01001000; feature: ENVO:01001002; material: ENVO:01001226; isolation source: single female mite from University of Michigan culture on fish food culture... ...
GGAAACTATTAGAGACGTGAAAAACTAAAAAGTTCGAGTGACGGTTGCCTTAATATTTACAAAACTAAAATAAAAATTCTAACCATAAGATTTGACATTGCCATCGTTCTTAAGAAGAGCAAGTTCAAAAGTGATTGGAACATCCCCTTTGACTGTTTCACCAGGGTAACAATGCAAGTAAATACCAGGATTTTTAACTTTCAAATCATCTTCCTCAAAATCAAGGTGTAATTTAAACTTGATGTCATGCTCATCAACAGAAAAGTAAGGAGAGTATTTGTTTTTGTTTGATTTAAAAATCATGTCGCTAAATTGATCAATCTTCCAGATATGCTCAATCTTGAATGTGGTCATCTTGCTGTGCGACCAGCTTTTAGCGTAACCGTCACTTGAGGTGTTGTCCGCCATGATTTCTGGGATGTTCAGAAAACTTGGAAGCGAGAAAAACCGAAAAGTGAGAAGAACGAGCACGCTGTTTTGGAAAGAAGTTGTCGTGAAAGTAGAAATCAGCTGACTGAATGCGAACACTAATTAGTGCTGCCACCTTTGGCTGGAAAAACAGTACAATCATGTGTTTGCGCTGTTTTCTTGAACTTGTTGTTAGTGTTGGCAACTTTTTTTATTGGCGATTAAAATGTGCATTTACAGAAACAAAAAATGAAATTGAGAAGAATTAGCTTTGAATGTATCTGTCGACAGTTTAACTCTTAACATTGAATCTTTAGTTAGCACTTTCTTCAGGGTCAACTTCAGAAAACTTCCTTTTAGGACACAAAATACTGCTAACAGCACAGCAAAGTTTAGCTGTTTTCTCGCCATCGGTTTTGCACATCTGTTGCCATCCTTGGGACAAAAGAACATTGTTAAAATTGGAAGCCATAAAAGCCAGGCAGTTATCCCGGAGGTTGGACGCATTGTGTAGATCGGCAACGAGATAAACGTTGACAGCATTTTCGATTGTAAGAGCTGATGAAAGATAGTTCTCACAGTGAAATTTTAGATAGTCAACTTGGTACTGGAAATTACAAAATGTTAAACTAAGACAACCCAATAAAAACTTGCGTACCTTTTCAGCCAAAATCAAAAGTTCCAGAAATGAGCTGTCATTTTGGGGTTTACCACCGGTGTAGATGAACTGCAGAAAGTCCTTCATAGCATCAACCGACACATCGGGAATGATCACTTTTTTCTCGCGAGCTTCCTTAATACTGCAGTGACCGAACATAGCTTTGAAGACAGGAGAGTGAGCCGAAAGGATACATTTATGAACTGGAATTTTGGTTCTGCCAACAACGATGCTGAAGTCACTCATTTCGCCACTGTCCAAAAGAGACTTTTGATTTGACTTGAATTTACTTTCACTGCTGATGCTATCCTCAACAGGCAATGATTGAATTTGGACTTCATTGTAACTGACAGCGGCCTAGAGTAAAAATTTAGGTGAAAAGTTAAATAAAAAATTAAAATCTAACCTTGCAGCGAATGACCAACTGGTGACCACCATGCAGATAATTGTTCTTTGGATCCATTATGGTAGAATACTTCTCAAATGAATTGAAACCATGTCCAGAAGCCTTTGCCTTAGAGAAAGTGTATTTGATTTCTATTTAAAAACATTAGTAAACTTCCAAAACGTACTTAACAAATGCTCACCATTACGAGAATAAACACTGTCATCGTTCTTTATAAAAGCTAAGTCATAAGTAATTGGAACATCACTTTTGACTGCTTCTCCATGGTAACAGAACAAGAACAAAGCAACATTTTTAACCTTCTCTGCATCATCCGCAAGTAAAAGTTTTAAATTGAACTTGATGTCATGATTTTTATGAAAAAACTTAGGAGAAAATTTTTCCCTCTTTTTTTGAAAGATCTTGTCGCTAAAATGATCAATCTTCCAGATGTGCTCAATCTTGAATGTGTCCATCTTGTCGTGTGACCAGGTTTTAATGCAATCGTCACTTGAGGTGTTGTCCGCCATGATCACTGGTTTCGAAACGAGAGAGAACTTCAAGTGACGAGGAGCACGCTGCTTCGGAAGAAAGTTGTTGTGAAAGTAGAAATCAGCTGTTGCAGTTCAAGCAAAAAGTGCTGCCAACGGTTCGTAAGCGGCTCACTCTGCTGCAGGTCGGGGGTGGAGCCTCGTCCTAGGCTGCAGTTTGTCAACACAGCAGCAGTAGTGCGCAGTCTCGGCAGCAGCTTTTTGCCTTTCAAAGGCTGCTCGCGCGCTCGGTCTGCAACACAATGCATTTCAATAGGGGAAAAAAGTGAAAGTGAAACTAGGGGATCTCCAGGTGTTCACCGGTAGATTTTGACTGGAGCGAGTAGGGGTGCCCCGTGAACCTAGCCCAAAGCCAACACCCACACACCTGAACCCACCCTACCCTAACACCTTCACCCACACACCCTACCCTAACACCTTCACCCACACACCCTACCCTAACGCCTACACTCCCACTCACACCCTAACGCCATTGGCAGGGGCCCTGCTCAGAGTAGCGCTACCTTTCACAGTGCATTTGTGCGCAGGCGCACATTAAAGTCCCAGCTTGAAAGGGCCTAGCTTCAAAAGTACTATGGTGGATTTTCAATCTGAAAGGAGGTTCCTGATCCTATAGTCTTGACCTATTACTGTGCCAAGTTTGGTAGTAATCGGTACAGCCAGTAAAAAGCCTTTGGCTGGACAAGCCACTCTCTTCCTCGCGAGCGATGACGCAATTTTTCTCTCATTTTTCACTATAAGAAAAAAAACTTTTTACACTAAACGGCCCTAGCTCCCAAACGGCTGGGAGTTTTTAATTCTGAAAGCGTTGTGCAAATCTACAACTCTTTAGCTGTCATCGTGCCAAGTTTCGTAAAATTCCGAACAGCCGAAGTGTGAAAAACATTTGAACAAAAAAAATCTGTTGTACCGATTTTGACCAGCGGTAGATTGTCACTTGCAAAAACCCTTTGCAAGAAAGACCGCACAATTTAGAACAATTAGAACTTTTGCTTTTGTAAATAACTTTTCACACACAATGATCAAGAGGCTTTTGTTTTACCCTCACCAGCTTACCAGTGCATCATAAACTGCAACAAAAGGATCACCTCCCTCTTCTTTCCATGGGTCAAGGCTGCTCCAATTCGCTGACCAACGAGGAACGGCGTCTGCTGTTTGGAGAGGAGAAGGCGTCGCCGGCGAAGCAACCGCCGCCCAACAGTCTTCCTGCAGCACTTCAACTTCCACAACAAGTTCCACTACTACCTACAACGACGACGACGACAACAACAACAACAGCAGCAAAAGCAGCAGCAGTGCCAACTTTCATAAAAGAATCAGCTTCAGCGACGACCATAACAAGCACCGTCTTCAGTGTCAGTCCGGCCACTTCGGCCTTTCCAGCCGACAATACAAGAAATCGAAGGCCATCACCACCTCCACCTCCAAAAGCAGCAACAGCAACAGCAACAGCAGTCAAAGGCAACAAAGGCAACCCCCGTCTCAAAGGCCACCACAAAACCAACACCGCCAAAACCAAAAGTAGTAAGGGCAAGAGAAAGAGCGGCCAGCAGTTGCAGCTGGGCAAAGTCAAGGCGGCTCCAAAGCTGAAGGCAGACGGCAAGAACAAGAGCAAAGGGCAAAATCGCCAGGAGAAGAAGCCTCCTGCAGGAGCTCAAAAGCTGGCAAAGACTGGTGGTAAAGGACAGAGGGAAAAGGCAAAAGCGGACACTGCCAAGGCCCCAAAAGGAAAAACAGTCAAGTCGAAGCCAAGCAGAAGGTACAAGCTCAACTCGGCGTACTTTGCCTCGCCCTACCGCTTTCCTTCAGAACCAAAATGTTTGGCTAAGACTGTTCCTAAACAGTCCAAACCCTCATCACCCTCAGGTCTCTCGCTGCCTGGTGAGCTACGAAAAGACGAAGACGGGGACGGTCTCAGTGTTGGCCAAGAACTGCCCAAGGATCTGTCAAAGCTGGGGAAACTCATCAGGCCTAAATCGGTGGCCTCCACCTCTTCGAGAAGCTCGCAAAGGTCAGCTCGCTCGGTCGGAAAGTGGACGGCAATTGAGGACGAGGGCGAGGATGAGGAGGAGAAGGAAAGGGAGGGAAAGACCACGGCGAGAAGACCTTCAGCAGCTCTTAAGGAGGAGAAGAAGATGGTGGTGAAGGAGGATCAGACAAAGGGAGGCGGCTACTGCGCACTGCTCAAGCGAGAGGATCCGCAGGATGAGCTGACGTAAGCGTCAACCTGTACACCGCCGCCGCCGACCTTACTTCAACACTACTCTTTCCTTTTTGCTTCCATTCTATTCGGTGATCATCAGTTTTTACCAATAATAACATAGCAGTTGGCTGGAACGAAAGTGAAACACTGCGAGGGCGCTTGGCAGTGCTGAATAAGTGAGGTGAAGAAGGCCTAGTGTAGATTGTGTGGATTTAAAAAGTTTCCTTTTGAGATCTTGAGATTTAAGAGTTATACTAGCTATTCAGACACAGAAGACACAGGCACCCAATAAACCACAGTACAATTTTGTCAGAAAAAGGAGGCTTTCTAGTTTGCACTTTTTTGCCCACCACCACCACCTCTATCATCTCAGTTTGTGTGCACACACTTACCTAGCTCGATCGACGATCCACCAAGGTCTCCCTCATTAAGAGACGTTGGTCTTCGCAGGGGGCACATCTGGTCAGAGCGCCTAACACTTCTGCGGGGCGAGCCTAAGGAGGAGGAGGAGGAAGGGGGGGGGAACTCAACTCGCTCGCGGTGCACCACAACACAACTGTTCTCATCACCAGCAACCGTAGCAACCAGGTCGGTTTAGCGAGGAACGGGGACACAACTCAGCTTGCTTCAACCATAGGGCCGGATTTAGCGCTGGGTGAAGTTGGGTGGGCGGGATCGGATCCAGAGCCACCAAGCCTAGATGGTTAGGAAGTGAGATTCAGTGAGTTTGTTTTGGGCAGCATTCTATGGTGGTGGCGGTGGTGGTAGTGGGCACCTTTCCAGCCTGACGCCCGTGCTCAGTGACGCCTAACCGAATCAACGGGCAGCTATTCAGGACTAGAAGCGAACAGCCGGCCTGTTCTAGTGCAAAGCATTGAGTGAACGTTCACTGAAGGTCACTTTAAGCTTAAGCGATTACACTTCCGCTTAAAGGAAGCCCACCCCTTCTTACTCTGGTTGAATCGGTTTTTACCAGTTTTGGAAACTGGTAAAAACGGGGTGTTTTTTGTTTTTTTTTCTGGCCCCTGCTTTCAAAGCAGCCACAGCAGATGGCGCTTGGTAGGCGAAAGTTATCGGCAAAAAAAGTGATGATGATTTTGGCCTCTTTTGAACTTGAGACTTGAAGCAAAAGTCTTTGACTTTAACTGTGGCTAGCAAAACAAAAAAACAGAAGCAACGTCGGCCGATCAGTTTAGTTCACCGTTTTCAGACCTGACTGCAAACCAGCCTCTCAAAATGCCGCTGAAAAAATCCTCCCGCAATCCATCCAAGACGCCCGAAATTGGCGGTGGCGGCGGCGGCGATAACTTGACGCCAAACTTTGCACCCAAGGTTCGAAAGCGACAGGTTCGTATCGGCACCATTTATGTTCTCACGTTTTTTATCATCAAGCTCATTAACCATTCATCATTTCCACTAGGTTTTGACCGCCCAGGCCGTCCTCGAGGAGGCCAACGAGCTGACGGATGAAAGCGTGAAACTGGTGCAGTCGATCAGCGGCGTTGTCACCGGCCTGATGGACGCCCTCTACCAAGTTCAATGTAAGTGGAACTTCAACTTTTCTACCGCCAAATAGTCTTCTCTAGAACACTTGTTGTGTTTTTTTCGTGTTGTTTTTGCTTAGACGGCACCGCCGACGTGTCCTCCCTCAGCGGCAGCCTCAGCGCTCTGTCGCTGGCCACCAAAGATGCTAACAACACCAACGCCAAAGCTGCTTTCGATTTCGGTGAAACCTTTGCTGTTGTTGCACCGAAAACAACGACCAAAACAAACCCAAATCCAACAGCAGCAGCAGCAGCAGCAGCCACTACCAAAAAGCCGACAAACCGGCGCTGAACAATGTCAGTCTATGTCTATTAAATTTTTATCGAAACGATTTCTAAAATGTTAACAATGTTTGAGCTCATTGTGTAGTAAGTAAAAAGTGTTTAAAACAGTGTTCAGTAATAAGTAAAAACGTCTCGTCGTTTTCTTCCTCTCCAAATCTTCCCTTTTCGAACTTCCGATCCATTTGAATCCTAAATTTCATCTAGCTGCACCGTGTAGCAGTCCGTCTCCGGGCAGTACTCGAGCACAAACAGCTTCAGCAGGGTGTGCTTGTGAATGCCCTCCGTGACCAGCCGCTTCACGAGGTTGTACTGCTGAAAGGAGGGAATATTCCGGACCTGGACGCGAATCGCCATCGGCGGCTGCCGCTTGATGCCAATCGAGGGCGGCAGCTGGCGAAAGTAGCCGCCGCCGCCGCCGCCCTTGCCGGCCACCGCTGCCACCTCCCGCCGGTCCACGTACTTCCGATTTCCAAAGTCAAAGTAGTCCACGTAGAAGGAGGTGCTGGTGACTCGGAGCACCTGGCCGCGGAACCACTCGGCTAGGAGAGAAATTTTGATAAGAAGTTTAGAAAAGGAGTTCAAGTTTATTTTCTGTTGTTTCAAACTTACAGTCATACTTGACCAGGTAGACGTCGCCCGCCTCAATGTCGGCCATTTCTACCTGAGCGCACTGGGGCGCCAGCTTGTTTATCTCCACCATTAGTTTGCCGATGAAGTCTTGAAGATGAAAACAAAAAGAGTTGGGTTTTAGAAAGGATAAGAAGTTCTGCAAAACAAAACAAAAGCTCCTGTTGTTACCTCGATAGCCGACGTAAAAGCTGACCCGCTTTCGGTCGACGCTCTCCTCCAGCTCAACCGGCATCAGACTGTAGGCCTTGCCGGTGGTCAGCTGAAAGTGGGGCAGCTTCGAGACGACGCCGTCGAAGTACTTTTCGGCGAAGGGCGACACTGGGGGCGGCGATGAGGCGGAGGGAATCTGCAACGACTGAAAAGGTTCGGCTTTTTTAATGGCTTCCGGTATGGCTCTGGGAGCAGCTGGTGAGCGTTCTCGGTTCGGTTGGTGGTGGTGGTGGTGATTGGCAGAGTTGTTGTTGATGTTGTTGACTTGCTCTTCCTCTTTTTCCTTCTCCTCTTTTTCTTCTTCCGAAAACTCTTTTGGAAAGGCGGGCACTTCCATGGCAGTGTCCTTGAGGCCGCCCCTCTTCCACGGCCCGTCGGTGACGTCTTTTAGCTCAGCGTGCTGCATCGCCTCCAGCGGCATCGGTTTCAGCTGGTACTTTGTGTTGGTTTCGGTGATCTTCGGAGCTGCTGCTGCCACTGGAGCAGGAAGAGCTGCTTTTGGAGCAGAAGGAGTTGGCTCAGAAACCGGAGCAGGAGCAGCTTTTGGAGCGAGAGTTGATGAAACAGGAACAGGAGCTGTTTGAGCAGTTGTTGAGGCTGGGGCTGGGGCTGGGGCTGCTGGAACTGAAAGGGCTGCTTGATTTGTTGGTTGCACTGGCTGCACTTGTTGGTTTGAACTGTTTCGCTGGTTGTTGAATCGATTCAGGAAGAAGTCATCACTTCGTGGTGGCCCCTGCTGATGCTGATGCCCCTGCTGCTGATTCGGGTACATTTCACTGCGAATTCGCTGTCGAGTGAAGAACTGCTGCTGGTGGCCTCGGTACGGCTGTTGGCTGCCTCGGCCGAAGAACTGCTGCTGCTGCTGCTGTTGCTGCTGACCTCCACTTCCAGTGAAATGACCTCCGTTGTTTTCACCCTCCAGACAGTCCACCTCGCCGAAACTCTTGACCACCTTTCGTCCTTCCTCCTTCTCACACTGCCTGCCATGTCCCCGTCGCCAGTCCTCCAGCTGGCACTCCTCCGAGCAGTAGACCACCGCCCGGCACTTGGAGCAAAGCTTGAGTCCACTTCCGCTTCCACCACGTGGCACTCGAGCGCAGACGGAGCAAGAGGAGGGGAGGGCGTCCACCAGCACCGGAAGTGCCTGCAACTGGTAGGTGGCTCGACTGGGCAGTAGGTAGTGCCAGTGGGCGAGCGGCTGATTTAGAGAGCAGACCGGGCAGGCCGCTTTTGCCGCCGCTTCTTCTTCATCAAATTCTTCAGCAGTGGTGGTCTTCAAGTCGAGGTACACCACCGTCTTCATGGCCGCCAGCTGTTGGCTGGAGAAGGTGTGCTGGTTTTCACCGCCGCCGTTTTGGGCGTGTTGAAGAACTGAAGAGCTGGTGTCGTACCTATTGGAAGCAGTGCTGTCAGCAACGGTCTCAGCATTCGATTGCTTCTTCCAGGAAGCGAGGTTTTCTAAATGGTAAAAGCAAAGTTTTTTTGGTTAGATTTAAGCTTCTAAATGGAGCCTTTTTACTCAGGCTTCTTACGCTGCAGGCGTTTCACTAGCTCCTCACGAGTGTCAATCTGCTGTTGCTGTTGCTGTTGTTTTTGGTCGCTGTTTTTTAATTGATTCTCCTCGTCGTCGGCAAAGGTCACTTTGGGGTGTTTGGGAGATTTGGGAAGCTCTGAAGCTGATTCTGCTGGTGGTGGTGGTGGTTGTGGTGGCTCGCAGCTAAAGCTTTTGCTTCGGTTTCGAGTGTGCTGCTGCTGTTGCTGCTGCTGCTGTTGGCTGCCACCGTTTCCGTGTCGGTACTGAATGCCACCCGAGCTGTAGTCCATGTCGCCGAAGAGGGACGTGCTTGAATTCGGTCGGCGAGTATCCATTTTCTGCTGGGCGCCATTTTGCTGCTTCTGCTGCTGCTCTTCTTCATCAAACGAAAAACCCGGACGGCTAAAGAAGTGATTCATGCCTCGACCTAGAAGGTGGAGAATGTGGAAAATGGTGGTAATAATGAAAAAAAGGATGAGGATGAGTGGTAAAATCTTCTAAAAGTGGAGTTTTCGAAAAGCCTGGAAAAGATTGAGAATCGGCTGCTTCTGCTGCGAGCACGTGGACTCACGCCTGAGTGCGATGACTTGCTCAGAAAAGAAGAGGAAGAAGAAAAAGAAGCTTGCGACTGAGCAGTCGCTCACTTGTTCGCTTTAGATGAGAGCTACTGATAAGGAGACACTGCTGCTACCTCTGCATCTGCTGATAAGTGCAATTGAAATGACTCACCAAAAACGCTTGCGTAAAAAGAATTGTAGATTTTATTGAAAAAGATGAAAGTACAAATTTTAAGGTTTAGAGAATAACACATGATTGATTAGTTTCCGTTTAGTTCAAGAATTAGTAACAAAAAGAAAGAAAAGATAAAAAATTTTACAACTAAATGGGGTGAAAAAAGAAGTGAAAAGTTTGCTGAGATTATTGGCAAAAATGAGCTTGTTTCAGGTTTTCGTTTTTATTTCACTGTTTTACTATTGTTCTCGGTTTTTGCAACTGTTGTCGTGCTCAGTTTTCTTCGGTAGAACTTGCTTGCTGGAAGAGCTAAGGAGGAGGAAGAACTTCGAAAAGGTTTTGTTTGGACTTTTGTTTCAGTCTGATTTGCTGTTGTCCTAGTCATTTGTGAAATTGGCAAAACTCCTGCTTTATTTGATGGTGATGAAGAGGAGGAATGGTCTAGGCCGAGGTACTTGTTTGCCCCTGGAAGGTCGAATATCTCAATGGACGTCACAATGGGCGGGTCAGAATGAGGGGATGAAGGAGTTTTAAGTAAAGTAGATTTTTTGTTATTGTCTGAGGTTTTTGCTGTTGCTGGCGATGTGTCATTTGAAGAGCGGGACTCGATTTGGGCAAAGTCAGCCGAGCCATTGGCGGTGACGCCACTGCGAGGATTCAGGAACGGATTTGACGGTTCTTGACTCTGATTCTCATTAGTCGGCTGCTCTTCAATGGTTAGAAAGGGCTGCTCGGAAGAGGATGCAGAGGAGGAAGAAGATGATGATCCAGGATGAAGTTCATCATCATCCGCCATTAAGACCTCTTTTTCAAAGCGTTTTTGAGCGGAAATTTGCTCTTTGCTTGCTTCGATTGCTGAAAAAAATGAAAACGATTAGAAACATTAATGTTCCTGAGTTGTTGTCTCAAACGAATCGAACCTAAATTAAAGTCATCCTTTGGATCGCGGTACTTGATCACCGGGGCAATGTAGTAGTAGGATTGAGGGGAGTTGGAGCTTTCCGCTGTCGCCATTGAATTTGGAGAGGTTGAACTTCCACTCTGATCGGGTTGATCTGAGTAGCCAGTGCCTCGCAGCAATGGCGTGGGATCGCCAAAGAAGTAGGAGCTTGGGTCATCACCCTCGTCCAGAGGAGACTGATTGGGTTGAATAGGGTGGTGATTAAAGTGGTGCTGAGGGTGATGCTGGTGGTGGTGGTGATGGTGGTGAAGGAGGTGACCGTGAGCGCCGGCTCGCTTGAAGTTGCCATTGATGTCGGGAGTGACATCGCTGGGCATCATCTCGTCAATTGAAGGTGGTTTCAACTGTCCAGAAGATGATGAGCCTATGTTGCTGATCATCTGGTGGTAGGCGGGTGATGGTAGTGATCGGTAGATGGCTGAGGGTGATGGTTGAGACTGAACTGGAACAATTATACGGTACAGAGGTTGGGTGGTGGTGGTAGTAGTAGCAGATGGGCTAGATGATAACTGCTTTGAAGCAGTTGAAATCACCCCTGTAGAAGTGTGGAACTGTGAGGGTGATGGATAGGAGAAGAGTGGGGAGAGCTGGTGGTGATGGTGGTGGTGATGGAGGAGGTGGTGAAAGGGTGAAAGGGCATGGGGACGAGGCTGAAGGTGGTGGTGGTGGTGAAAAGGGGCGTAGGAGGGGGCGGGAAGGCTGCTGGTGCTGGCCGTCGAGGAAAAGGCGGCCATTGGGTCGGCGGAAGTTGCAGCAGAATTTGTTCCAGAGTTTAGGCCTAGCCAGGCGAGGGGACTAAAAAAGTTGGTTTTTAAAATGAGGTGTTTGTCTAAATTATCACTGAACTTACTAGAAAACGGGCACGTAGTAGTTGCCATCGTAGCTGGACATTGGCCGTCCAAAAACGATGCCCAGCGGGGATTTGGAGTTTTTATCGCCGTTTGGTGGTGGTGTTCCGGAGGACATTGACATTGGATCACTTGCTGCTAGCATCTTTGATTCCTGGTGACCAGACATCGGCACTGTGGTCATTACTGATTGGGTGGAACTTCCGCTGGCGAGCATCAGTGGAGAGTTTCCTCCTCCTGTTCCTGCCGCCGCCGCCGCCGCCGAACCATAAGTGTAGAGATTGGTGGCACCCGGCGCCCCAAAGCCGTAGCTGTAACTGGTGCTCATTCCGTTGACTGGCTGATTGGGGGAACCGGAAATACCAGAACTACTTTGTGGGGAGGTTAGATAGACGTTTTGGTGGTAGAAGGAGGTTGGATTTGGGTATGCTAAATAATGAGCGGTTGTTGATGATGGTTGGGGTGGTAATTGCAGTGGGGATTGCTTTTGTGCTGATGTTGTTGGCGAGGAAGAGGGATTTGCTGAGCTGGAGGAAGTAGTACCGGTGCTGGACGGCGAAAAGTAGGTGGAAATGAGCGGTTCTTGGTTGTACGGCGGCCGAGGATTTGTTTGGTGGGCTTTAGCTAAAAAATTAGTGTAATTTTGTAGGAAGAAGACTAGGATTAGGGCGGTGAGAGGGGACATTTTTTGGCAGGGCTGGTGGGTTTACGAAATTTTTAAATATTTTGAGCTCAATGGCTGGTTATTCTAAGCAAGCTAATTGGCATAGAAAGGCTTATGATGCACAGTAAAAACGGAAAAAATCAATCATTTTCTAGAGGCTTGAAAGTGTGGCCATGTTTAGTCTTTCTCTTCAGTCTTTGCAGTCAGTACTTTGAGTTGGTCAGTCTTCAGCCATTGAGTGCCCGGCGACAAGTGACAGTGAATGGAGACTCAATTTAGCTGCGATCCGTTTTGGGCTGAAACAATCTCACATGGGCAAAAATAATGGCATAGGAGGGAGAGAGAGAGAAAGAAGACAGATTAAGACTTTTTTGTCCAGTCTCTGTGTGTCTCTAAAGAAAGACAGAACACAGAAGCGAGTTGACATTTTTCTCTCGCCACTTGTCACTCGTCTTCTTCTTCTTGGGCTGGCTACCGTTTTACCGTTTTCCAGTGCACCGAAGCGTGTCACAGTGGCCAGTTTTTAGAAGAAGAAGTCTCTGAAGACTTCTTCTTCTTCTTTTTCGTTTTTTGTCACTTGTCGTTTTCGGCACTCGCTTATCGCCAACCGACAAGCAAGAAAAAAGAGCGTCCGTTTGCTGCCATCGATTTACCGCTCCCGTTGTCATCGAGCACTGGCATTTTCTCGCGCCATAATTCTCCCTTTCCTTTTCTTTCTTTCTTTCCTTTACCCAGTAAACTATCTCTTTCTTTTACACACTCACTCAACTTTGTTCATCTATCTTCATTTTCTCACCTTTTCACCTTTTTAGCCTACTCCGAGCTCTGAAAGTGGTTTCTATAAGTTAGAGAGATTTTACGTTCATTTTTTATATTGCTTAGTTTTAGGTGTAATCAAAGTTGAGGCGTTGAGATCGTTTATCTATCTTTTTTTCTTTCACTAACTTAATTTAATCAAGGTAATCAGAGGCAATTATTCAATTTAATAAAGATTAATCAAAAGTTGTGGCCTTTAGTAATAGTTCACAACTTATGTTGGCCTAACAAAAAACAGCAGCAAAATGATTGCCAAGTTTAGCCAACTTTGGCGCCCACTTCAAAGGTCAATAAAAAACGAAATAAACAGTGGGCTGCTTTTCTAAATTTAAGCACCAGGTTACATTTTCTGCAGACCCTCATAATCTAAATTCTCAATCACCCACACAAAAAGTGACAAAACATATTTTAGGCTTTTTTAATCAACCAGGTAAAACAATCGTCAATGGGCGACTTACATCAAATGGTGCAACACAAAAGGCAGCCTTTTAGTTTTTGTCCCCCTTCCCCTTTACAGCACAAAAGTGTGTTGTCATTTTAAAATCGATAGCCAAGTGACTGTTTTTGTGGTGTCATTATCGTCTCTCTTTTCGCTCTGCTACCGTTGACCGATTTTGATCACCTGCTGGTGACAATAAAAATGAAATTGCCCAGTTAAGTTGGTTTTTTCTTCTCAGTTTTTTTTGCTGGTGATGATTATGATGGTGCTTGCAGTCAAACGGCGTTTAGCAAAAAGTTCATTTTCACTGTTTTGTTGTAAAATGATAATTTGAAAACAGTTTAAAAAAATAATCGGTTGTTTACCTATCAGTTATAATTAGTTTGCAAGTTATTGTTGTAATTTTTTTTGTGTGAAAATATCATCTTATTTTATTTCTTTTTCCACGTAAATGAGATACTGCATTTCTACTTTTAGTTTTTGCCTACTATTGATCATCAAAGTCCAGGATGCAAAACAGTTCCCCGCTACAGTGATTTATGTCATTTCACACTGCGATTTGCATTTCCTACTTTCACATTTTTCACTTTAGTAAAGTGAAACTGATTATCTGAACTATTCTCTAAACAAAAAAAAGAAAAAGTAGTCAATCGATGGTCAGTTTGGTCTAGCCTGGAAGTGTCTTCAACGACAGTAGCAGCAGCAGCAGCAGCAGTTTTTCTCAGCAGTGACAGATCTTTGCTTCGCTTCACTGCTGACAAATGAAAAACACAGTTATAATAATAAGAAGAAGAAAGCCAAATTAATTTGAAGAGAGCGAGAAGAGAACCGTGACGACTACGGCTGGAAATGAAGAAGAACAATCGCCCACTGCAGCTGCCGTTTGGCACCCAGACAAAAACATTTTTCCCCCAATTTTTTTCTGTCGCCAGGCAGACAGACAGGCAGGCAGCTAAATTGGTCATTTATATCGAAATCCTGAAATTGAGCAGAAAAATGAGCGTTGAGAAAATGGAAAGGCAGCAAAAGAAGAGGGAAGAAGAAGGGGGTGATCACCACCACCACCAGCAACAACAATTGGGCAAAAGTGATGAGAAATTGGGTCTAAATTTGGTCACCTTTTAATTGCTTTTTATAGCTTCTTTCTTTCGGGAATTCCGATAACAACTTTTGCTTTTATTGCTGCGTTGATTTGATTTACTTTTGGCTATTTTAAAGCATTGTTGAGTTAATTAAATTAAAGGGTTTAAAAGTAAATTAGTTGTGTGGAAGTTTTCTTTAAGTGTTTTTTTCTTTCTGTTATGCTGAAGGATTCCAGGAGTCGTCCTCTATGAGTGACCCGTGGATCCGT
>JAALOO010001508.1_pt2 | contig 14201 bp, 11 predicted proteins | sample 7257641 | NCBI WGS metagenome assembly JAALOO01 (sample SAMN14085613, study PRJNA598686) | mite metagenome | biome: ENVO:01001000; feature: ENVO:01001002; material: ENVO:01001226; isolation source: single female mite from University of Michigan culture on fish food culture... ...
GAGAAGAAGTGGAGATATACAAAAAATCAACAGCCACACACCACTAACACAAAACGGAAACGCTTTCACGGATGTAAAAGTGATGGCAGTGGAATGTGGTCACTGGTGACTTACTAAGTTGGACATTACTGTTTTCTAGATCGGAGGGAAAAGGAGCCTCTACACAAAAACCTCAAAAAAATAAAGTGAAAGCAAATGGGCCACTCGTTTAAGCGCTAGTAATGAGTTACAGTCGACACACACCGGATTCGAGCGTTTTTTAACACACTGCATAAGCAGCAGCACTTCATCGAAAATGGGAAAAGTATCTGCTTCCTCTGTGGTCAAAAACTTGAAGCAGCAGCAGTAGCATTAAAATGCAATCGATCGTCCAGTGTGATGACCAGTCCATTCAGTCAGTCAGTCATTCACTGCCGGCAACTGTCACCACCAGCTTGGGTGTACAATGCAAAGAAGAAAAACTAAATCAGCACTTCTGACAAACTGCAAAGAAAGAGAAGAAGGAGAAAGAGAAAAAAGTTTCAAGTCTACTAAACCGTTAATGACCGACACACAATGTGGACATGTACAGATGGAGGGATAATCGATGAGATCAGGGAAGCGGTAGCAACAATAAGACATCCAGATCAGCTTGTCAATCAGAGAAGAAATGGGAAAGAGGAATAAAATAATCATAACAATAAAACGAGCCTGCCAACTTGAGAAAGAGAGAGAAAGTGTCAGAGTAAAAGAGAAAGGGAAAGGAAAAGTATCATTGGAAAATGCAAACATGCAAATAGCACTGGGTGACCATTACCATTGAGAGAGAGCCACACAAAGCCTCTTTGGTCTTCGAGGTCGTCAAACTGATCATCTGATTGATCGTTGTCACAACAGCAGTAACAGCAGTTTCGCGTCAAGAAATCGACAACGACGATCTGGTCAGTCGATCAGTAGCAGCAGCAGCTACTAAACACTTGTCGGCGACACGAGTACTGACTGGCTGACTGGACTGCCACTGCACTGCAAACCACCAAAATAGAAAGTGATTAGCATAATCGAGAGACTGCAAAGGCAACGCCAGCAGCAGCAGCAGCACTTGACAGAAGGGGCGCGAGAACATGCATGGAAGGAAGCAAGCATAACATCAGCTGCCTGCTGCGTACTTCAACTTCAGCAGCATCAAATGTATCGGATGTATTGGCTATCAGCTTCGATAATTGCCGATTAATCGAGATGATCACCCGACTCTCGAGTAGCAGTAAAATCGGTAATTGGCGGTGGTATCCTCTGATGCTGCTTCTGCTGTTTTTCCGACACCCGAGCTTTTGCACTGAGCAGCTTGTCGAACAGCAGGAGCTCACGCACCAAAAAGCTTAAACTTCTTCTCTCCATTATTTTTAAACTACTGCAGCGGCTTAAACATCTGCAGATTTTTCAAGTGTGTGAGTGTGTACTGTTCAAGCACTGGCAAAAGAATCTTCGTTTAAAAATCAGCTAACGGCACCACTGTGGCCAGCTATAAATACAAGAAAAAGAAGAGAGTTTAGACACGCGTCAAGGTAGTGGTGGTGGTGGCTGTAAAAAAGTAGCGAAAAGTTTCAGTCAGACTAAAGCAAAGCAGAGCTTCTTCTAATTAGATTAGATTATCGCCTAAGCATGCATCTGAAATGGCAATGGCAGTTGATGCGACTGCTGATGCTGCTGCAGCTAAATAAATAATTGAATCAAATGAAGGCCGCAGTGGTGTGCTTACGGACTAAAAAAGAAGAGCAACATTTTTGCAACTCTTGAAATATTTAAAAGGACGACAACACTGAAATAGTGCTACTACCTAAAAATACAACAAAAAGAGTCAGCCAGCAAAAAAGCGAAGAAGAAGAAGAAAGAGGAATAAACGCAGTAAAAGATTATAATTAAAAAGCAATTGTTCGCTCGGGAGCAGCAGCATCAGCAGCCACACTACCGCCGCCATCATAATGGACGACACAGGCTGCTCAGAGAACAGAGAGCAGGAGCAATGATAAATTATATAATTCAATTTAGCGTCGTTTAGTCGGCTCGAAATAGAACAGTAGTGGAAGTCTGCAGACTGCAGCAGCAGCTCAATTTTAGCTGAATCGACGATGATGCTCCTCTGCAGCGCAAGCGCTGATAAGATTAAGACTTTAGAAAATTAATAAAAAAGAAAAGAAAAAAGAGAAAGACCAAGTGGACAAAGAGAAGAGAGAGGAGACACGGAGCTGAGGTACAAATTAGATTTGCCGGACCACCACCACTGCTGCCGTTGTCGAGTCGGTCGACTGTGAAAGAAGAAGAAGAAACAGAAGAGGACGAAAAGAAGACAAAGGAGAAAAGGCAAGGCAACAGCAAGTCAAAGGCAAAAGGCAAAAGAAAGTCATGTGTTCACGAGGACGAGGGCATCAATTACCGAAGAGAGCACCAGCAACAGCAGCAGCACATCACAGTTTAAAAGTGTGTCCTCTCTTCTCTCTCCTCTTGTAACTTATGACTTTTTCAGACACGGCCTCGTGCATCCTAATTGACGACGAAGACGACGACGGCGACGAGCCCTTGACTCGGGTGCCACACCACACCATATCCATCGCGCCTTTATTGATTTATTGTCCATAGTCAGAGTTGGTCTGATCGTCGATACTCTGGCGTTGTGTTCTGCGAGGAGCACACAACAATATCGCCCATCTATTCTCCTATTCATTGCTTCAGCAGCAGACACAGGAGACACTGACAGACGGCGGCGACGGCGATGGCTTTCTTTCACTCTTGATGGCTTTAGTTGGAGCCAAAGTTGAGAGAGAGAGAGAGAGTTTGCAGACGAGACAGACTGGCTGATTTTGCATCACGCGATCCAGAGAGGAGAGAAGCTGGCAAAAAGCACTGGCGCGAGAGGAGATGGCCAAAGAAGAAGTCTGTGCCTGATGATGATGCCCCCATAAACAACAACAACAGCAGCAGCGACTGTGTCAATAAATCATCGACAGCTTCAGAAGGCTGAAGAAGAAGATGCAGAAACAGAAGAAAGATATGGCCCATAGTGCTTCGCCAAAAGCCTGGCGCACCCTAGGCGCTCGTGTGCATAATCGAGTGAAGGCAGACAATGGCAGAAGAGTGAAGAGAGGGATGCTACCACTAACGAGATCACATTTCAAGACTGTCCATTGTTAGTGGGCACAAGAAGCAGGGGAGAAGAAGCAGTCCACAAAAACCGATGGTGGTGACCACACATCACCGAGTGAATCTGCTGTCTCTCAAAAAAAAGCAGATTGAAAAGGAAAAAACATTAAGCAACACTCACCTTCAAATCGATTGATCCATTCGTCCATTCTTTGCTTCGGTAGCTGATCTTAGCTTGCGAACGAAGTTGTTGTCTTGCTGCTGAAGATGAAAGAAAGCTAGGCACCAGAGTGGCGATGCTGCATTCGGCCATTTTTCAAGCGCGTCATCATGGCAAAAGTTCAAAAGCATATTTTCGTTGCTAGAAAAAAACATTTCACGCTAAAAAAGGTGCCGCCTGACGTCAGCAAAGGAAAACACTAATCGTGTGGTCTCCGTTTTATAGCCGCATCAGAAAATGTACCCGAATTTTTAAAAATTTCGAATCATGAACAAACAACTATCACTGAAGAGAAATGCAGATTTATTCCGAACAGAGACCGAATGAGAAAGAGAGAGAATATCCAGAATAATCGAATTTGTAATGGTGTGTAAGAAGGAAAGCAAATAAGGGAAATTATAAAATAACCATCATCATGTACATCATAGAAAGTGGAAAGAGGAGAGAGGACAGAAGATTCGTAATATGCATGAGAAATGAAAAAAACACAGAAAACAAAGAGTAGAAAGTGACCAGGACGAGGTAAAAATTGCACAAAAAAGGAGAAGAGGGAGTTGCAGGAGTTGGTTGTTGGTTGTGTGATATTGCTGAAAGCTACGGAAGACTATGAAAGAAACGTGGTGAAAACTGTCTTGATAAAGTCTTGAAAGAAGGAGAGCGGGAAGAAGTGATATCTGGAGTGTTTGTTGTAGAGTTGGATGTCATCTTGTGTCCAATTGTGTCAAACTGTATGGTGTATGTTCGCAGATAAAAGGTCGATGGCAGTTGATGGAACGATAGAGCAACAGTGAAAGTAGTTTCCAGAAAGTAGATAGAAAGCGATAAAGAAGGGGATCATATTTACCGAAAGAATTTGTTGATGGCGACTGATGTTTGAACTTTCTTTTCATTTGATCACATATCGAAGTCATGAAATTAGACGTTGTAGCTTAGAGCGGCAGAAACTTGGAGCTCTCAGTCCAGCTCCAGCTCAGACAGATCATCGGGAATCTTGGTCGTCTCGTCGACGACGATCCAGTCAATGTCAATGGCGGCGGCTGAATCGTCACCGCTTTCAGCGCCAACTTCCTCATCGCCTTCTACCACTTCGCCATCAGCATCGACCTTCTCAAAGTCCTCCAACTCGGGCGTCTCAATAAAGACGAGTGAATCAGCCTCTGGTCCTTCATTTTCCTTGTTGCTCTCGGCACGGCTGCTGCTTCCGCTACCAGTGCCGCCAATCTTCTGCTCAATGAAGTAGCGGAAGCTCACCGACTCGGTGCCCTTTGGCACGAGGTGAAAGTAGTTGCGAATGGAGGCGCCGCGAATCTCCGCGTACACGGCAAGCAGGTTGAGCAAGCTCTCCAGCTCCTCGACTAGAGCGGCGACCACTTCGGCTGCAAAGGAAGAGAGCGAGAGGTGATAAGAGTTAGTCATATCGGCCAGCACTGCAATCACTATTGCGCACTCACCATATCTACTGGGAAATCGCTTCTTCTCAGTAGCCGCCACCAGCAGTTCGTCCACCTCTTTTAGAATCGGAGCCAGCGTCAACTCGGCAAACTCGCTGCTGCGCTCCGTCATCGGGTCGGCCTGGTTGTCGAACCACATGCGCAGCTGCATTTCCAGTCGCTTCACCAGCTTGCTCAGTTGCTTCACCAGAAAGCCAAAGCCAGATCGGGCGGGCAGCGAACGGGCCAGTTGGGCCTTGCAGGCGCCCAAGAGCGCTCGAAAGAGCAGGCTTCGGTCGAGGGCGTTCAGAAGGAGGCTCTTCGACTCCAGCACCTCCATCAGGTGTTCCTTGTTGTTGGAGAGCGGAGCGACGGCAAGCACCCAGCGGGTGAGTGTGTCCAGCGTCAGATAACGGGCAAACTCGGGCGATCGAAGGAGGCGGCTGATGGTACGGCAGCAGCGCTTCAGTGTCTTCAGACGCTCCTTCAGCTGGTCCGAGTCCCAGTTCATGTTTCGGCTGTTGATCACCACCACCGTAGCCTCCTTGTTGCTTTTGTCCTTCGACTCTGCGTCGTTCTCGACCTTGTAGAGCGACTCGAGGGCGGCGACGCAGCCGACCAGGATGGGGTTGAGGTGGACGCGCAGTAGCTCTCGCTGCTGTTCATCCGTGAGACGGGCGTCAATGCCGTTGAGGGCGGCCTCGATGGGCGCCAGGTCAGCTGCGGCAGAGTTTCGGTTACCACCACCACCACCACAGCCAACGCCAGCGCCCGCGCCGGTGGTCAGCTGGAGGACAAAGTCGGGAATAGTGGAGGGCATTTTGTGCTGACGCTTGATCGTGGCTTGATCTTTGCTGTCTTCGTCTTCTTCTTGGATCGTTTTAATGATAATGCGAAGGTCCAACTGTGGTGTGTTGTTGTGTTGTTGCTGAAGGCGCAGGGCGCGAGCAAGAAGTGGTTTGTTTGAAGATCGCTGACGCGAAGGCAAACTGCCAGCGGAGAGTGAGAGAGAGAGCAAAGGGAGACAGAAAAGAGAGACGCCACAAACAACAAAAAATCAAAACAAATCTACGCGCGAGTCGTTCGTAGAGGATGTCAGCTGCGATGGCGTCAAAGTTCACATATCAGCCCAGCAGATGACGCTATCAGGAGCGTTTGATTTAAAAATGCGTTTTGCAAAAAGTTATCGTCGATTCTGTTTAGTTTTTTAAAAGTAAATCCGGTAAAAAAAACTAAGCAAATAGAACATTCATAAAAAGAGCGGAGATATTATCAACATGTCTTCTTCTTTATTACAGGATTGGCGGCGACAGCAGCAGCAACAGCAGCAGATGCACTTAGCAGCAGTGTAGACCGAAGAAGTGTAGCAGTGTTTCAACATCTTTAGGAACATTTGTTTCAATTTGTGCAATTGCCCCAATGGTAGAGGGGATTACCCGAACGAAACGAGAACTGAGTGCACTGCACTGGGAAAAACTGAACTGAAAACTAGAACTGAAAAGGAGAGAATATCATAAAATAGCAAAAAAGAAGAAAAAGCAAGACCAATTTCTACACTGTCTCAGCCTTTTCGGCGGTGGTGGTGGCTTTAAAATGCAAATAAAACCGAATTGAAAACCGACCATCCAAGTGTGAAGGCAGAAAGGCAGAAGGAAAAACAACAACACAAGCAACGACCACCAACAATAGCCAGATTTGGTTTTGTTGTCCCATCAGCTAGGCCATTTTGTCGACCATTTCAGCCTTCAAAAAAAGAGCACGGCAACAACATTTCAGCACGATAACGATAACTCTGCCTCGATATGTGTTTACTTTTAAAGTAACGAGCAAGCGAGAGAGATTACTTGATCAAAGCTGTATTGTCAATAATAATTTTCTCTGTGCCTTTCAGTGCTGCAACGATTCTGGCTCGTCCAAAGAATATTACCACGACCAGAGACGGATTCTCTCTGCTGAGAAGGAACTGACCACCACTGCCGTCCGGGAAGCCTGCCTCCTTATCGACACTTTAAAATCTCCTTCTCCGCCGTTCTTTAATGCCAGGGATGAATCATACATTTAGTGCTCCATTACTGGCGAGCTGAAGAAGAGAAGGAAAGAAGCCAAACACACACACACACAGCGAGGCATTCCAGGAAGCTGGAAAAGGGCTCCTTTTGCAGTGTGTGCTTATTGTCAAAAGAAAGGGAATATAAATGGTTAACAAACGATGGTGGGGGCAAAAACAGAATCGAGAATGATGCTCCTTGTCTGGGCTCGAATAAAAAGGCCCAAAGGTAGAATTTTCAGCGGCAGCGGCAGCAGCCGAAGAAAATGAAGAATAAGAAGAAGAAGAAAAGAGAAGATACCATCAATTTGCACTGTTGCCGTCGTTGATGATCGCATTTAGATCGATGCCGATGCCTAATAGTCGAGAAAAGAAAGAAGAATTTGTATTTTTCAGTTGTGTACGTCTTCGGCGGCGGCGGCAGACGAGACGAGGAAGAAAAAAAGGCAAATCAGACGAACCTTCCAGTACTCTAGTTTTTTTAGAACAGCGGCAAAAAAAGATGAATGATGGCACCGGAGCTGACTTTGGAAGTCAGAAAAAGAGATTCCAATTTTGAGCATCACCGCCACCAACAGCTCAGCTTCTCAAATTCAACTCTGCAGGTTATCTGCTGCTGCTGTTGATGCTGCTCCAGCTGCGGAAATCAATTTAACGAGCGCAACTGAAGTGTACGACGATGGGGCAGAAAGCAGCAGAAGCCAGGCCAAGCGTGAAATAGAAATTGTGTACAACGGCGGTCTTCAGCTTTTTTCTTTCTACCTTTCTTTAACATCAACGATGGTTAAATATTCATTACACATATTCCGAAGGAAAAAAAGTGGAAAATAATGAAAAGACAGGAGAACGAGCAATTTAAAACAGAGCAGAACCGAAAAAACAGGCCCACAATCATCGACGGTGGTTTAGCTACACCAATTTGTGAGTGATACTGCTTTGTAATTGCCTCTTTTATCTGCTGATGCTGCTGCTAAACTGTGCTATTGAACCGCCTGAGGGTGAACAAAAAATGATAGTAGTGATAATCGGATCTAATGTGGCTATCAATTTGCTCAAACGATTAGAGAGAGGCTCGTTTCCAGACTCACCTCGACAATTGATTGCCATTGCATTATTTAGTGTAAAAGTACAGCAGAAACAGCAGCATATCAAAGTCAAGATTTTCCTTTCTGTTTTTGCAGTGTATGACGTGGGCAACATCAGTGCTGAGTTTTTCTTGCTCACTTTTCGAAGCAGTTCCATCAGCGGCCCTTCCAATTCCTCGTTTCTTCACTTCTCCTTCTTCTCCTATGAAGATGTAAATTTTTTGCCGATTATGCCGACTTTTACCTACGAATGAATGAGTGAGTGAGTAGTGAAAAGGCGGAAGTAGTAAGCAGTGGAAAATTAAAATGTAAAACGGAGAAGCTGAAAAGTGGAACGAAACAGCTCTTTTTCTGCTTCCTCGAATCTGCCGCTGATGCGACAGTTGCTAGTGATGGTGGTGGTGACGATCGTAGTAGTAGTTGGCGGGCTGTTCAATATTTAATAACCAAAAAGAAGTCTTTTCTCGATAGAGAGAAAGTTGGCTGCTGCTTTTCCTTATCGGCGATGGCAACTCAAAATGCTCAACAAATGCATTTATAATAAGACAGACGTTGCTGCTGATAAGTCAGCAGTGGTAGCAGTGAGAACTTTCTGCTAGGAAAGTGCATTTGAAAAATGTAAATTACTTCCCAAAAAAGTGCAGCTGATTAGGAGAAAAAGAAAAAAGAAGAAGTTGATGATGATGATGTAGAACTCGTTCATTCACTCGTTTCTCGGTCTTCCTTCGGTCACCAAATGTGAATTTCGGAGAAAACTCTTGCTCGGTCGGTTGGTCGGTCTGAGTTGTTAGTTGGATTTTTGTCTGGAAATGAAAAGTAAATGAGGAAAGGAAGGGAATTGGAGTGTTGCTGCTGTTGCAATTAGAGTACTGCACTATTCGGCACTATTAGTTGGTTAGGAAAGAAAAAAGTCAGGTGCAGTAAGTTTTCCGCCATTTTCCAGCACCTTTGAACTTCTCATTAGCAGCAAGCTGAGATAAATATAAACCGTAGAGCACTAGCAAAGAAGAAGAAGATAAAAAGAGGTCTAACCAACCAGCTCAAAACAACTGCAATGGTTGCAGCAACAGCAGTCGTCCTAATAATTCGCAGTAATTTATGCCCAGCTGCAAAGTTGATGTGCTGAGACAGCAGCAGCTGAATTTGGGTTTTTGTGGAAAAAGAGAAAGCAAACGTAAAAAGCAGCACTGCATTTGTGCTTAATAAGCACTAGCTAACTACTGCCACTACTGCTGTCTAGAACTGTCGGTGGCAATCATATTCGCAGTCTGCAGCACACACAATATGGCGCAAAGATGATTAGGCCCTCTAATTCAGGCTTTTCTGCTTTGCATTCAGTCTGCCCTTGCCCGTCCAGGGTCAGTCACTTGCTTTCAGTCAGTGAGGCAGCAGTCTTAGTGTCGCAGCAGAAATTACCACACATTAGGAGACAGTAGGGAAGGCAGTGGATGAAAGGGGGAAATTAATAGAAAGCAACCACATCAACTCTCTCTCTCGCTCTCATTCACATTTGGCCAAATCAGGGCTGGAGAGCATTGAAAGCTGCTGTTGCACAATTTACTACTTAACTTATTTGGACGTGCGCCGAATGCGACGACCTGGCTAGAGTTGGCTGGATGACTTTTCACTCACACAGTTTGCTGCGTCTTTGATTACAAAGCCAAAGAAAAAGAAAAAGATGACGATGCTAAGCGGGGGAAATGGTCGCATTTCACTTTCCAATACATAGCCAAAAAGCAGCAAAAAGGACCTAAAAGCCGAATAAAGAAAAAAGGAGATCAGCAGACTTTTAATTGCACATCGTTAGTTTAGAGGCAAATGACTTCATCGAAGAAACTAGCGAGAACTAGCTAGTGCCCACGACCACCAGCCGTCAATTCAAACTAATTAAAGGGAGGCAAACTGAGGCGAAGACGACAAAAACCATGAAGAAGAAAAAGAAAGAAGAAGGCATTATCGACAAACTCTGCAAATGCGCAAATTGGCTAAATGATGTTACAAATTATCGCTTTGCAAAGAAAAAAGCCCAAGTGAGAGTGAGAGAGAGATTCAGGCAGCAGTGGCATTCCCCCTCTTTCTCTGTTAATGGTGGTAATTTAAAATGGTCGCATCAAAAGATGCAGTCAAAAGCTTGCAGAACGAGGCAACTGCTGCCGTGTTCACATCCGCAATACGGCAGCTGAACCTTCAAAACTACGGCAAAAAGTAATCAAGTCAGCAGAGAAAAAGAAGAAAAATTGAAGACAAGCGATTCAGTTTTTTTCCTCAAAAAATCATTTGCCGCCTAAATTGGATTAAGCTAGTTCAAATAGGAAAAAGAAGGTGATGAGGGGCGTTTAAGTAAAGGAATGAATGTAAAAAAGAAGGAAATGCTATTAAATTTCATTATAGAAAATTTATAATCAAATTGCCATTTTATTTCTTAGAGATGGAGTTTGATCACATTTGCCTGCAATCTCGTTGAATTGAATGACTGACTGAAACTGTAAATTCAATAAATCACCATTAAAACCATGTTTTTAAAAGTAAAAATAGATGGGGCAAAAAGAAAGAGCATTAATAGCTCAATTTTTATTTAAAAACCAAAAATCTTGCTCCCACTTTATTGCTAAAACAGTTTTGCCAAAAACAAAGTCAAAATTCATCATCAATTAAACAAAAAAAAGGAGAAAGTTAAATGTCACTTAGACATTTTTTTACTGACAATTGAGATATTGTGTGCCACTATTTTGCCAACAATTGAATCTGTCACTAGAAAAAGCTGACTGACTGAAAAACCCTAGAGATCAGCAGACCGACCAAAAATAAAATTACCTGCATTGCAAAAACAAATAAAAAGCTGACATTGACAATGGGCAGCTGAAATAGGACGAAAATAGACCTGCAAAGACGAGAAAAGCTTTTTGTTGTGTCTGAGTTCTCCTCTTACACATATCACAAAGTCTGATGCGATCAGACGTTTGACGCAGCAGCATCAGGCTTTAGTGCCGAAATTAGCATCAGGGCATAAGGTAGTATGCAGAGTAGCGCACCGACATCAACAACAGAAGCAAAAATAACAAATGCAACCCAAGACCACAACGGAAATGGCAAATGAAAGTACGCAAATGAGGAGAGCCAGTGTGTGTGTCCAGTGTCCAGTGCTAGCCGAGTTTAAGTAAACAAGCTTTACCATTGTGGCTAGCTGGACAAACAAAGCAGTAGCAGCAGCAGTTTGGAATCCTCAATTCTCTTTTCTTTTTCTCTGCACGTTTCCTTTTCCTTTTTCACAACTACTGCTGCTATTCATCAATTATGCATAGTAATCAACTTACATAATATTACAGCTGCATCAGCATCATCTCTATTACTCTGCATTAGGAGCGTGATACGAGCAGAGAGCGTTAAACCGACTACAACACCAGCGCATCATTCACCAACTGCCGTTTGGCAGTGTGGTAATGGCCAGCGAGAAGATGTATCCAGTGTGTGCAAATGGCTACTACCTCAGAGTAGGAAACGAACAGCACACACATACACACGTGAATGATGGCCACCTAAATGGGCTGCCTAATGAAAAGCAGGCACTGCCAAAAATCGGATGTTGCTGACCACATACACACACACAGAAAGTAGGTAGAATGCAGCCGCATCCTCCACAAATTAGTGGCTAGCAACTCTAGTGCTGGTGTTTTTGATTGAGTTCGGGCAGTGCTTGCCATTTTTGCCGTACACTTTGCCGTGGCAATGTCAATGTAAATTTAATATACTGCTGAGTGCGTTATAAATAAACACACAAGCCGTATTCCTTTTTCTTTTCCTTTTCATTTTGCTTGCCAGTTTCTGCTTCCATTAATTCCAACGCAAATAACAGGGCCAGCGATTTGTGCCGAACACAAGAGTGAGAGGGCGGAAAGGGAGAAAAACGAGTACAAAACATACTGACACATCGAGTCGATAGATGCTGCTGCTGCTAAAGTTGCTACAATTTGCCAGCAGAGTTGGCTTCCAAAAACCAATTTTTTTCTTTCTTTCCCCATCATTGCTGAACCATTTGAATTACAAATACACACACATATTTTCTGCTTTCTATTTCCCCATTTTTGGTAACGTTTTTTCTCCCGTTTATGCCGCACAACTGCAACGGTAGCGGCAGCACAAACAACGACCACTCAAATTGATGATTGAAAGATGGTGCAGAGAGGAAATGTGGAAAACACTGGAAAACACACAAAACGACAACCTTGCAGAATGAAATGGCAGACGTCATTTCATTAGCTAAAAATATGAAAAAGTCATCAGTTTTTGTAGTTTATGCTGTTTTATCTTTCACTGTAAACCAATGTTGATGTTGATTTTTTACCAGAAACAAACGGCACACAGTCAACTTTTTTTGCATTACCCATAGCAGCAGCAATGCCAACTACAATTAACAACGACTCAATAGTGCACGCACACTTGATGACAACTAAAACACAGGCACACATAGAAAAAAACAAACTCAAACAACTTCAAAAATACTTGGAAAAACGTAAAAACAAGAAGTAGAAAGGTGCAAAAGAGTTAGCAAAAAGAAACGGCAACAGCAGCATCAGTAGCTATGCAAATAAAAACTTCAGAACATCAAAATAATTTTCCAAAAGTGCGGGGCTCTGCTAAAAAGCTCAAGTAGTACAACAGCACTTTTCCTGTGCACTACCATCACTTTTTGGTAGTTGAACAACTTGGTAGCCGTAGGCAAGCAGAGAAATAGCAGCAGCAGAAAAAGATGCCAAAGTAATGGTAAAACAGGAACAGGAAAAAGCCACCAAGAGTGTGCAGTAGTGCTCCTACTTGTTTGCCGGTTTGCCCAATACTCACTACCACTGTTTACATGACTCATCTAAAAGCTCAAATGAAGGATGATGACTGGCGCTGAGTTGGTCGTCTACCTTATTCGAATAAAAGATCAGCAGCAGCAACAGCAGCACTACCCCCAACGAAACCAACTGAATAATGCATGCCCTCTCCTCTAGTCCTCTGTTGTGTACTGTTTGTGTTTATTATGTGCTGGAACTACACACACACACACACACACACTAGATGTGAGCTAATAATATTCCCTCCCTTCTCTCCTCAGCACTTTAATGGCTGGGCAAATTAAAGTAAATTAATTAGCCAAATTAGGCTACTGCTGTTGTTGCTGCCTCTGGTGCTTTTGCACTAATTGCGCCCAAATGGACGAGCTGCAGAAGCAGAAGCATCAGCAGTTTCATCAACACGCCGACCAAAAAGAACGCTAATAGAGTTGCAATGGTCTTTCTATTTCTGCTAACTCATTTTCGTTCTCGGTCTCTTCTCTTTGACAGAGCCCTCACCGGAACTGCTCACCAGCACTACTGCTGCCACACAGAGAAACCAGCAAACCACAAACTGAAAAGCAAATGCTGATGATGCCAAGCACACTGTGGCACATCATTTCATTGGAAACTTAACCATAGTGTTTTTTATTTACCAAGCTTTCCACTGTTCACTCAACCAGTTTTATCAGCATCATCATCAGCAGGAAAAGCAAAAAAAGTCATTGTAGCAAACACATTTTAAATCCTTGAAAGCAAACACAAACAGGTTTTTTCAAATAACACTACCTGCTGTTAAAAAACTGCTAATTAGCCTTTTCCGTTTTGATTTTTAAATCACGCATCAGTTTTTATGCAGAAATATTGTCATCCTCTTCCCATTTAAAAAATCAAAAGGTAGCTTTTTAAAAGCAAACTCATCAAAATTGATCCTTTGTTGACTACTTTTTTCACTGCTGATGCTGCTCATTAGACCAATGGTATTTGCAGTCAAATCTCCTCCCGTTCTCAGGCTGACCGAAAGTGCACTTTCCTGCAGTGCATTAATTCTGTTTTTTGCCTGGCTTTAGTCATCTTTTTTTGTTTATAACTGGGCTAGTCATCAACAAAGCAGTCTAAATGGAGGCTGCTGCTGCTGTCCAAATTTGGCCAATCAACTGCATTACCCAACTACCAGCTAATCACCAAAGTTAATCCACAAATGAGGCAGACTACCGTGGTGGCCACAGCTACCACTAATATGAATTCTCCGTGCAGTTTCCACTTAGAGTAGCCACAAATGGCAACAAAGCTCAACCAAGGAGAAACGAGGAGAACTGAGGACAGACAAAACAACAACAAAATTAATAAAGCAGCTCAAGTTATCAGGCATGTTAATAGCAGCAGCAGCAGAAATTCCAAAAGGAACACTATTCGCTTAACGGAGCACCATTTACGGCCATTCTCTCTCTCTCTCTCTCTCTCTCTCTCTCTCTCTCTCTCTCTCTC
>JAALOO010001672.1_pt1 | contig 14173 bp, 16 predicted proteins | sample 7257641 | NCBI WGS metagenome assembly JAALOO01 (sample SAMN14085613, study PRJNA598686) | mite metagenome | biome: ENVO:01001000; feature: ENVO:01001002; material: ENVO:01001226; isolation source: single female mite from University of Michigan culture on fish food culture... ...
ATACAAAGATGGTTTAGAAAAGCATGACAAGCACTCCACGTGCGAAAGGTTTTACAAGTTATATCTTCCCCGTAGGATTCTTTTAAATAGCTATTTAAATCCGTCGGTTCCAAATTCACTTTTGTCCCAAAATCATCAAAATATTGAAAGAGGCATTTCCCTGGAGTCTGCCGCAGTTCATCGAGTAGTTCGGATAGCACTTTATCGTCGATTTCTTTATACTGCGGCACGCCTTTTTTACCAATAAACCGAATAGCAATCTGATTGCCGATGATTTCCATATGTTTTTTGCGCAGGGTGGTTAGGCCAAATGAGCCGTGGAGTTTCGTGTATTGCCTGTTCCCTGGGCGGATGGCCGTTAGGTCCATTATACGCAGCGCAATGGCGCATACCTTCTGGAGATTAAGCACCGATAACTTGAGATCTCTTTTTATGGTCTTGCGCAGCTTGGCAAGCCCCTTACCGAAGGCAGCAAGCTGGTTGAATTTATCTTGCCCTCTTAGGGCAAGCCATTTGGCGTGATAGATATACTGCTTACGTAATTTCTGATCGATCCCAGTAACCTGAATATGACCCTTGGCGTCGGGGCAGATCCAGACCTTGCTCCACTGTGGCGGAATCACTAGTGATTCAATTCGGGCGGTTGTGCGCGCGTTGCGGATCTGCTTTTTACGCAGGTTCAGATATACAAATCTTTTTCCCAAACGTTTACGCTGGTATCCAGGGCGGTTACAATCTATATATACAAGGCCGCCGCCGCTTAACAACTTTTCGATAGAGGTCACTTGGGATTGGTATTAGTGATTACGAATTGCATCTATTAGCTCATCCTTACGCATGGTGTGCCGACCTTTAATACCTATCTTTTTCGCCTCGTTAAGGAGTTCATCCTTTGTCCGATCATCTAAATTTGGAGCCTTCCCTCCCCTTTTACTGGATCCAGGGTCATTAGAAATTCGAGCGGCCTTTTCTTTACTCATACCCTTCTCGCGCAGCGCTTCATATTGCGCATCATTTTTAATACTCTTTCCGTGATCTTTTGCCATGATATTGAATTCTTATTGTCCGCATGATGGACAATCGTTTTACCTTCTTATAACAGCGCGTGACCTTAAAAAGTTTGAGGGTTAACGTTCGAGAGTTAAATGGATAATAAAAAAAGCGGGCCTGCACAGCTGCTATCAGGCTACAGTAAGTTTACAACAACCCAGCTTACGATCACCGGGTTGCTCTTGGCAACTGCGCTCTAGTAAGCAGTCCACTCATATTTATTAGCAAGGAAAAAGCGGCGTATTACTTATCAATATCAGTTAAAAAAATCGCTTTTGCTTCTTGGTCATCAAATTTCACAATTTCTCGCAAGAGCTTCTTTTTCATGCTTTTTACTATTTTTTTATAGCTTGGATCATTATATACATTGTGCATCTCACTTGGATCTGCTTTCATGTCAAATAATTCCCAATTTTCTACACGCTTGTAGTAACGGATAAGCTTATACTGGTCATTAGCAACCCCAAAGTGAGGACTTACGGCGTGCTCCCCATTTTCAAAATAATGATAAAAAAGATCCTTACGGTGTTCAGCCTCCGGCTTGTTCAATATATTAGCAAACGATTTACCCTGCATATCTTTTGGTACTTTCACTGAGGCAAGCTCTAGAAGTGTTGGGGCAATATCAGCATTGACCACCTTGCCCGATATTGTTGAGTGTGGAGCGATTTTTCCAGGGTACTTCATAAGAAACGGCGTGCGGAACGATTCTTCATACATCCAGCGTTTATCGAACCAGCCATGCTCGCCCATATAAAATCCTTGGTCGGACAAGTATATGACAATAGTATTATCAGCTAAGTTTTTCTCCTGTAGGTAATCTAGCACCCGGCCAATATTTCTATCCATCGATTCGGCCGTATTCAAGTAGTCGATCATGTACCGTTTAAACTTCCATTCGGCAAGCGCCTGGCCTTTCAATTTTTTTGCTTCCAAATCTTTATATATTGGCCGGTAGTAAGCAATATACTGATCACGCTGCTTTTGATCCATACGCTTAAAGTTTCCATCGGCCATCATAGCCTCTAAGGTGGGAAACATTTTCAGGTCATACTCCATCTGCATGTCTTTATCAATCGACATTTCTTGCAATTTAGCGGCATCTCGCGAGGCATAATCATCGTAAAAGGTCGATGGAATCTCAAAGTCTACCGAATCGAATTTTCCAAAATCCTGCGGATCGGGCATCCAGGTTCGATGTGTCGCTTTGTGCCCTATTACAAGACAAAAAGGTTCCTTGTCCCCAAGGTCCTCTAGCCAGCCCAGAGCTTTGTCAGTTACGATGTCCGATACGTAACCCTTTGACTGTTTTCGACCATCTTTACTGGCAAATACTGGATTAAAATAAGTCCCCTGCCCGACGAGTACATCGAAATAGTTAAATCCCTGTAACTTCTCCCCTAAATGAATTTTTCCCACCCATGCGGTATTGTACCCAGCCCCCTGCAGTTGTTTGACAAAAGAATCTTGATTGAAATCAAACTCAGAGGTCTCATTATCACGGAAACCATTTTTATGACTATACTTTCCAGTAAGCAGGGTGGCCCTACTAGGGCCACAAATAGAATTGTTAACGTATGCGCGCTTAAAAAGTGCTCCCTCATTTGCAATTCGATCAATATTTGGCGTGTGGGCATAGGTAGAGCCATAGGCACCAATCGTTTGATAAGCATGGTCATCCGAGAGAATAATGATCACGTTTGGTTTCTTCTGTGCAATCAAGTGTCCGCTCAAGCCCACCAGTACGAGACTCACGGCAATATATTTTTTAAACATAATTTATTTATTGCGCTTAGAGCCCCGAGCATGATCAATCACTGCAAGTAAACTCTTTGCATTTTATCGACTACGGAGAGGGTTTAGATTCTTCCGTCATTTAATTATTAAGTTTTACAATGTGGGGTAAACAAGTTATCGTAATAACCCTTTATTGTCATACATAATTCAAAAGTAGGAAATAATTTAACCGATGTCAACAATTTAATTCAGCAATTCGTCTGCGCTGATATGTTTACGCTCGATTAGCGCAATTGCAATACTAGCCTGTTTTGGACAGCTCTACTGCAGATTATATGTTAAAATCTGCAGTCCATCCTCAAAAGACTGTTTTTCAACCAAACTGGCGATCAAAGATTTTTTTGAATTTCCAAAAAGGGCAACACCTTGACCTAAAATTATAGGATTCAACTTAATTTTAAGCTGATCTATTAAGCCATTATCGAATAACCATCCCGCAAATTCGCCACCGCCACATAAGTAAATATCCGAAGTCGCTTCCTTTTTGATATTAAGCACTTCAGCTACAGTTACTTTTTTCACTTCAACCTGTTCACTTTGATTATCAAATTCCAAGGTGTCAGAAAAGATATAATGTTTCATATGCGGGTATGCAGGCGAAGGCTGCCCTGCGATTGCGCCAAATTCATATCCAAATTCGTAGGTCTTCCTCCCCATTATAACCGTATCAAAGGACTTCAAATCTTCCAAATATTTTTCAACTCCTTTCCCTTGATAGATGAACTTGCTCACATCTCCGTTTTCACCAGAGATAAACCCATCTATGGAAGTAGCAACGTAATATATTAGATTTCCCATAACGCTTGTTTTATAATTAATGGTTGCCAGTTCTATTCGCCCTATTTTTTTGACATTATAAAATATAGAGTTCGCTCCCTTAAAGATACTAAAAATCATAACTTTACTTAATTGGCATTCGCTCTTACTAGAGTTTGATAACTTTTTGGATACAAACCTCACAAATCTGCCCGAAATACTTCGACAGGGCAAATATTCAAGGTAAAACAGATGTGAACTAGCGAGTTCATGGAGTCAGCAAATACATCTTTCAAAAGTATTTCGTAAATTTATTGCGAAACGATTTTAAAACCATTATTAAATCCCCGCGCATCATGACGTATGAAAAAAAAATCATACCGATGTAGCGCATCGAATGTAGCGAGTTCGACACAGCATTTTAAAATTAAAACAAATGGAAAAAAAACAGCGCAAAGAAGTTTCCGGACCAATTCGTGATAAAGAACGCACCAAAAAAAAATTGATAGCGACTATTGGTAAAATTTTGGCTCAAGATAGTTATTCTGGACTTACCATATCCAATATCGCATCGGTCGCGAAATTGAATCCAAAACTTATTTATCTATACTTTGGTGGAATAGATCAAATTATTCAGGCATATCTTGAGGAGCGCGGACTTACAACGGCTTTATCGGCTAAGGTAGCACTGAAGATATTGGAGAACCCTAAAGATATCGTTGCTGAAGACATTGCATTTTTCCTAGAAAAACAATTTGCCGAATTATTAGAAGACAAGGAATGGCAAGGGATTTTACACTGGGGATTGGTAACTAAAAATCGATATGTCAAAAAGCTTGTGGACGAGCGTAACGCCCGGATAGATTCGGTTGCAGACACATTCAAAAAGAGTAAAGATCCAAAATTAAAACATGCTGAAAGTGCAGCAGAAATGGCAATCGTCGTTGCTGGTGCACGATTTTTAAGTATCCACTCCACTATAGCCGATGGCCCTTTCTTAGGTATCGATCTATCTAGTGAAGAAGGCCAGGATAGGATATCAAGCGCGATCGACAAAATCATTACAGCAAGCAAATCCTAGTGCTTTAACATTCCATGTTTTTGGAATCTTAGTCTATTAAATTTTATCTATAGTTCTTAAACTAAAAAAGAACTAGGACGATTTATTTGACGTAGATTCTACCGCAATATTCCCTAGAGACGCGACCCTGTTTATAGGGGTTTTCAGTAGATTGATAAACCTATCTCTGTGATATCATAAAGCCCTTTATGCACCTTTCAATCAAAAGAAAAAAACTATTTACCCGAAAAAAACGTTGTTTAATAATAAGAGGTATCAAATTCCTCTTTTGAAATCGCATATCGGTCAAAAACCGATTGCAAATTTAAACAGGAAAAAACTATAGATAGAAAGGCTCGATATACCGATAACAAAAATCTTTCTGTTGCCTTCGCAAACATTGTAAAAATTATATTATGAAAAATATAAAACGAACATTTGGAGCGGCTTTCACTATTCTAGGCATTATAGGTTTAATTTATACTGGATTTGAATTTATAAAAAGAAGTACGACAAATTCTGTTTTGATTGTCATTGGCGTCGTTGCCATACTTTTCTTTGTTACGGGAATAGAATGCTTAGTAAAAAATAGGAGATCACGCTTGGGTCTACGACGATATGCTAAAAGAGCCCACCTTAGTCATAGACGATAGCTCTTGACCAACACCGCTTGATTTGTTAGACGCACGACTACCTGAAAAGTACATCAATCAACTACTCAACTGAATATCGGTGCAGCAAAAGTTTGTCTGGTATTCAAGTATGTCGAAACACAGCTAATAGCATACTCTTAATACATTTCTATAAATCTCAAAACACTAATATCATGAAAAAAGATCAAAAAAAAACTTCTTTAAATCGTGCCCAGCGGGAAGACAGAGAAGAAACCGGTGAGGTTACTGGCGAGGACCTTAAATATAATGCGAAAGCTGATAGTTTCGAATTAGATGCAGAAACGGAAGACCAAGAATACCAGCATCCCTCACCTTACGATACTGCAGCAATCGAAGGACAGGATTACAACTCCTTATATGATGAAGAAAATGTGTATACACAGGATGAATCTGATAATGAAACAGATTCACTTGAGAACCAGCTCGAGCAAATAGAAGCGGACAGAATAATCGAATCAGACCTCTTAGAAGATGACGATGAACGGCTTCTAGACAAAAAGGAAGATAAAAATCCCAACGTAGATCAGGAGGGATATCCAAAGAAAGACGATGCTGGAGGGAAAAATAACCCTATAGAATAACTGTTGCCACGGCTCAATAGTAAAAAACTGCTTCTGCCAATAGCCGGGGCTATTGAACAAAAAAATCAATCAGTTTTTTGGAACGGATGATTCGATAGCCGTTTTTATTCGCTTGATAAACAGCGAAATTTCATTATCGAGCAAGGTGTTGAAAGGAGTCGCTAATATCTGTCCAATTTTCCCTAGTGGGGGCGTGTAACTAAACACAATATCTACACTTGTAAATTCTGGTGCGGGACCAGGGGAGAATTCCATCTTTCCAGAATGATAGAAGACAGAGTTTTCTCCGGTTGACCAACCAATAAATTCATTTTTTTTCTCTTTAACAATAAACAATTCGAACACAAACTCTATCCCTAGCATGTGGAGTGTTATCTCTAAGTGGGTAGCCTCAGCGTCTAACACCTTTACACCTTTAACACCTGGTATTTGCCGTATTACGGTCTTAAAATCACTTAAAAAAGAATAAACGGTAACTAGTGAACCTCTGATCAAAACATTATGTTTAAAGTTTATTTGTCCGTGGTTAACATTCTTACGGGCCATCCAGCTTATTAAGGGAATGTCTCCTGTCAAACCAAGATATAGAAATCCGCCACCGGTAAGGTAACGTACTAGTTTAGCATTCTTTTGGTGGGATGATCCAAGGATCTGTTGAGCTGCCAATAGCGCAAAACATCGTATCAATACTTGTCGGTGTCGTGTGGCCTGCGAGTTAATAAGTTGCTGAGATTTTATCGCTTCAATCTGAAGTTCTTTAGTATTACTCATGTTTTATCTTTTAAATATAGTCGTTTCGGATACAGAAAATAAAAAAACGTACAGCATTTTATTCTTGTATCAATAGAACAAGCAGTCTCACTAAAAGTTCTATAGATTACTATTTTATATAGTTCTTTCTACTGAAATATTTTCATGCAAGCTCACTAACTAATTGGACATTAATCAACTGGAAAAGGACATAACATCGTGATTCTTAGCCGCACGAATTAATTAAACGAATTATCAAGTCGGAAAAAAAATCAATTTTTTATTGTGTAGTCAAATGACTTCATTTATATTTGTACCATAATACAAATAGACATGCATATAAGACGAGACGTTTTTCAGGCGATTGCAGATCCAACTAGACGGGGTATACTCCTACTCGTTGCGACGCATTCTATGACTGCTGGATCAATTGCAGATAACTTTAACACTGCCAGACCAACAGTTTCCAAACACATACAAATACTCGCCGAATGCGAGCTCTTAACCAAGGAGCAAGTCGGAAGAGAAATATACTATACAATCAATGCAACGAAAATGAGTGAAATTGCTGCGTTCATCGAGCCATTTCGGCACATGTGGGATGAACGTTTTAACAAACTCGAAACATTAATGAAAAATTATAAACCTTCATAAGATGGAACAAAAAACAGCTGTAAAAGCAATAGAAGGCGCACAGGAAATCATCGTGACTCGAACATTCGATTTACCAGTAGAGCTTCTGTTTAAAGCATACCAAGATCCTGCCTTGTTTGAACAATGGATGGAAACAAAAGTCATTAAGATGGAAAACAAAAACCATGGCTCATATGCTTTTGAGACATCGCGCAATGGCATGGTTGTCTTTCGTGGGAGTGGGACAATTCACGAATTTACTACCAACAAAAGGATCATCAGAACCTTCGAGATGGAAAATACCCCATTCCCCCCGCAACTGGAATACCTAGAGTTTGAAAAGATTACGGACGAGACAAGTAAACTAACCATGCAAATGATATTTAAATCAGCTGACTTTCGGAATCAGCTCCTGCAAATGCCTTTTGCAGAAGGAATTAACATGGCCCACAATAACCTTCAAAAGATACTGAGCAAAAATATTTAATCATGAAAAGACGAAACAAAATTATTTATTGGATACTGACTATATTTCTTTCCGTGGGTATGTTAGCAGGCGGAATTCAACAGCTACTTCAAATTGGAGGTTACAACGAAATCGTTACGAGCCTTGGCTATCCATTATACCTTTTAAGTATTATCGGTGCATGGAAAATCTTGGGGGTAATCGCCATTTTGATACCTGGATATCCTTTAGTGAAAGAGTGGGCTTACGCTGGATTTTTCTTTGTCATGTCAGGCGCGCTGCTATCACATCTTATTGTCGGGCAATCATTCCTAGAGGCCATGCCTTCCATCACACTACTAGTGGTTACCGTTCTATCTTGGACCTTTAGACCCGCAAACCGAAAAATAATCCCAGTCAAAATGCGCGAAGATTGAGGATGTGGGGCATTAGAGTAAACGCTAGATTTATAAAATATTAGAGATGGTATAACTGTACGGTGCTCAATTTATTTTAAGCAATGCATTATATGCTAAGAAACAACTATATTTAGTCTCTTTCCAATTTTATGAAAAAAACATAATATAGAAAATCATTTTTAGCTTAAAACAAAGACATTGATGAAAAACATATTAACGACAGTTTTCACGCTACTGATGAGCGTTACTTTTGGCCAATCATCGAATAAAATATTCACCTCGGATATCGACAATTTTTGGATAGCTTTTGACAGTATTCAGACCACAGATGACTTTTCCAGCAAACTAGAGTATATCAACACACTCTATATTGATAAAGGAACCAAAGGGCTGAAATCCTTTATGGCAGCCAGAAATTATAGCGATAGTTTATACGTGGCTTTAATTGAAAAATACCCAAAATATTGGAAATCAATAAGACAGAATACCATTTCTGTGAAATCAAAAACACAGGAACTTGCCCAAGGCGTAGAAACGTTACGGGAGCTTTACCCTGAACTTATCGATGCAGAAATGTTTTTCACCATCGGGGGCTTACGTTCTGGCGGCACAACAACGGGGAAAATGGTACTGGTGGGAGCCGAGATTGCGACGGGTGATTCTACGACAGACATGTCTGAATTTAAAAATGATTGGTTACTTTCGGTTTTTGCCAAACAATCTATAGATAACATCGTGTATTTGAATATTCACGAATATATTCACACCCAGCAGAGAGGATATAAAAAGCGGGTATTAAATCAATGTATCGCCGAGGGATCTTGTGACTTTATTGCCGAACTCGCTCTTAATAAACCTGTTGTAACGCAATACCTGACCTATGGACGACTTCATGCCGCTGAATTAAAGGTGCAGTTTGAACGCGATATGTTTTCAGAAGACCTTTCTGAGTGGCTTTACAATGGAGGCAAAAAAGGTGCTAGCGCGGATTTGGGGTATTATATAGGTTACGAAATATGTAAATCCTATTACAAGCAAGCGGCGGATAAAACCCGTGCAATAAAGGAGATAATTGAGCTGAACTATGACGATAACCAGGCCGTCGAACACTTCCTAGCGACATCCAATTTTCTTTCAGTTAATTGAAGTTATAACCAATATCACACTTATAACCATAAGCCCCCAATATACATATCTATAAAAGGAATCGCCTTTCAATCTGCGATTTAATGCCCTGCCGATAAAAATTGCAGGAATTGTCGTTAATAGTGCGATACCAAAATAGGTTGTGACCTCACTTGTGATAAGTCCTTTTGAATAATAGCCAAGAACACTTATTAAGCTCACCGGTAAAGAATACGCCTGTAGGGTAGCTCTGAAATATTGAGCATTCCATTTCCTTAAATTACCGTACACGACTAGTGGGGGACCATTTAACCCATATGCTCCCCCTAATAGGCCAGAAACAAACCCACATCCGGCCAGCCAGAGTTTCGAATCAGCGTTCTTTATATTTATCTGCTTACCTCTCAATGAGTATATCGCATACAATAATAATATTGCCCCCAGCGCAATTTTGATAAACTGCTCATTTCCATAAACAAGAATAACGAGTCCCAGAGGAACTCCAAATACAGCGTAAAAAATAAGCCATTTGGCACTATCAAAATGAATATTGCTATGATCTTGAATGACTATGATGAGTGCAATAAGCGTGGAGAGCATTACCGAAAGGGGCACGGCTACATCAGGAGGCATCAGGAGGAGAAAAAGAGGGACCGCGATTAAAGACTCACCGAAACCTAATGTCGAGCGAACCAGCGCTGCTATAAAACTAATAATAAGGACAAGTAATATGGCTAAAGTCATTCTACGTTGTGGGGAATTTTGTTAAGGTTTAAAAGCACTTTTCTATAGGCAAAGCCCATAATAGTAAAGGTACGTAAAAGGATTTGGTTCACTAAATGATATTATGTATTAGGAACAGATCGACAGAGAGATGAAGAGCACTCTACCCTTATTTGAACTCTTTTAATAGTTTTAACATAAATATCCCTATGTTAGTCCGATGAGAACAAAAACTTTAGCTATTGTAGGGTGTGGTAAGCTCGCTAACATCGTTGTTGAGGCAAAAATTAAAGGTCTGCTTCCTGATTACGAAATTATAGGTGCGTACTCCAGAACTTTTGAGAAGGCAAACCGGCTAGCAGAGAGTGTCGCAAGTTCCTTGGGAGCTGAATGTACTGCGTGCCATTCTATTGACGAATTATTCCAATTGAAACCTGATTACGTTGTTGAAACTGCCTCGCCAACTTCCTTACGCGAAATTGCGATACCTGCCTTAAAAAATGGCTCATCCATTATAACTCTTTCAATTGGTGCCTTGGCTGATACAGACTTTTATAAACTTGTCGAACAAACGGCGCTAGAGTACGGCACTCGGCTTCATCTGGCTTCGGGCGCAATTGGCGGCTTCGATGTTTTACGGACTGTATCATTAATGGGAGCCAATCAGGTTACTTTCCAGACAAAGAAGGGCCCAAATTCGCTAAAAAATACAGCGGTTTACCAAGAGCAGATGCAGACCGAACAGAAAAGAGTATTTCAAGGGGATGCTATTGACGCTATTGCGCTTTTTCCCACACGTGTAAATGTTGCAGTTGCCGCCGCTCTTGCTTCAACTGGGCCCGAAAATATTGAAGTATCTATAGATTCAATACCGAACTTTATTGGCGACGATCATCGCATTGAAATAAAAAGTGAACAGATTCACGCAGTAATCGACGTATACAGTAAAACCGCGCAAATTGCTGGATGGAGCGTTGTAAATACTCTGCGGAATATTACCTCACCCATTGTTTTTTAAATAATCGGTAATATTTTTTAGAACTTTTTCACTTAGACGATCAAAGGCTTGACTGGTTCTGCCGCTTGAGACATTCATACAAACCACATTTGGGTGTTCTAAAAATTCATGACCACCCAATGCCCCTACTGTGTCGCAATATACAAGGTTATCTCCTGCAAGCCACTGTTTAAAAGGTTCAGCATCCCAAGCGGGAGATAGTCCAGTATTGAACAATATCTTGCGGTTGCCTAGTTGCTTAAATTCCTGCTCATGAAGTAGGATTACGTTCTTGTTCAAGCATGTGATAACAACTTCATTTTCTAAGAGTAGCTCACGCAGCGGTAAAAACGTATACCCCCTACTCTCTGATTCTGGTTTTCTTGTTCTGGAAAAATAAGCAATTTGTGCACCAAAAAAGTGTAACGCATCAGCGATCATACCTCCGGATTTTCCTAATCCCACTATTCCTACTTTAAGCCCCGTAATTTCCCTTGGAACTGTGCTCCATGGTTTTCGTGGAGTCCCATCAGCATGCGTACCAAAACCATGCAAACAGCGAACAAGTTCACTGACGACATATTCTACCACACCTTCATCTCCATAATCGCGGATACCAGTCACCTGAATGCCTCGTGAGTTTGCGTAGTGGATATCGACGTTGGCACTTTCAGCAGAATAGAGCGAACAACACATGCCTATATATTTTACGTTAGGACAATGCTCCAGCGCTTCTCGTCCCAGATATGATGTATAACTCAATAGTACCACATCAGCATCTGCTATACGTCTCACTATTTCCTGCACATTAGCAGGAATATCCTCGTAAGTCGTTACACTTTCAGCAAACTGTTTTAGTTTGGCTTCTGCCGATGGAATCAAATTTAAGGGCTCGATAGCGACAAGCTTTTTAAATATCATATTCAACGAAATTTATTCCACATCTTCTCATCCACGCAATTGATGATAACAAGACGTTCGTATTTTTTATTTTAAATCAATTTTTGAATTGACAATAATACCCCTTTTATTTCTTTAAAGCGACCGGAATCAAAGAATACTTTAGTAGCAAAAAGTGGGTTGAACAATTGCTGCCCTAGGAACACCCCCAAGAAGTAAAGTAATACTCAAAGTGTCTGCAAAAAGTCAAGAAAAAGCAATCGGACATCGAACAGAATTTTTTAAACGCAACATTATTGCGTTTAAAAAATAAATTATTTATTATTGCAATAGATAGTCCTGAAACCTTTGATGGTATATACGGTTATCGGTATATAGGTGTAATATCTATTTTAACATAATTGCAATAGGTGGACCTAGGTCCAGGTGAAAGCAGAAAAAATTAAAAACTAGGGAGATGCTGTTTCCCCCCACACTTGTATTTAGTTACCAGGTGGGTTTGTGCAGCTTACTATGGACAAAACTAAAAAATTTGATGTAATAATTATTGGTGGAAGTTATGCGGGACTAGCTGCCGCAATGTCATTGGGACGATCGCTGCGATCGGTCTTAATCATCGACAGTGGATTACCTTGTAACCGGCAGACACCCTACTCCCATAATTTTTTGACGCAGGATGGAGCTCGACCTAGTGAGGTCTCCTCCCAAGCGAAGGCCCAGGTTTCGAACTACGATTCTGTGGTTTTTCAATCCGGTCTTGCTGTTCAAGGAGAACGTTCCAAGGACGGTTTCATTATTACCACGGAAACGGGAATTAAATTCGAGGGTAAAAAACTCGTTTTTGCTACGGGAATTAAAGATATCATGCCTTCAATAGAGGGATTCGATGCATGTTGGGGTAACACTATAGTACATTGTCCGTATTGCCATGGATATGAATTTCGTGATAAGCAAACTGGGGTATTCATAAATGGTGAAAAAACCATGCACTTGGTCTCATTAATTAATAATCTTACAGACAAGCTAACTGTCTTAACTAACGGTCCCGCCGATCTTAATCAAGAGGCTAGAGCAAAACTACAGAAACGTAATATTCAAGTAATTGAATCCAAAATCAAGGAGTTCACACACAAAAATGGTGAACTTGATGAAGTTCACTTCTCAGACGGCACCAAATTGAATTTTGATGTGTTATACGCTTCCATACCGTTCCAGCAGCATTCTGATATCCCCGAAAACCTAGGCTGCATGCTCAACGAACATGGCTATATTCAAGTAAATAATTTACAGCAAACCACCATACCAGGTGTATATGCCTGTGGTGACAATGCCGGGATGATGCGTTCACTAGCAAATGCAGTCGCACAAGGATCCTTAGCCGGGGCGATCCTTAATAAGGAATTGGTTGACGAACAGTTTTAGCGCTGTTGTTAATCAGATACACCATAAAAAGGCAGTAACAATCTAAATACCCTCAAACACACAAATCGCTAGGATTAACCTGGACGATTTGTGTGCAACAAGCCATCTATGCAAACGGCTGTCCTACTTGCAGCTGGCTGCTTAGTGAAATTCTGTTCCAAGCGTTAATCACAACAACCGCCATAACAATTTGCGCAATTTGATTTTCATTAAAAACTTTTATTGCATTTTCGTAGGTATCCTCGGTCAAACCTTCCTGTTGAATTAGGGTTACTTCCTCGGTAATAGCCAGCACTAATTTTTCTTCTTCTGAAAAAATCGTTTCGGCTTCACGCCACGCATTTAACAAAAATATTCGTTGATTGGTCTCACCATTCTTCAGCGCCTCCTTGGTGTGCATATCTATACAATAGGCGCAGCGATTAATCTGGGAAGCACGGATTTTAATAAGATCCTTTATCGTTTTTGAAATAGAAATTTTTGAAAGATAAGCTTCTAAGCCCATCATTGCATTTAATGCTTCAGGCTCGGCCTGGGTTATATTCGTACGTTTTTGCATTTTATTGTTGTTTAAATGTTATACAAAAATGAACAATCGTAAATTAAAAAAACTTAAACTAGTTTAAGAAATAACATACAATCCTCTAATCCAAATATCTTACAGCTAAAAGTGATAATGACTACTTTCCAGCGTAAAAGTAAGAAAGGACGTATCGGAAAACCGCATTATCTATACTACCCAAGATACAAGTGTGTTTGAAGGAAGTGTGTATTTCTGTTTACTAATCAGCGATTGATACGTTTCTTTCGAATCTCACTTAAATGTTCGGGGGTAAAACCA
>JAALOO010001673.1_pt1 | contig 14170 bp, 13 predicted proteins | sample 7257641 | NCBI WGS metagenome assembly JAALOO01 (sample SAMN14085613, study PRJNA598686) | mite metagenome | biome: ENVO:01001000; feature: ENVO:01001002; material: ENVO:01001226; isolation source: single female mite from University of Michigan culture on fish food culture... ...
GGGGGGGGGGGAAGAAAACAATGACTGCTGACGTTAAGGGGACAATTAAAAATGCTAATGCACTTCCTTTACTGTTCACTTGGCGCAATTGCAGCTCATAATTAACATTATGATTGCCCTAATTGCCGTACTTTGGATGCTATTATGGCAATGGGGGAAATGTGCCGCTATTCTCCCTGTACTGGTGATGAATGGGAAAAACTGATACTTATTGGCAGTCGTTATAATATGTGTTTGTTTGGTGTCACAATTGTTTGTTTGTCAGCCAAGCAATCGATATGGCGCCAATATAACTGGCGAAAACACGCTTACCTTCTAAATTCTAAATGCCTTATCAACTTTTCTAAAACTTCAAATATTCCCGCCAACTAGAGGTCCCGTTCACAAAAACGTGACGCGATGACATGCTGTTTTAGAGAGCAGCTGATAATGAAGCCAACCCTAGATTCAGTTTTGCAAGTTTCTGAAAAAACTTCGGAGCTTTTTAAGAAAAAAGATAAAATGGTTGAGGAGGCCTTGCCCGCCCTGCCAAAAATATCCTCGATGGCCAGTAAGTGCTTTGTTTCCATTTTTGCTAACGATTTCTAACGATTCTTATTTTGCAGCAAGCCTGAGAGAGATGTATTCAGGCGGCAATGGCCTGAATGGCGGTTCTGTGGATTTCGAGGATGTGGCGTCGCCACAAGAAGTAAATTTTGAGTTGCTCGAATTTTACGATGTGTACGTAGAATCAAAGAGACCAGATTTGATTGTCAAACCATTTGAGACTTCAAACCATGTCAACAACTCGAAAACTAGCACGATGATCGTTAAATACAATCTAGCAAAGTTAAAATTCAATCAATTGACTTCAATTCAAAAGTACATTTTCCCCAATATTCTGTTTGGCAATACGGACCTACTTGTCTCAGCGCCCAACGGTAGTGGCAAGACATTTGCCTACATAGCCTCCATTGTTCAAGTAGTCACCTGTCAAGTGGAACGGCAAACCGGGTTTTCCAATCGCACTCCAGTTGCATTGATTCTTGTTCCTACGCGAGAACTAGTGCAGCAGATATTCAACCAAATGATGCTTCTCACAAAAGACACTGGAGTGCGGATTCTCTACCTGTATGGTGGCCAGGTGAACATTGATAAGCAAATAGAAAAGATAAAATCTGGCCTGGACATTATCATCTCAACGCCGGGACGATTTCTGCAGCTGGTGCTGGCACAGGAACTTGCGCTGCATAATCTTCGCTATATTGTGATTGACGAGATAGATAAAATTCTGTTTCCTCATCCCGAAGTGAACACTGAGCGACGAATACCATTGGCCAATCGCATTTCCACTGCCGCTGACTTTAATCAGGAGACGCTAGAAGCAATCTACAAGCTGTTTGGAAAATCATCGCCTCAGTCATCTAAACTTGATAAAGACTTTCTCATCAACAAGGAGCTGTGTCGACTCTTCTTCTTCTCCGCAACCATCGATAGCCAGGTACGTGAAGAATCGGAAAAGTACCTGCATCCCAACTACGTGTACATGGTCATGGGCAATAACATCAAAGCAGTCAACTCCAAGATCAAACAAGTCATTCTGCCTTGCAAGAACTACACAGAGAAAAAAGTTGAGCTAATCAAGCTGCTGAAAAGTCTGTGTACCAAATTTTCTCGCATCGTTATCTTTGTCGCGGAGCGAGTTTTGTCAGACACGCTAAGTGATTATCTAAACCAGAATGGCTTCACTGCCGCCTCAATTCACGGCAATCGCGTACAGGAGCTGCGAGAGCGGGTGGTGCAGGCCTTTCGCAGTGGCAAGCTTCAGCTCGTAGTAGCAACTTTTCTGATGGCACGAGGCATTGACGTCGAAGGTCTGAACTGTGTTATCAACTTTGACTTTCCCGACTGCCTCTCAGAGTACATTCATGCCATCGGACGGACTGGGCGAGCGGGCAAGATCGGCATGGCAATTAGCTTCTTCAACACCACCCTCAAGCAGGATATCAACCTCATCAATGAGTTGATCAAATCACTGGAAGACGCAAACCAGGATGTGCCCCACTTTCTACTGGAGATGCAGAGCAATCAGGCCAGCTGAATATGATGAATATGATGAGATAGGTGGCCCAATTTTTGCTCAATACGGTGTGACACTCTTAGGCTGCCAATGACTCTTACGGAATCTCATTTTACGTTTATCAATTGACCCACTTGCCACTTTCTAGTACTACTTTTCAATAAAACACTTTTTGTACTCTTCTCTCTGTCTGATCAATAATTGAGCGTTTACCAGTTGGCCACGGTCAACTCCGTTCCTGACAACCACAGACCACAGTGCAAATTCGTTGAGCACACAAAAACTCACTTTTACAAACTTTTTTCAGTGGGAAGGTCAGCTTTAATAATTCAGCAAAAGCACTAGTGCTGATGTTGGTGGTGGTGGTCGTGGTGTTGGTGGGCTTTACAAATACGAACAACTCTGAACTTTGAAAAGGCTGCTCTCAAGACCGGACACTTCTGGTCCACTTTCTCCCATTGAGTGGCGATTATTTTTTGTTGCCAGCAAAACAGTTACAAAAAGTTGCAAGACAGTCTATCGTCTTGTGGCCAGTAGGAGGATTATTCCTCATTTTGGAAATGCTGCCTTTAGCTGTCCGCAAAGCTTCCAGGCATTGTCTGGTAAAGGCGGATCGGCCTAGTTTAGTCTTGGTGCATATTCTTTGTAAAGGTGTTTGAATGCTAGAAGAAAAGAGAAGAAAAAGAAGTGCAATTTTGCTAAAATTGAACCACTGATTTGGCTTTTTAAATCAGTCTTTTTGTCATCATTTGCAATTGTGCAGTTCAACGGTGACTTAGCCGTTTCAGAAACAATAAATGGGAATTTTGGCCAAAAGAATCCCCAGCGAGTTTGCGCAAACACTCTCAAAATCCAATGAGAAATCGTCACTATGTGAAATGACTCACCGATTTTTGAATGCCTACGGCAGCGCCACAGCTGCACAGCATTTATGAATGGGCAAAAGTGGCTGATTTTTTGCGAAAAGTGAGCAAAGCTCTCTGTCATCATTCACTTGCAGTTCTGCTTCTCTCTGCGAAACATCTCAGTTCCAAACTTCACTTCGTTTCTAAATTGTCACTCGCAAAGTCATCATGTGGAACCTCAACGAGGCAAATGATTTGGAGCATTACTTCAAAATAATTGAAGACGAGGCTAAAGATCTGCGTAAGTTATCATGTTTTGTTTATGATCTTGTGTTTCTAAATCTAAAGTGTTCTTTTTAACTTTCCACAGGCGATAGGAAGCCTCTTGCCAATGTCCCTGAGACAAGTTTCAGTGGAGGAAACAATGTTGGTGGGGGATTCGGCAACAATCGGGGCAACGAGAGTAACTGGGGCTATCAGCAGAACCATGTTTTCAGTTACAATCCTGAGAAGGATCCGTCCACCATTTTCTATAGCAATTACGCCAAAAATCGCGAATCTCAGAACGGCAGTTCAGCCCATCACCAAGCCGGCGGAGACTCTTTTCCGCCCTCCAATGGAGGTAGAAACTCGTATCAGCTTCCGCCATCAAGTGGAGGGGAAGATTTGTATCAAGTGCAAAGCAACTATGTCAGCAACCATGCCAACAGTGTCGTGTCCAATGAGCAGCAGCACTTTGAAGCTCAGCCTGTGGCTGCACTTTCCGAAGATCCACAATGTAAGTCGTTCTCCTGTCTACGTTACCTTTTCTACTGTTACTAAGTCAAATATTATTTCTAGACTCTGCTCCCGTTATTCCCCAAGATCCTGATGGATACCAACGCACCGGTATACAGATAAAAAAGACAGTCAGTCATCAAATCACTATTTACAATTTACATTTTTCTTGTAGATTTCAATCGCGTTTTGATCGGCTACAACGAATCTCTGCTGAAAATTCGTCACATCTTTTTGACTGTTTTCCAGAAAAACGATTTGATGGAATACACTACGAAAATTTTGGAGTGCACTAATCAGGATAAGATTATGCTCTCTATCCAACGGGACAATCAACTTGCTGAGGCATTCGCCGCTCAGCTTCGCAAAAACGGATACTGGTCGACTGACATTACGAACAAGACTGTGGAGCCGGAGAAGCTCGCTGAGCAACACTCTGTGTACCGATGCATTGTGACCACGATGGCCTTTCTTCGAGATAACCTAGGCATGTTCAAGCGTCCAACGGTGATCATGAACTTTGATCACGTTGTGAATCACGTCAAGTTTTTGGAACGCTGGCTCAACTACCGCTTCTCGGAGAAACCTTCGGAGGAGTCAAACGAAGCTTTCATCTACGAAATGTGCTTCCAAAGCTCGACCACATCTCAGGCTCTGAAGGAGTACGTTCAGAGCAAGTTGCCTCAAGTTTAACCTGTCAACAACTACCGACTAACTGAAGTCTTCCTGTTTCTCCTTCACTCGAATTTCATTTCTCCCGTTTAACTGGTATTAACTATAAGGTGAGATGTGTGGCTCACACTACAACTTTCAAAATTGGCAGGACACAATCATTTTTAAATTTTGTAATTATCAAATTAAATAATAAACTAGTTAATTTAATAAACTTGATAGATTTATTATCACTTGGCAGCTTTCACAGTCTCATTTCTCTCGATGGTGGTGATTGTGAGCAAAGTGACTGAGTCTTTGCAGTGTGTCTATTCAGTAGTGTCCGTTTTGTGTGCCTCTTTTCTCTATTAAACATCTAAATTGCCGTCATTAGTGTTCAGTGAGCGATGTACAGTGGAACTTTGGGAAACTGTTGGCAAATAAGGCAGAGAAGGAGAGGGAGAATTGTACAGTGGACAAGTAGTGAGAAGAAGCCTCTGCAGAATCAATTTAATTTGTTACAGCGTAGTGTACTGCAAATTAGAAACGGCAGAAGACGCAGATAATAATAATGGGCACAAGTCAATGAATTAAGACGTCCAAATTGGCCAGTGAACAGCAGCAGCAGCAGCAGTGGCACAGCGGACGATGGTGCACAGTTCAAGAGAAGAGAGGACTTGCCGGCTTCTTGGCAGCGCAAAAAAAGAGGATTAGTGCAATTTGTTTGCACTCTAACTAGCTAATTTGGAGTGGAGGATGGGGAAGCTGGGTGGGAGCGTAAGCTAGGGGAGGCAAATAAGAAAAATAAAAAAAGAGAAAGCAAACTCGATTCGAAGCTAATCACAATGAAAAATTAGTGTCTATTAAAGTGACTTCAAAGTGAAAGACCATTGCCAAGCGACTCAGTAAAAGAGGCTCTATGCTGGGCACCCATCTCTGGCATCTCCAAGCTGCACACAGCAGACAAGCAGATTCGCCGAATTTTAAGAGCCGAATTATTTGTATTATGACTGCGTCTAGCAAATGGCGAATGCCCTGTTGTGATAATGAAGATGTCAACAGAAAGAGGAAGGTTCCCAGTGTTGACTGAATTGAATTACGCCCCAATTGGCCCCGGCGCCACTGAGATGAGCATTGAGAAGAGAGGAGCCAATCTTCCAAATGGAGATATGAAGTGAAGAAATATGGTAGCTATTAGAGTACTACTACTACTACTCGCCGGTGCTTCTGTCCTCGGCCAATCTCTCCCTTTCTGTGCCGGCACTCACGTCAACTGACACTGCCTGCAGACGGACTGGCTGGAAGCAAGTAGAGCAGGCGACCTCACTTGCTCACTTCCCGGCGAGTCATTCTCAGCCATTCTCGCCTTTCGGTAATCTCAAGTAAATTCCGCCAAATCGGTTTAGACGATTGCCCTTCGTTTTGCGCGGCAGCCTTCTTTCATTGCCTTCAATCACCATTTGATAGTACAAATTCGCCTCTTTCTCTCTTTCTCTTTCTCTGTGTGTGACTTAACGAAGAAAAATCGATTTCACCACTGAGAAAATCTCCACCGAGTTGGTGAACGAGTTGCCGAGAGTGAGTGAGTGAGTGAGTGTTTGTGTGTCTGTGTGCCGACTTAAGATGGCAGAGATGCCGTTGAACATATTGCGCCCGAGTTTTTGTGTTGAGGGGGATGATGATGAACACTTAGAGAAAGATGAGCACAAGTTGGAGAAGATTGAAAAATTTGACACAAATCTATAATCGATAAAAAAGATTATCTTACAGCAAGTGCAAAGCTGACCGAGAAAGGGTGCCACTGGAGAAGATGAGGCAATGTTTACTTAGACTGATGAAAGGCGCTACAAAGAAAGCCTGCTATTTCAAAATTGAAAGTCCCCTACTTTGCATAAAGTTAAGCATAATGATAACAAAAATAACTTTGATCGTTAAAACAAAAAAAGACTTTTTAAATAAAAAAAATTGTAAAAGCTAATTATATCTGGCCAATTCAAATTTAAAACAGTTTTATTTCAATCGTAACTTTTTACTGAAATTAAAAGTAAATCTTTAGTTTAAGTAAATTTTTCAGTGTTTACTTGCCATTGAGTTTTTATTAGAAAGAAATTGCCTAAAAAGATTTATTTTTTGTTTAATTGCAATTAATTTAAAACAATTTATCTAGTTGTCCAATTAGCAAAAACCAACTAAAGTCAATTAAAGATTTTTCAACAAACACATAATTTTGCTAAAAAATGGCAAAAAAAGTTCTAACAGTAAGAAAGTTATTTGCCAACAAAATAGTTTTTTGTCAACTTGTTTTAAAATATAAAATTGAATTTTTGCGTCAAAAGTTTTTTGTTGTGTAAAAAAATTAAAAAACACAAAAAAATTTAAAAATCACAAAAAGTAGACAAAATTAACAGTTACTTTCACTGCAAAAGACGCAAGTAAAAATATCTGGAGTGGTAGCACACCTCAAACATTTATGATTTGAGATGTCTGTAAAACAAAATGTGGCCTAGTTTTAGCATTTTTCTGTTTACATAGAAAACATCAAGTTTGTGGTAACAACGTTTCAACTAATTTGATTAGTTGACTTGCATACAAATAAACGAATAAAGTTTTCCATTATTTTGGCCAAGTTTTATTTGAGTCAAGTCCTTGCAAATAATAAGAAATACATTAATTACTACTATTAGATACACAAATACTTTTTGTTTTTTAAAACGCACATGTATGCTTAAAAATTTATATGAAAAGTTACAGTAACCTAATTTTTAAAGTATTAAAAATTGTTTGTTAATCTCCTTTCAAAACAGAAACTCTTTTCGAGCCCATAACTTGACATGTTATCAAGATTAATTTACGCTTTTTTGGTGTTCCAGCAAATAAAGCCAATTTAAAGTTTGAAACAATGCAAAATAAGACATCATGCGGATCATCGTCATTTGTGCTCGCCCCACTTTTTGTTTCGCACGCAATAGAGCCATATTCAGAATTTAATTATGCGCTTTGTAATGGAATTTATTGCACATGCAGTATTAATATTGATAAATGACCGCCAATTGGACAGAAGGGCTCAGGATAAAAATTAATATTTCTTTATACTCTCAGTAGAGATGCATTTTGGTGGTAGTGGTAGTGTTGTTGTTGTTGTTTGTTTGTCTGCGCAGTTTGCACTTAGCCAGTGCCATGGGAAGCCAGCAGCCTTCAAGGCGAGACTTCATGGCAAATTGCTCTCCAGCGCGCACAAATGGATCAATATTGGTATGAACACACTATTTTTAATCTATAAATCACGGCACATTTTGCCACGCATATATTTGCGCCTAATTATGATAAATTGATTTGTCGTCAAACTCACTTTCTTGCCTTCTATTAGCGCTTAACCCATTTTAAAATTTTCAATTTTTTAAATTAGCAAGCTTTTTTCAGTGCATAACTTTCTTTAGTTTGCTTATGCAGCAACAGCCACTTTGGCAAAAATAATTTGTAAAAAGCGAAGCAAAAGGAAAAGAGGGGGAGGGGAGTCATCGCAAAACAAAATCAATTTCTGGCTAATTGTTCAATAAATCAATTTGCGACGCCAGAACAAATGAGCCTGGGCACCAGTGAGAGCTGCTGCTGATGCTGCGGCTGCGACCACGACGACATGCTGTCGATGGAGGCGGCGGATAAAAAGTCACCAGTAAAAAGCAGTGGACTTACCAGAGGCGACGGTGCTGCAGTGCCACAGAAGAAGAAGCAGAAGAAGACAGAGGATGGAGTGCCACTGGTGGTGGCCGTGGTGGCTTGTCCTGTCTCTGCTGGGACGTCTGCTGCTGCTCTGCAATTGGCATCTGCCATCGATTGATCTTTCTCCTGAACTTGGCCACAACTTGTGGTGGTACTGTTGTTGAAGCTGCCGCTGCTGTGACTGGTGCTCTCGAAGGCTCTCCCACCACTTCAAGGTACTACTGATGGTGTCAGGCAGTGCAGCACTGTTCACTGTTCTGCAGCCTGATTCAAATAGTGGCCGTGCTGGCCACAGCAGCACTGACTCTGCTGTTGATATTTCATCCAATAGTCGATAATTGCCGCAGTGCTCTAACTGAGTGGACCACGGTTCACTTGACCCGGCTGGTCTTTCACCATAGTCGTCCAGTGCCGCTGTTCTGCTGCAGCTGTCCACCGACTCACTTCGGTCGCTGGGCACTTTTCGTTTGTTCTTTCTCATATCTGCAATCTGAGTACTGTCGGTGGGGTGATTACTTCTTTGCCAAATGAACTTTTTTGCTCCGATCTAATTAAAATTCAATTTCACTGACTGATGCTGCCGTTGTGACATTGAACTGTAAAGGTGCTGATGATGATAGTGAAAATAGTGATGGTAGTGGCAGTAAAGATGATGAAATGTATGTCAAGAGATCTGAGGCTGAGAACACATTGCGCCCAGTGGTGCGGAATTGGTTCGATTTGCTGGCTGCTGCTTTGGTGTGTTAAAAGGCAGACTTTGGACTTTGCTTTTGCATTACATTGTCCCTTTTTAACAATTTGTGCTGTGTGTGTTTTAATTTATTTATCGCAGTGCTCACATCTTTGCCTTTCAATGTCTTAAATATCGTTTGCTCGTTGGCTTGGAGAAATCATTATTTCAGTCATTTTGTGCTTTTTCATTATTTTGCTTTTTATATAAAATTTAATGATTTGGTTTCTTCCCACTTTTGAGTAACTCAGTCGTCGTCGTTGTAAATGGATTCGTTTCATGCGAATGTTTGCCCGAATACAAGGCACGCACTTTTCCGCTTGTCAAGGCGTTTACTGCGCTAGAAAAAAAAGAAAAAATAAAAAATAATTAAAATTTTAATGTTTAACACACATTATGAAATAAAGAGTATAATAATAATTCATTTAAATTGGAAAATTTCTTCTTTTTAGTTGTATTTTCAAAGAAAATATTAACACAATTGTGACTTTCAATTGTACTAGTATTGCACGGATAACTTTATAATAAAAAATTAATGATAGGAAATGTGATAAAGGAGTAGTTGAGTTTTGACATAATGGCAATGTTTGTGATTGCTTTAATTAAAATTGAATTTATTTGTTGACGCATATATTGTTAAAATCGGCAAATTTTTTAAAGTATTGAATAAACCGCATCATTAAAAAAGTTTAAATAGTTTAGACCGTTATCAATTTTGTTTTAAAAACAACTGTTTTTTAGAAACAAGCTGCGCAGCATTTTTAATAATAAATAAAAAATAAAAAATGCTTAAGTTTTTTGCTTTCAGCTCAAAAGTTGCAAGATTGTTTGTCTAAGATTTAGCACTTATATTCTAGTAGCTATCTAAAATTATTAATTTGATGCTGAGCTTTTAATTTACATCTTATGGTCGGCTTAAAGGTTTTAATCTTATAACTGTTTTCCAGGAATACTCTCTCTTTGTCGCGTCATTCAAGTTTAATTTTTTTAAAATGTAAAAGCATAATTTGACACGATTTTTCGCGTTGCAGTAAGGGCCAAAAGGCAATTTTCTTGTCGCAGTGTAATGGCTTACCATTGCAATGCATTTACATTTTAGCCAATTTCTCAATTTGCAGTCAACACAACACTGGTGAAATGTTTTCAGTGACGGCAGAATCAGCAGCAACAGCACCAACGGCAGCAATCTCAATGTCTCATTTTAGCCTGTCAATTCATAAATCACAATTATTACCCTAAACCTCCACTTGTGTCTGTGTTGGTGAAATTCAATCTTACTAAAATGTGCCTTTTTAGAGATCGCTTGTACGACAAATTTTTACGTTTTAAATTTGCATGTAAATCGTCACTCAGACAACAACTTTTTTAAAGTTTGCTTGATCATTTTTTTATTTGTCACTGTCAAACACTAACACAAATATTTGTCGTCATTTTTGTAAACTTTTCTTGTTTTTTTAAATTAAGTTTTCTGATAAAAAAATAAACATTTTATTTTTAAAAGATTTTTTACTTTTAAAGATCTTTTGATAATCAAAAAATAAAAAAAATTTAAGTAATTTTTTCTTTTTAAATTATAAATGAACATCATTTAATAAATTGTTTACCATTCATGCTTTTAACTTGACTGTTTCTCTTTTATATTAAAGATCAGAGATATTTTTGTTATGGAATCTTTTAAAGCTATTTAAAAGTTTAAAAGTTTAAAACTTTGTAGTACAACGTGACAAAACGTTATGTACAATGCATGTTTAAAAAGTGCTCTGATCATTTAATTTAATTATACTTTAAACTTAAATTTTATTTTAATTTTAAATTAAATATTGGCACAAACAGACAGCTTTTTGTACATGCTAAATTGTAATTAGAAAAATATTATTAGTCCTAATTAGCAACAACTACACTACAGTAGAGTGCAGTGTAGACTTAGAGTCACATTATTAACTTTATGTAAAGTAATTTGCAATGCTTCGTTAAGAAAGAATCAGTTCAAATTAATTTAATTTTTAAAATTCAATATCAAGAATGTTTCTTAGGTTTTAGATGCTTTACTTGAAGTCATTTTAGAACTTACAAATGACCAAAAATCACGTTGGTTAAATTGGCAATCAAGACTAATAGAAAACAATTGGGGTTGTTTCAATTTTGAGTGAATTGAATTTTTGTTTCTTGTTTCTGGTTTCAATTAGCATTACTGCCAATCATGAATGTTTGATTTGAAAAACAAACTTTTCCACTCCATTAGGCTGCATTTGGCTGAGTAATCGAGAGAAAAAGGCGAATTATTCACTAATTAGAATTGAGTCAAATAAAAAGTTCTATAACTGGTCAACAACTGTAAAAGTTCAACTTTTGACACGTTTTATTTAGAAAGCAAAACTTTTAATTTGCGTACTAAATATCAACTGCCTAAGCTTTTCCAAAACCTCACCCCCTGCAATGCCGTACACTGACGATCAACGCAAACTCGTTCGCGAGGTGTTTGTCTCCTTCAGCGATGATAAGAAGAGCCTGGTAATCTCGCAGAAAAAGATCCGTGAAGTCCTGAGCACCCTGGGCATCGCCGTCACCGACGACGAGGTCTTTGAGTTGTGCACGAAGATGCGCATTCACAAGAACGCCAGCATCACCTTCAAGCGTTTCATCGAGACGCTCGACCAGATGATCGACACCGTCTCGGCAATCGACGAGTTCGACGCCGCCTTCAGCTCCTTTGATCGGAACGGCGACGGCTTCATCACCACCGCCGACCTGCGTCAGGTCTTCAATGACATGGGCATGAGCTTCCCGGAGAGCGATCTGGAGCGCCTGCTGGCCGCCGTCGACTCGAAGGAGGCGGACCGCCGAGTCAACAAGGAGCAGTTCACTCACTTCATGCAGGCAGTCATCAGCGGCAAACAACAACAGCAGCAGGAACAGGAGGAGGAGGGGACGCCTACGGGCGCCAGCAAGGCAGCTCCCGGCGGCACTAGTTCCTCTTCGTCGAAGAGTCTCAGCAGCGAGGAGGCGGCCGCCAAAGACAAGAAAAGCGAAAATTAATTTTCCACCACTGAACACCCTGGCGCCCTCTACTGTTTCACAAACTATGTTTTTATTTTTTCAATTTGAAACAACTTACAACTTTATTTTATAAATGAACTCCTAATGTCTTTCTGCAATCTCTGCTGTTTTTGAGCTGTGTGTGTGTGGTTGTACTTGTGATATTAAATATGCAAAAGTGTTTTTAGTGTTAGAATCGCCATTAGTGTGCACTCACGAACTGTTGCGGAACTTTACTTAGCGATTCGTTTGCCTGTTTTCTTGCATACTGTATAATTGATTGGTTGTGGTAGAATCACTTTTGTTAATTTACTAACAATTAGCAAGCATTGTGTATGTTTAACAAAGTTGTGTGAGTAATGAAAGGAAAACACACAAAAATACACTTAGACTAATGCAGAGATATTTCGTGCAAAGAAACGTCAGACAAGTCAAATAAAAATTGAGAAAGTAAATGTTAAATTTTGATATTTTTTTGTTTGGGCGTAACCCTACATTCAGAAAAATACACACAAATACTAATTGTCTGTGGTGCCAGCCTACTCAGTAAGTCACCTGTCAGACAAATCGATTTATTTATATAGTGCACAGATTGTCATTAAACAAACCAAACAACAACAACTGAATATTTTAAGTTCTGCTGAAGCTGATGATTTGCAAAAAGTGCATCAACAAAAAGTATTTGTAAACGTTCAGCTCTGCTGCAATTGAAAGTACGCAAAATATTTGAGTAGTAATGCAAATGTAATTAGTAAGGCTTATCAGTGGCATAACCTGCTTATTAGTGAGCAATTAGGCAGATCTAATGAACTTTCAGCTCAGTTTCAAATCAGTGTTTTCCAGCCCACTAGTGCTGATGCCACTTTAGCTCCCTCCTATCAGTGTTCGTCATCTGGTCAGTTTCAATAAATAAGCTGACAGTATCACTGTCAATCTGCGACCACTGGTAATGCGCAGCGCAGAGGTGGCTCAAGCCCAAGTCGGTGGTAAGCAAGTATCACTGACTTTAATCTGATGATGATGATGATGATTGCAGTGTCTAGCAGTCGACAAGGAAATTAGCCGCAGGATGCAGATTTACTGTCTGCCAAGCTGCAAGAAAAGGCACAATCAGACGATTGTGATGCAACTGTTCAACATCCTGTGACAGGTTTAAATTAAAAAAAGAGTGAAATTGAGTTCAGTAGTGGTAGTAGTAATGTTGGAGAAACATGATGGGGCAACGTTCTCATAAATCACCTCCAATCAAATGGCAGCAATTTATGAGTTAATTCAATGGCAAAAGTTCTTACAGTTCACTTTTTTGTGTGTAGATGCCCTAAAAGCTAACCACTTTGTTGGCGTTTTGAGTGGCAAGTATCCATTCACATTTGCATCTGAAGCTTCCAACCTCTGATCAGATGATTGAAAGGTGAGTAGATTAAGTGCGCCACAAGTGTGCAACCTCTCTCTTCGATTGCCTTATCTGCAGGCCCACTCGTAAACCACCCTGACAGTTTCCACCGTTTCCAGTTCTACCGGTGTGAGTTCACGCCAATTAAAGAGCACTGCTTCTGCCCTGCGCAAGCCGACTGCCAGCCTCGTCGTCTACCGCCAGCTGTCCATATAAATTATGATCGCTTTATTTAATTAGACACTCGCCAAATCTTTTTTTCTTTTTCTCTGATTTGCCCTCCACCTCAAAGTGACTTTCACATTTTGGCGTGCGTACATTCTGAAACCCACTCAATAAAACTTTTCTGTGTCTTCTTTACTCTTTTTAAATTTAACGCCCATTTGGCGCGACGATATTCTGCAGGCTGAGTTTTTTTAGCCAGACAAACCTACTGTCACGATTGACAGCAGCCCAGTTGCGCTTGTTTGATTTGTGCAAATGTCAAAATAAATTAAAAACTAATTTAATATTATTTTTAAGGCAAGAGTGCGGCGATTGCAGCGCCTCTAGCGGGCTATGGGGTTTTACATGTAAATTTTCATTTTACATTAAATTTATACAAATTTCGGCTATTGCACCCAAAATTTTGGTTTTAGTCTTAAAATAATTTTAAAGAGTTAATCTTGAGCTGTATTGAGGATTTTGGCAAAATATTGTTTTGTTGTCGTTTTGTATTGAGTTGAAGTCGAAAGCAACACGTTTTTTAACTTTGAAAAATCATAAAAAATTTTCAGAGCAAAATTTCACTAAAATCCTCAATAGAGCTCAAGATGAACTGTTTAGGATTATTTTAAAACTAAAACTAAAATTTTGGGTGCAATAGCCGAAATTTGTATAAATTTAATGTAAATTGAAAATTTACATGTAAAACCCCATAGCCCGCTAGAGGCGCTGCAATCGCCGCATTCTTGCCTTAA
>JAALOO010001674.1_pt1 | contig 14167 bp, 10 predicted proteins | sample 7257641 | NCBI WGS metagenome assembly JAALOO01 (sample SAMN14085613, study PRJNA598686) | mite metagenome | biome: ENVO:01001000; feature: ENVO:01001002; material: ENVO:01001226; isolation source: single female mite from University of Michigan culture on fish food culture... ...
GAGAGAGAGAGAGAGAGAGAGAGAGAGAGAGAGAGAGAGAGAGAGAGAGGAGAGCGAGATTCCTCGTCTGGTCGTGCCTTATGAGTGTGTTTTGTCAGCGCAATTAGATAATAACTGGGCTCTCGTTTAGCACCAGCAGAACCACCAGCACCAGCACCACCATCACTCGAACCTACGCCATGCTTGAGTGTTCAAGAGAGCAGAGCACATGCAGACAGTTTTAATGGACTTGGTCAGAGTTGATTAGCCAATCGATTACGGGCAGAGTGCTGAATCACATTTGTCAGATTTGGGAATGTCTCATTTGAATGGCTTTGGAGCTGCAGCCAGTTAATGTCGATTTGTCGTGCCAGTCGATTGGTCGCAACTCACAGACAGAGAAGCAGACAGAGTGAAGTGGCTGGTTTGCTGCTCAACTGCAGGCAGAGTACATTCAGTGCAGGAATGATGGCACTGCTCAAGAAGGACACGACACGCAGAACTAGTGGACATGCTGAAGAGAGAATATGTGGACAGAAAAAGTGATACACATATGCATTTGCGCCCATTAGATTGTCTGTGACTGCTCGTCTAGGAATAGAGCAGTCTAATGAGAGTGACACAAACGGAGATTATTTGATTATGCTGAAAATCCTGCTCTCCAAATGGTACTAGGCGTAGTTCTGCTTTGTTATGGAAATTAATCACGCGTTCGTAAGCATGATTCTAGCACGACTGACGGCAGCAGGCAAGCACTGTGAGACAATTTAGTTCACTCTTTTTCTTGTTTTTTACGTTCTGAATCTACCTTTGCCATCCGCCTTACACCAGGCTGAGCCTAAAAGAAACGTAGCTTCAGAATCGAGTAATAAGCTCCAATGATGGCGAAGCTTCTTGTGGGAAAGAGGGATAATTTTGAATCAGTTTCATACAGCAGCAGCAGCTCACTTTCACTGACTAATTGATTGCTCTATCTATGTTCAATCTTAGTGTGTGTGTGTATTACATCGATTAGTAGTTGTATTATTAAAAAATGGCACCAGTGACAAATCGCATTACATGGAGCATTAAAAGAGTACTGGGGGCAGAGGAGTACTGGTGTGAGCAGCCTACTCTCTGACACACGACCAACTGAGCAGCGCAGCAGCAGCATATTCACCAGTGCTTGCAGTCGTTCTTGTGCCCTGCTCTTGTAGACTGGAACAGATGGAACCTCCTGCGTCAGCGAGCTGGTGCCCGAAAGAGCCTGACAGTGCAGGCCGTTCGAGCAGCCGGCGATGGGCTGGCGATGTGTCAGTGTCTCGATGTCACGTTACGAGTCGTGTGCGTTACGCCCACTTCTTGTTGCAATTTCAGTCACTGCACAGACACTCATACAATGCACACAAAACGATGGACAGATACAGACAGAGAGACACACTCGCACTATTCACTAGCACTCGACGCACTCGCGCCTTTTCGGTTCACATCGGGTAGCACTGCAGCCGCTGAGTACACAGCACTTTACTTTGTTAGCTGCAGCTTTTTTTTGGTGAGCAATGCCAAAGTTTCAAATTCAATTATACAACACGTACACATTTTGTCCTCTGACGCGGATTAGAGCAGTGGGAGGAAATGCTCGAAAGCTTTTTCTCTCTTCCTTCTGGACCGTTGGTTGGTTGGTGTTCTTCTTGGAGCTGCTTTTTCTTTCCCATCGTTGTTGTTCACTTTTCCTCACTGCATGTCCATAGCTCACTGCAACACCAGTCAGCAGTCGGCGTTGAGCTTACCATTCCTTTTTTCTATTCACACGATGAACATCAATGCGCAAATGATGAAGAGCAGAGCAAGAGCAAAGTGCAGGTGATTTAATTTGTGCGATGCAAGCAGCATTTACATTCTAATTAGAGAGTCGTTCATCTGCATCTCGCACAGAAGCGCCCAGCAAGTCTTTAAGTTGGGCAAATTGGCTGTAATTAAGTTACGCTAATTTGCCGGCGCCTCTCGCCCTCTCTTTCTCCTCATGGCCAGCTATCAGCTGTGTTTGTCTGTGTTTAAACGGCAATTTGAAAGGTGACAATTTGCTTGCTGTCAAACACAGTCTAGCAAGTCAGTCTGTTTTCCTTGTATCTGTTTTGAACAGTGCTCCAATTAGGAAACAACAAGTGCTGTCAGGTGTCGCCGTCGCCCGTTGGTTCTGAGCGATTGACTTCGGCAATTATACACTGACTAGTGGCCAGCGAGCTAGTGATCTATGGCGGCAGGGACTGAGTCGCCAATCAGAGTGAGACCAACGGCACATCTCAGCCGAAAACTGAAAGGCTGAAGCAGCAACAACAAGCTCAATTCTTCACTTCCACCTACGGTTTCGACCTAACGGCGTGTTGTCAGTGGAAGTTGTGCTAAGGTAGCAATGCGCACTGAAGTCATTTTGCTACTTTGCATACACGGTGAGCAGCATACTGTTTCAAACTGCACTATTACTCTGGCAATTAAGCAAAAAATAGTAATAACTGCAACAGCTACGTTAATGACAGAGCCAAATTGAATTAGCTTGCCACGGACGGAGAGGAAATTATCCTTTGCACTGTTTTGTTGTCGGTGTGTGTTTTCATTTGGATTCATCGTAATGAGCAGACAACGCTACTGTGCAGTGGTAAGCTTTATGGCGCCCTAACTGAAAAAAGAGACGGTCATGTCAATAGAAAAAGCCTCATTGTGTTGAACAAATCTGCATAATTGACATTTATTGTTTGGTAATGATTTAACCGGCTAATGGTTGGTCAATGCTCAATCAAAACGCTTGTGTCTACTAGATAGGAATATCTAATCATTAGATGGCATGACCCTTGACTCTTCTTATCAGACTTGTCAGGTATGGTGTACTCTCAGGTAAACGACGTACATTGTTGAATGAGCTCCTTTTTCCAATAAGCCGCACACTTTGAACAAAGCCAAGCACATCACTTTACCTCTCGGCATCCTTTGATGCGTTTTACAAAGTCGGATATTGCCACCAGTGTAAGACGGGCACGCTTTTACAAGCAATTAGTTTAATAGTGCCACTTCAGCTTTGTTGTAGAGAAGTTTTGAGTTTAGTGCTGCTTCCTCTGAAAGATGCGGCAAGATACACAAAGACCAACCAGGCACCAGAGAAAGGATGCCTGGTGATAAAGATGTTCAACCATGTGCTATTTGGCCACAATTGCCCGATTAGAATCAATTATCGGATATCTGCGGCGATGAGTGCCTTTTATGTGCTCGGGAAATTGCTCTTGTTTTCCCTCTACCACTACACTACCGCAACTACACTACTCAGCCACACTTGGACTGTTTAAATTGCGCAAATTACAGGCAATCATGGTACTTTTGGGCAACAATCACTAGTTTCAGACTTCAAAATGGTACTATTTTTTACAGCTTTTGTAGAATATTTTATAAACACTTGCTCTTCAGTACATTGTGTTTAGCGCCTTTATGCAAACAAGCTTCACCACCTCCTCTTCCTATTACTTCCCCTTTTTTTGAAAATTAAAGTTGACAGTGGCAATTGTGAGGCTCAGCAGTCTCCCCGGTCTCTCTGGTCATCAGCCATCTACATTTTTTCAGTTGTTGTAATCACTGAAAACACCAAAAATCTCTCTTCTTTTCTCTTACTGCCAGTGATATGCATACGTTATGACTTATGCAAATTAGAGCTGTGTGTAGTGAGATGAACAAATTTGTCAATACAGCAGTGGTCAGTGTATGCTCTCGGGAACCAGTGTGACTGGAGCATTTGCATAGACGAACGGCATTTGCATGGCCAACAGAGGATGATGGGGGCTTGAGGGAGAGAATGGCAGTTCACTAATAGCCCACAGTGCTGCCACAGCTAGTGACAAAACAATTTGTCTTACTCAGGCCGGTGGTAATGCAGGTAATTGATTCTAAATTAACTTATTCCATCAATCGGCCTTTGTTTTTGTCGAGCAATGAACAGTAGTGCGTTGTTGTGCAAGTCCTCTCGACTGACCAACATACACAGGCAGGCAGGCAGGCAGGCATTAGTATTCCAGTGTGGACAGAATTCTTTTAATTAAAAAACCATTTGTCGGCCAAGGGACATTTGGTGAGAGGCAGTGATTCTAACTGAGCGTAAACGCAATCAGGGAAAAAAGGCAACACTGCAAAAAGTGTGCATCAGCCCGTTATCGGAGAGGTAATCCAAGCAGACTGCGGCTGCAGGCGACTGCCTTGCAAGCCACACAACTCCACCGACAAACAGACAAGCCATTTGGGCGACTGACGCCCACACGTCGAATCGCCATCGCTGATGAGTGGCACCAAAGTGGGCCGATTTGGTGCGTGGCAGGAGTTTCTTTCTTTTTCTCTTTTTTTCTGTGAAGCCTTTTCAAAAACTGTACGCACTTTGAACAGCAGCCGACTCACGCCGACTTGGAGTCATGCGCCTCACTTTGTGGGCTCACTGCAGTGCCGCAAACACACACACTGAAGATGTAGCCTGCGTGGGCCGCCGCAGTGGCAGCAGATTGCAGCGACGATGTTATTTTGTTGGTCAGTGGCTACGGTGAACATCATGACTTTGGTGGTTGCTCATAATTGGTCTCTAATTGTGCGCTGTCCATTGAACATGCACCGACGGCTGATCGTGCCAGTCGACTTTGATCCGGCACTGGCCACGATCGGTACTGCCATGACTCCACTGCTGCTGCTGTTGGGAGCCCTCTCTCACTCTCTCACTCTTTAGCTGACCAGCTGAAGTGCTGAACTGTGCTTGCCAGAAGAGACACATGCCACCAGCAGCAGCACCAATCACCGGTGCCGTGCGTGCGCTTTCAACTCTGCTGTCCTGACAGCCTTTGCCGTCAGAGGAAGTCAGTTGAATGTACTCGATTGAGAGTCCAGTTCCGGCACTGCTGCTGTTAATGTCAAAGACTAAAATCAAATGGTTTAAAAGGGAAACGGAGTTGGCGTCATTTGTCTTGAAGTGAAAATTCATGTGATGAGCACTGCTTTTAATGGACGTGTCAAATAGGACTGAATCGAATTTTTGGGTGGCATTACTGAGGCACAGCATTAACAGTGTTGCGCCAACCGGTAGCTAGAAAATTAATCAAAAAATCATCTTATTTTGGTGCTTGTTTACCTTTTTTGAACACCACATCGTTCCTTCGTTGTGATGTATTAGACTGAAAGGGGGCAATTAATTTGTCTATTAGTGAGGTATAAGTAGTCGAATTAACTGTCCGCTATAAATCTTCATCTGCTCGCTGTAAGTTAATGTACTTTGCAACTAGAAACTGCTTAAATTATTAATATGTTTTCTGCATTAGCATCATTTAATATTTAGAGGAACTTTGAGTCAACGCTTAGAAACCGTCAGTGATGCCTTGATCCTCACAGTGCAAAGAACACAACTAAATCGCTGTTAGTGCATCTCAGTCTTGCTGGTCAAAACAAACAATGTCAGATACGCTGAAAAAAGTGCTGTTGCTGAGATCAGGTATGGCAAATAGATCCTCGAAGCAGAAAGCTAGCGATTATCATCTCGCCGTTGCCATCATCATCCTCATTTTTCTGATACATACTTGAAGCCAATGATGCTAGGCTGCTCTTCACAAGCAACTCACCATCAAACATACACTTTCAGCTGTCTTTTTCTGCTGCTGCTGTTTATGCACAAGGCTGCCAGGAAATCTCCAGAAGGATGCGACCGCTGACTCCAACTAGCCTTGATGCAAAAAATGTCCGCACTTTCTATCACCGTTTGCGTGTTTCATCACGACGCTTGTCATGTTTGTGATGTGTGTGCGTAGTGTTCATCGTCGGTTGGCAGTCACTCACTACGGAAACTTTCCTCAGAGCACCGCCAATTGATTTGACACTGGCACTGCAATGGCTGCATTATCGTCATCATTACCTCAACTCTGTGTCGTTATCGGTTTAGTTGTGAAGAGCGTAGAACCTTATCTGGCAGAGCTGCACCAACTAACTGTGAATGTTTTGAAGGGGTTTATAGTTATTTATTATCGGTATGTAACAGAGCAGTTTGGTCAGGAAAGTTTGCACAAGAAGATTGAGAGTTCTAGAACGAGAGTGAGAAAGATAGATGGGTACAATTTACAAGAATAAATAAGTTAATGAGTAGACCAAGTAAGAGAAGAGCGCAGAGAACGGGCTCAACGGTTTATTTGCACACAACACTAACAAGACTATGAAAGGGGAAGGTAATAATAATAATAGGCAATGGTCATAGAGAAAGAAAGATTAGAGCAAAGAAGGGAAAAAGAAAGATAAAGTACATTGGTCCGTCAAGATGAGTGAGTGAATCGTGCGGAAACGAGTGTCGTCTGTCTGAATGGTTTCGTACCGGCAATGAGATTTCAAAATCCTATTGGTTCAATGGTTAATGTACACAGGTCGATATGAGCGGAGCGTGTCTGCGGGGGCACGGAAAGGAGAGAGAGACCAGGCAGAGGCGATCGCACCGAGGCAAGTGGAGACAGGGAGCAAAAGAGAGATTCAAAGGATGCAAAGAAAAGAGAAGAGAGAGAGACTATACAAAAAGATGCGCATCAGCCGAGAGAGTCGCTTCAGCGGCTCGAAAAGTACTTGAAGTAGCTCATGACGTCAGCGCAGAAGGAGAACTGCACCGTCCTTCGATCGATCCGAATGGCAAGGCCGCCGAGTGTCCACGCTGGACGGTGATATGATTCAGGTTGATGGAGCCAGTTGAGGAGGGAGGAGGGGAAGATGAGTGAACCAGTGCTCGAGTCACTTGGCCATGGTCGCTTGATGATCGGAAATGAAGGGGCAGACGCAGACTCTTCCTGCCACCGCCGCTGCTGACGCTGTCTGATCGATACCGCTAGTGATGGTGGTGATGGGGGTGACAGATCTCGGCAGATAGCTTCGATTACGTCAGCAGTTGCTGGTTTATGGAGGAGTCATGGCCGTGGTGGTGGTATGGTCCCCAGTACTGAGGCATGTAGCTGTTGGACATGTTGGCAGCTGCTTTTGCGTGTGCATGGCCCATGTCCCATGAGGTAATTGGTGGACTCATCGCCGGCGGACTGACTGCACTGGAGAGGGACGAGTTTTGCTGGCCATTGCCGCCCAGGGAGCCATTGCCCCCTCCCCCGCCGCCCGACGATCCGGACAGGAGCGAGGGTGGACCGACGCTCGGTGGCGAGTGCGTCTCCGGCGTCTCCGGTGGCGTCTGCGGTGTGGTGGCACTAGGCGGATGACCTAGATTTGAGTTTCCCCCGCCATTCGTCGGCGGTCCTCCGTTCGGTCCACTGCCCACTGGTCCCGTCGATTTGAGCATTTTCTTGTACTTGCTTCGCCGATTTTGGAACCAAATTTTCACCTGTTTATTCAGAAGAAAAAGAAGAAAGAAAGAAAAGGAAAGTGCCGGTTAGTGAATGTTCAATGATGAATCATGATAAAAATCATCTGAAAAGAGGAAATGGCTGGCGTTGGAGTGACAGTCACGAGTGAACAGCCCTGCTGTACACATGCACACAGACGCAGGACTACGACTACAGTGTTGTGTCTTTAGTAGTGTTGCAGCAGTAGCAGCATGTCCAATGTCCAGTGATCCATGTCCGCTCATGAACGAATGATTGCGTGCAATGTAACTGACTGACTAACTCTGACTCTGAGTGACTGCGTCGAAGTACCAGCACTCGGTGTACTGCGCTTGACACTACCTTGCCAATGTCACTCTGCAGGCAAAGTGCCGTCGCCATGGACATCACTTGCCAGCAATCGATGGTTCGGCACTGCACTGTCCGCCCACTGACCAGCTGAAGGGCACAACTGTTGCCGAACTCCCTCTCCGAAACGACCCAGTGGACCCCAGTGGTTGTGGTGGTGGCGGAGAGGCAACTCGAGCGAAACCTGCCAGGTAATCAAAGTCTCTCTTTCCAGTGGAATCATCTCACCGCTGACCGCCACTGTCTGCTGGCACCGCTTCGTTCCCTTTGAACTTTTCAGCTTTCCTGCTTCCCTGAAGTGGTGTCTCTCAACAGTTGTGTCTGTGTGCGTGTGATTGATGGTCACTCGGACCCAGTCAGTCAGTCAGATGGTCGGTGTGTGTGTTTGTGTGTTTGTCTGCGACTAATTAATTACCAAGAGTGCGTAAACAATAGCAACATAGTGTTTGTTTTGCAATTGCGCTCTTAATTACCACGTGTCGTTGCATGCAGGTGAAGCATGCAAATGTGCAGCACTAGTCAGTTGGAGTCTGCCAGGCCATACGGGCCCTGGTAAAACCATGTGCCAGTGTGCTTTTTTGTTCTTAATGTGTGAAAAAGTCTGCCTGATATTCCATACTGCTTCAGTGCAAAGCATTTAGAAGAGAGTGCCGCCATTTAACCTCGGGCGAACGAGTCAGTCGAAAGGCTGTTAGAAGTAGTGGGCAAAGAGAATCAAAGCAAGGCAAAGGCAGCCACAGACTAGTGAGAGAGACTGAGCAAGCGAAGGGAAAGAGTTGAGTGCGTCGCCAACTTGATAATGGCTACGTGCAGCCTGCTGCGAAGACTGGCAAAAACGGCCGATCAGTATGTGCGAGGAGAGCTTCCTAAAACAAAGCAAGGCTCTCAGCTCTCTTCTGGGGGCAAGCAAAGGAGCTAGTACTGCTGCTGTTGATGTTGGTGCTAGCTGCGGTGTCTGCGCTGATGCTTATGATGATGGCGGTGGTGGTGATGGTGGCGATAGTGGCCACGAACGCGGTAGAGGGGCGCAGGCAAGAACAAAGTGCACCTCGCGGACAGCGAGATGCCCACTGTGAAACGAGTGGACGGTAACGATTGAGAGTTTGTTTTTTAAAATCGAAAGGCAATGAGAGAGAAAGAGAGAGAAATAAAGACTGGCCAACACTGCTCAGCACATCCCCTACACACAGACAGACAGAACGATCTCTTTGTTGCGCCTAAAGTCTTGCGTTGAGCGGTCTGCAGTGGCGGCCAGGCATCGCCAACTTTGACAATGGGCAACTTCAATGCTTCCACAGACGCTCACACACACATACTGATTTTAGCTTTGCAGCCTGGGAGTACGGACGAGACAGTGCGGACAGGAGTGCAACAGCGACAACAGCAACAGCGACTGAACAGTCGACTGCCTCGGTGGCTCGGCTTGCGGCAAGAGGATGCCAAGGCAAACGAGTGCCTGGCCACGAGATGCTGATGCTGATGCTTCATTCACAGGCGAGCCTTTCATTGCCGCCTGATGCTGCAACTGAACAACTGAGAGGAGAGTTGCAGTTCGGAGGAGGCTTGGAAGAAAGAGAGTTGAAGAAGCAGAAGAAAGCCAAACTGAAAACCTCTCTGGACTACGGTGAACTGAAGAATTGCAGAAGAAAAGAGAGGAGCTTTGCAAAGAGGCCAGCTCCTCGTCACATAACCCACACCTTAAATCTTAAAGTCGATAATAAATGACTCGAATTTCGGCTGCCTCTGCTGCATCCCGAGATGCCTCAATTTGTAAAAGTTTCACTTTTCAGTGGTGCGATTCTTTTTCCTCTCTTGCTCTCTTCTTTTGAGCAATCTATCTTTGTTGGCACTTGTTTGCTTAGATGACTAATGATCTTCTAATGAGACACAGCAGACGAATCGCGCTGCACACTCTTTGGCTCACAGGTACAGCTCATATACGTCTGCATCTGTTGCTGTGCATCTTTTTAAAAAAACTTTTACCTGCTAACTTGCACTGCGCTCAGCTAATTTATGCACATCGACCAGAGGAGTCAGAGTCAGTCCAGAGAGAAAGCTGTTGTTGTTGCTGCCGACAAAAACGACGGCGACGACGACCTAATGTCGCGACTATGCCCGGTGGCTGGTGTAAGAGAGGGGCAGTCAGGTAGACTAGCTAGCCTAACTGCCTAAGCATGGATAACCATATTGGTGGCACTGAGCGAAAGTGAAGTCAGGTGGAGAAAAATTGTAAATTGTAGTGCACTGCAAGTGAAGCCATGGCAGCACTGCTGAAGAGTGAAGCACTTGCCAACTCTATCGAGGCGACTACTGATTGATTTCGAATAAATCAACACACCAAAGACAAGGTGAGACAATGCAGTAAGTGTGGCTGTGTGTGTGTATGTTTGTGCTTGTGTGAAAACGAGTGAGCAGAAACAAAGCTCTCGCGCCAGGCGACGAGGGAAATAGTGCAGATCGAGGGAGGCAGACTGGAAGACTGGCAGGCAGGTAAGAAAGTAAGCAGTGGCACTGTGCTGCACAAGGTGGCCAAGGAGGAAGCGAATGTGCACCACCGAATGACGATGTGAAGGCGCCAGAGCGGCGAAAGTCATGCGGGAACACAAACATACAAACATACACACGCTCACTCACCAGCGGCAGTAGTCGATCGGCGGCAGCAGTCAATTTCCTCAAGTGGAGGACCAAAATAGTGTCACTCACCACCACTTGCACGAGTACTTTCTTCTTCTTCAGCGCAGCACTACGGCAGCAGTGAGTGCCCTGTCGTGCCGATCACCTCTAATTGCACATCGATACGGACACTGCAGATATATGCTCTTGTCCTCGTATTCACTCCACTTCGCTGAACTAAGCTGAACTCCACTTCCACTTGGACGATCAACTGGCCAACACTGCTCAACTCTCTAACTCCTTAAAACGGCGCACAATTTCGGACTGTGCATTGAGAAAATCAGCAGTGCAGTCGTAGTCGGCCATTCACTCATTTGTTCATTCACCGAAGCAAAAGGCAGAAGGCATCAGCTAAGACAGATCGTGCCGAGATCGCACCTCATCGAACGCAAATAGATGCTCACCGTCAGGCGGGCTTGTTTGCAATATCCTCACCACCACTGAGCATAACAGCCTATAGCGAGGATGCAAACATATCTCGCCGCATAATGGCTTCATTTGCTTGACATGAAGTGGTCGTCGCCAGCAAAGCCGCCGCCGCCACCGCCGGTGGCAACCAACCAAGTAGATCGGCATGGAATCCATCCCTTGCTGTCCATTGAGACGCAGTCTCTGGAGGCAGCAGCAGCATCAGCATTTGATTGTCTCTTGCATCGCCGTTAATTGCAAATTCGCATGCCATCGATGTACTGGGCAGTTGGTGGGCAAACAGCAAAAGGAGAGAAACAGATGAGAAGTGCATGAATGCTCACCGGAATCAAGCGAGCAATGGGCCAATTGGATATGCTTGTATCGGCAGCAGAAGCAGCAGCATCGGTTCGATCATATCGATCTATTGTTAGGTAGCCTGCTGGTTTTCTGCTCTCTTTCTCTCGATCTGTGTGTTTGTATTTGCCTCGCCAGTAGAACAGGCATGGTGACAGGGAAAATTAATTTAATCTACTTTTTTGCTGCATTGACTCACGCACATGCAAATGCCAAAGGATAGAGAGGTGTGCTCGCATGTATTTGCATGACGATTTGTTCAGTGGGAATCTCCATCTGTCCGCCAGAACGTCGTCGTCGTCGTCGTTGTGTGGAAAGGTCTGGTACGACTTGCCCAGCAGTAGCAGTGCAGCTTGAACAGAAAAAGGTAGCTGCATTTCGACCGTTCGCTGAATCTGTTCGATCTCTGACTACCGACTGCCGCTCCACTTGCCAGCTTACATCTCTATACTGCGTTCCAGGCTAATTATGGGCTCCACTGGTGCTCCAGCTGGTAATTACAAGGCACTTGGCACTGGCACTCTCTTAGAGGTTTTCCACTGCATGCAGATGTCCCTGTCTCTCTCCTTGTGCTCCAGAGCTGTCCCGCTTGTTCCGCATGTTTACGCCACTGAACCGATCTCCACTTGTCGTCGCTGGGACAAACGCAAACAAACAAACCAACACTGTCAAGACTGGAGCTCCTCAATACCCACAAGCACTTAACTTCCCGTCCGCAGACAATGAATCACGAGTCTTTGGATAATTAAATCACAGCAGATATACACCACGACTAACAACTGCAATTAAATGGACTGGACGCTAATTATCGCCTGACGCCTTGCACCCTCTCTGGTTGTTACTTACAGAAAAAAAGAAAGAGGCTTCTAAAGAAGTGCTGCTAAGTGGTAGAGAAAGGAGAGAGGGGTGACCGGCAAAGTGAAGAAGACCAACAGTTGTAAAGTCTGCTCTTTGGTGCAAACTGTTTTTTGCTAATTAATATTTCCTCTTAAATAATACTAATTAATGTTAACTACAGGTAGCAGTATCATCACACTTTTTGGTAGAGCATCCTTCACATCGAGTTAATTACCTCTCAGGGTTGAGGGTAAACCTCATCACTGCTTCAAAACATTAGCATCGAAAACAAAACAAAGTGCCTTACAGTTTTCCAGTGCTCAGTGGCTTCCTCAAAACTGCGACTAACAATTAGTGAAATGTACCGTCAATGTTTGTTGTCAATCAGAAGGTCATAGTGCTCAAGTTGATTTCTTGTCAAGCTTGATAATTGACTTTGACACGAAGAGGAAAAAAGAAGAAAGGGTAAATAGGGTAATGAGAATTCGAGAGCAGACAAACTGATGATGAACAGCAAATGAGACGTTGCGTCAATGGTGTCGTTGCAAGTCAAATAATTAAGAAAAAGCGTTGAACTAGGGTGGATGATGTGTCCGTGCGATGGTGGAGAAGTGAGTATGCCCGCTAATAGACATGTCCATTAGTGACTGCTGCAGAGTGGAGGTGTTTGCTGACAGAACTCAGTGCTCCTCACACAGCGCACAAGTTGGTAAATCTTAAGGGCCAGACTGTCGTGCTGCGCTTGTCATTCCTTTCACTGTCCAGTTCAGCGTCCTAACGTGCTTGTCTATGCTCCAGTCTGCAGGTATTAGCATTCTTTATTCTTACTTCTCCCCTCTTCCTTTGCCTGTCCTGAGATCAGCATTAGCATTCTCCTCTCCTATGCGCTCTCTCCTCGCTCAAGTACTGTTTGTTTAGTATCTAATGACAATGACAATAGTTCGTAATGGGAGACCTAATGAATGGCCTCGACAAGCAGTGCATTAACAAGTCAACACTTGACAACAAAGGCCAAAGCCAGTGGCTCGACACGTCCACCAACACTGGACGTCATTGTCTTCGTGGCCAGCAGTAGATGAGAGAGAGAGAGAAAGAAAGAGAAAGAGAGCAGTTCCTGAGAAGAAGGGGCAAACGATAAACGGGAAAAAGCAGAGATTGTGAGGTTTGCAGGCACACACAGAGACAGTCACATTGACACATTCTTATCACTGCATCGATTACCACTCACTGCGCAGACTGCAAAATGGCAATTTGTCCCCGGTGTTAGAAAATGTGTACCAGAGGCACTTGGCACCTCATCGTCACTCGGTGGTACACAAATCAATCAACTACTGTCCTCTAAGCAATTCCATTATTTCTGAAAGCTTACCTGTGTTTGAGTGAGGCCAAGAGAGGCAGCCAGCTCAGCGCGTTCTGGTAGTGCTAGGTACTGTGTCCGCTGAAATCTTCGATTCAGCTGTTGCAACTGGAGGCTGGAGTATATGGTGCGAGGTTTGCGCATCTTCTTTCCCTTGCCATTCACTCGAATGGTGGGGGACTCGTCAATGCCGCTGCTGTTTTTATCTGCAGGAAGAAAGGGAACAAAAAAAGATCATTAGTTGAGGAAAAGAAAGTGAAATGAAATGAATTAAAATTAGAAATGCTTGATGAGGATGCTTGGATGACGGCATTAGAAGTAAAGAAGGAAAACACCAAGAGTCAATCAATCGTCCGCCTCATCACTGACACCAGCACCGATAAACCGACATGCTAACCAGAAATGAAGCAAACAGCTTCTACCTTCTTCATATGGTCAGCAGAGTTGAAGTCACTGGCAGGTCTTATGTAAGCAAACGGTGAGCAACACTGCCACCGGCTTCATCTTTCTCTCTCCCCCTCTACTGTATCTTCTTCTCCACCAGCACCACCAGCAGCACCGTCGGAGTGAACTTTCTTGCCTACGGTTAATGATTGAGCATTGGAAAGTCGGTAAGCTATAATTAGCTGTCATTTAATCTATTAGATGGCTGTACAGTGAGAGAGCAACTCTCTTGGTTGTGCTTGTCGCGACTCAACTGGCAAACTGCGGCAGCAGCCAGACAGCTAGAGCCAGCAGAGGACGAACCAAGTTGCAGCATCAACAGCAGCAGCAGCAGCAACAGCAACTGTCTTGCTTAGCAACTCTCTCTCTCTCTCTCTCTCTCTCTCTCTCTCTCTCTCTCTCTCTCTCTCCC
>JAALOO010001679.1_pt1 | contig 14095 bp, 13 predicted proteins | sample 7257641 | NCBI WGS metagenome assembly JAALOO01 (sample SAMN14085613, study PRJNA598686) | mite metagenome | biome: ENVO:01001000; feature: ENVO:01001002; material: ENVO:01001226; isolation source: single female mite from University of Michigan culture on fish food culture... ...
CTCTCTCTCTCTCTCTCTCTCTCTCTCTCTCTCTCTCTCTCTCTCTCTCTATTCATCACAATAATATTGCGCGTTGTTGGGCAAGCGACACGGGGGACGGAAAAGGGGGGAGGAAGGATCGAGAACAGAATCATTGCTGATGATGCTTGTCAAAAGCGCTCTCTACAACAGTGCTCGGTGAGTATAAAAGGTGGCAATGATCCCTTTGCTCAAAGCATCAGATCAGTTCACACTCGATCGTCCAGCTTCTCTCCCCTTTCTCTCTACCGACTTCAAGTCACCCAACCACCCAATTCACCCGAAACGATGCAGGACTGCAACGACCCCAACTGCAACTGCAACTGGTATGTGCTGACCGCCCTCACAATGGTGTTAAATACTCATCTTCTTTTATTTTACCTTTTTTAATAGCAGTTCCTGTGGCGACTCGTGCAACTGCAAGTGCTGCAAATGAGAGACTAAAAGGTTTGCCAATGTCTGCTAGCTGAGTACATAAATAAACTAACAAAAACTGTTGTTTCATTGCCCAGAACATCCCTTCCGGTGTGGTTCCTCAAAATGAGATTATGAAAGCAGCCACCTTCCACCAGCTACAACCACCCACCGTGAAGCGTTCTCTCGCCAGCAGCACAAGCAAGCACGTGCACCACAATGTGGACCAACTTTGATTTCTGTATTTTTAATAATTTTTTATTATTCAAATAAATTTCTTATTTAAATAATATTTTTCTACTTTGGTTTGTTTAAGTGAGAATTATTTTTATAAACACTTTGTTAAAGAGTTGTTGAGCATTGCATCAGGCGAGTGTCAATGAAATTGAATTGATTTTGAAGGTAAAAATTAACTGTTCGAATACATTTTGATCCAGTGAGTAAACAAAATTGGTCATTTAACCTTTATCTGGTAATGTGTTCATAAACTTAAATGAAAAAAGTTTGTAATCTAAACCATAAATAGGCCCAAAAACGCTGGACACGTTGAGAACCAGTTTCGATGAGGGGACAAAAAATTGTCTTTTCAGATAGGACACTATCAAAGCACTGTCATGTGCGTCTAAGCAACCGAGGGGATGCAGTAATAGCAAAAATATTGTGATAAAAAGAGAAAAATAGTGATTACATTTTGTGTCCATTGTACACACAGTTTCACTGCTAGCAAAACTTTGTTGTTCAAATTGAATCATTATACTTCTAGCAGAATGTAGAAAATTAAAACAATGTCATCATGACACCATTAAATTTGAGTACTTTAGGAAATTTCAACACGTCTTTTGTCAACAAAAATATAGAAGTGTCTATTAACAAAGATTAAAACTACTAAAACAGCTCAAAAAATTTTGAGTTACTACTAACGAACCTGCAACACAACTAGCAGTAACTCCTGAGGCATTTATTACAGTTTTAATCCAGAAAAACTGTTGACTGGAACTGAGATAACTCCTTAAGTCAAGAATGATTGTTTAGTCATAAAACAAAAACAAAAACATATGATTTTGCACAACAATAGTTTATCGTTCTGCCAGGCTAATGTTGAGGAACTTTCGCTTTGCAAAGCAGCACCACCACTTTGAGGGTGTCTTGTCGCCAGTTGGCCAGGCTTGCTCCAGAACACGCAGACCGCACTCTTGTCTGAGCTGTGTCAAGTAGCTTCGCATCTCATCGGCCTCTTTGCTGCTGGCTGGTTTTGAGTACAGGTTGTTTAGCGGAAATGCCGAGTCTCCGGGAATGGCAAACTTAAAGAGGCCAAGCTGAAACAGCTCCTGCGTTGCGGCATTTCGACTAGAGGCCTATTTAGTGAACAACAGATTGTGATTAGATCGACATTTAGTTTCCACCCAAACTGGCATCTATCCCTTACATTGCCAATCACTTTGAGACACTCGATAATGTACAACGTCAAGTAGATTATATTTCGATCTGCCTCGCTCTAGAAGAAAACAAACATTAGAGTGATAGCAGGCAGGCACACAAAAACTTACTTTAATTTCATAGCTAGAGAAGAAAATGTTAGATTTGAAAAAGTACAACGCCTCATCGATGATGTCTGCTCCCACTGGATCTTCTTTGCGTACTACAGTTGAAGACGTTTATTAGTTCAAAGTTTATTAAATTGACATAACAACTTACGGTGCTCATCTTCTACTGTTCGAATTGGACCATTGAATTTGGTTCGAAAGGTAAGCTTGGAAATGTTGCCAATTTTTTGACGACTTTCCAGTGTGGAATGATACAGCGAGGGCATGTTGACGGTGGTGATGGAGCTGATAGTCAAGTGACAGTGCCAGTGAGTGTTGCCTGTTGATTGCCAAGTAAGGAGCAGTTGCGTCTTTCACTTCAAGTCAAAGTGTTTACTTCTTTGCGGCAGTCTTGCAAGACTTCTACTGACCACAGCTGTAAGTGAAAAGAGCAGAAGAGAAAGGGAGATTGTCTCTCTCTTTCTTTTACTTATGCAACGGTGCAACGGAGACGATCGTACGTCTGAACGGTAAAACTTTGGCTGGCAACGGGTTCAACAGGACATTTTGCGGCTCATCCAAGGCAGGTTTTTTTATGTTTATTGCCAGCTCATGTGTCGCTTAGCTCATTAGCGGGTGGCTATTCGATTCTGCCCCAACTCAGTGTCGCTCATCTGACAGGATGTCTGTGGTTGATCATACAGATATGGAAAGCAAAAGCTGCAGTTGCAGCAGCACACGCCCTGCACCAACACAGAGTGCTGCTCTCTCACCGACGTCCAACTGCCTGAGTACATACATGCATACAAACATGCAATCACCTCAAATTGGCGATCGCTTCAGTCAGCAGTTGGCTGTAGAGTCGACAACCACTGACTAGGCGCACTGACTGTCGCCAACGACTACTACTTTCATTGCATCGCCGCTATCCTGGCAAACCGTTTGCTGCTTCTGCAGCTGCGGCTGCTGTTGTGTCCCACCGTTGCTACATGGCAACACCGCTGACAGTGACAGGAAAATAAATGCAGTAGTGCCAGTGCCGGCAATGCACTGTTCCACTCAGTAAGCAAAGACAAGGTAGTGAGTGCTCCCCGGGGGTAGTACCTACTTGCAGATGATTATCAGTGGCCAATTAGACAAACATTACCATTGATATCAATTATCACTTTGAGAAACTTTTAACTCAGTTTACTGTTCATTAAAGGCATGGGTGTCAATAAATATCTATCTAGTTTACCTTAATTAACAAACAAATCAATTATATCTAATTAAAAGTCATCTCCACTTTATTGAATCAGCCATAGTGGCGCCAATCGGATTGTGATCTCGATTTTACCTGCCAATTTGATAGTTGACAGACTAATAATGTATAAAATGCAATCCGATTTGTATCCGCTTTTTTATTTAGACCTTTTTGCCGCATCAAGTCATGGATTCGCGCAGAAAACTGACACAGTTCTCAATTTTGACCATTTGTTTGGTGGCTTTATTGGTAGCTCAGGCACAATGCGGAACACTAGACCACCTGTTGACTCTCAAGCCTAAAGCAACAGTTCCTCAGCAGGGCCAAGCTGTTCGAGGATTGATCTCTCGTTTGCTTCCTAAGCAGTCGCACCTTATTGAGTTACTCATCGATGAGCACTTTACCCATAACCATCTTGATAAATTCAAGGCATGTCGTTTTGTTATTTTTTCGACAATTTAAATTCTTATTTTCTATACAGATTGAAGGAGTTCTTGCAAAGCATGGCATTAAAATAACCGCCAACACTGGTGTCGCTGCTGCCAATGGCCTGTACTACTACCTCAAAAACGTTGCCAACTGCTCCACTTCCTGGTCTGGCGACCAACTACACACCCTGCCTCTAGATTCCTTGCCGATGCCCGCTAAAGCTATTGAAGTTGTCATTCAAGACAAGTAAGCGATTGTAGTCGGTAAAAATGTGTTCAACTCTAAAACTAATGTTATCCAAAGATTTCGGTACTACCAAAATGTGTGCACAGTGTCTTACTCTATGGTCTGGTGGAATTGGGCCAGGTGGGAGCGGGAACTGGATTGGATGGCACTGCGTGGTATCAACTTGCCACTGGCATTCAATGGCCAAGAAAGCGTTTTCCGTCAAGTTTTCATAAATCACTTTAACATGACAAAGGCGCAAGCTGATAACTACTTTAGCGGACCTGCTTTCCTTGCATGGAACCGAATGGGCAACATGCAAACTTGGTCTGGCCCGTTGTCCGAACACTGGCATGAGCAGCAGGAAAAACTGCAAAAACAAATTCTCGCTCGAATGCGTGACTTTGGCATGTACCCTGTGGTGCCAGGTTTTGCGGGTCATGTTCCTAGAGATTTAGTGATCAATTTGCCAAAAGCAAAGATTGATCGTTTACCCGACTGGGGTAGTTTTGGCACAAACTACAGCCACACATACTTTTTGCAGCCTGAAGACCCAAACTTTAGTAAAATCAACGAACTATTCATTCAAGAGGCAAGTACGCTTTGATTTTGTTTGTTTTTAATTTATTACTTTTTTTGCAGTACATTAAACTTTTTGGCACTGATCATTTCTACAACATTGATCTTTTCAATGAGGAAACGCCCAGTCACTCAGATCCTCAGTACTTGCACTCAACGGGAAAAGGTGTTTACGAGAGCATTGTCAAGGCTGATCCAAATGGCATTTGGGTAATGCAGGGGTGGCTTTTTGTTAATCAACCCGGTTTTTGGAAGCAACCGCAAGTGAAGGCAATGGTGCAGTCAGTGCCTATTGGAAAGCTCCTTATTCTCGATCTTTTCAGTGATGTCAAGCCAATCTATTCTCATTTCGAAGGCTACTACGGGCAACCGTTTATTTTTTGCATGCTTCACAATTTTGGTGGAACTTTAGGAATGTACGGCTCTATCAACCGAATCAACGCTGAATTGTACACGGATCGCAAGAAGTACTCTAACCTGCTTGGAATTGGACTGACGCCCGAGGGCATTGAACAGAACCCCGTAGCTTATGAGTACATGATGGACACGACGTGGCACAGTTCCACACCGGATATGGCCAAGTGGTTCACTAACTACTCCGTTCGTCGGTATGGACTGTACGACGCGCGACTGGACAAAGCTTGGCAACTGCTTCGAGTGAGCGTGTACACTGATCCAATTGGAGTGCACAACCACGGACAGTATGCCATCAATAAAAGGCCTAAGATCAGCTATCACAGTCCATTGTGGTACCAGCCAGCCAACCTGACTGATGCGCTCAAATTGATGGCAGGGTATTTGGAGGCTAACCCAGCCATTGTCAACAAATCTGAGACATTTGTGTACGATATGGTTGACGTGTCTCGACAGGCACTTCAGCTCATCTTTGACTACTATCGTGAGCACCAAATGTACCCGCAGTACGTCAAGCACGAGGCTGCCCACTTGAAAACTACCAGCAATCAGATGTTGCACGTTTTTGACCTTTTCGAGTCAGTCCTTCAATGTAGTGAGCATTTTCTTCTCAGCAAATGGGTGAACAGTGCACGGGCCCTGGGAAAGGACACTGCCGAGAAAGACTTTAATGAATGGCAGGCGAGGAACCAGGTGACACTGTGGGGACCAAACGGAAATGTAGGCAAATGCAAATTGTTGCTTTTTAGAGCCAAACTAATCTAAAATTTTGTCGTTGACTAGATTCTTGACTACGCCAACAAACATTGGTCTGGTCTTGTGTCGGCGTACTACAAACCGAGATGGGCCCTTTTCCTTAAGGATATCATTCACTCGGTGGAAACAAAAACTAAATTTGACCAAACTAAATTCAACCACGAAGTGTTTACTCACGTCGAAGAGCCGTTCACAAAGCAAAAGGGTGTGAAATTGATTGAAGTGCCACAAAGTAAGTGCACAACATATATACTGACACTAGAAAATACTAATTTAACATTTCAAATTCTTGTAGCTCAACATCTTCTCACACTTGTTAAGCAAATAGTTGATTTGGCTGCCAAGACAATTGAGCCACATCACAAGAAGCATGCGGCCGTTTATTTTGTAGATAACTCGCAAACTTACAACTAAAAATATGTATTTCTCAACCAATCATTAATAAATTGAATTTTTTATTTAACACATTTGTTCAGTGATTGCAAAACTGTAAAGGCAATGGCCCTGTCTTACTTTAATCGCATTGATTGAAGTTAGAGCCAAGGCAAGAATAGATTTCTCCTGATTGCGGCAATTGCAACAGTTTTGTAGAGAGTAGAGATTCTCTCTCACTTGTAGAATATGCAGCCGTCCCATCTCACTCCTTCAAAGCTGGCCTCATTCCAAGTGTTAAGGTTAACTGGCCCAAACCAAGGTTAGCCTACTACATTGCAGTTGATTTGCTAACTTACTGCTTTAAAGTGTTCATTACATGCACCGAAGAAATATTATTGTTATCGTCGTCTGCGCACCGCTTTCCTACCCGAAATTAGCTTTTTCCATGCAACAGCGTTTCAATGTTGTATGTGCAGCTTCTACAAAAACGCCTATCAGCCCGTAGCTGTACCGCATATACACCAGCACATACTAAACACTTATATAGAAAATAAAGTTGGTAGAAAAAGTTCACACAAAATATTTTTGCAGTCTTGATTATTACTTCATTTGCTTGGCGTCAGTTGGTGTGCTCTTTACTTCAATGTACGTTTTTGTTCCTTTTAAAAAATTTGTGCATCACCTTCGTTACCTTTTTTGCAGACCCAGTACATCCACTTCATAACGCTACAAATGGAGACTTTTCATCACGAGACTTTGTACAATAATTTTGAGCGATGGATGCAAGAGCCTCGACTGCAAAAGGGTGATGGGGCGGGCCATTACTACAACGACTTTACTCCTGTTCACTCAGACTATGCCGATGGATGGTACATTCGAAAAGCAAAAGGTAATTCTCGTTTCATTGTAATCGTGTCAATCTGACTGATTTTTTCGACAGGCACTCAGCACGATGTTCGAGAAATGCTCATCGATTTGAAGCTGCGAGGAAATCGACTAGTCGGAGAAGCAGTTACAGAGACAAATCTGCATCGAGGGCTGCAAACTGGATACAATCTCCCTGAACACGGCAAGTTGCCACACCTCGACTACAAACACAAGAAGGGTCGTTTCGAGCACCTGTATCGAAAGTACTAAATTTTGTAAATCTAAGCAATTCTATCACCAATAAACGCACACAAATTGAATGTGATTAGTTTTCCTTGTACCAGATAATAATGTAACATTTTTGAATGAAATAGAAAAGAGATTCTGTTTAGTAATCAACAGAGCAAATCCATCAATCAGCTCTTTCAATGCTGACTAATGCAAAATCTGACAGTGAGTCTAGGACAATAGAATAGTCAGGGCGAGTTGTGCGTAAAAAACTACTCAAGTGCTACAGCAGAACATTCACACCATTGACAGAGTTTCTGCTCTCAGGGAGAATAATAGAAATTGGCATCGTCGCCAAGTATGCCGTAAAGACATTTCAACAAACATGCAGGCATCATTTTAGTCGTCTGCCGCAAATAGGTTTGCCACCACTTGTGTGCCACTTGAATTGGTGTCCTTACCACTACAGAATGTTTTCCCTTGCTTTCATAAAGTAGTCATTACAATCATTTTATTTGTAATAACTAGAGCAGCTTTGGAATATGTTTTGCAAGTTCAAGAATAACTTTAGTTGAAATTAAGTAAAATGCAAAAAACTAAACGATTCATTTGCGAAATTGTTTAAAGTGAAAATAATGTCGCGGGTGCACCGTTGTGTGTGAAAGCTCAAATTAGTGCAAGATTTGGAGGATTTCATGACACTGGTGTGCACACTTGCACTGCGCCCAACAAAACAACACCAAGCCTACTACCTGGTTTGGGTTAGCACTGCGAATACTAAGGAGTGACACTTCACCAGCGACACTGCAATGGCCCTTTCAAAAAGTTGCAAATTCTGGCTGACTCTGCTGTGGACAGGAGTGTACATGGTCATCATCGCCATTGTCGCCTTCCTCAACACTGTCCTGCGCATCACCGAGAAGCCCATCGAGCAGTGGTACCATGAGCCAGGGCTGTATGCCATAGCCAAAGGGTTCAATGTCTTCTTCGGCGTGACCGTCCTCGTGGCCATCATCTGCATTGCCTACCAGATCGGCGATCGAATCCTCCACATTGCCAGTCTGCGTGAGCGAGCCGACTACAACTTGTACCTCTTTCTGGGCAGCGCCACAGCAGTGGTCGCCATTCCCGGGCTGTACATGGTCATCGTGCATCTGCGTCTGTTCTCACTGGGCCCCCACTGGAACAGTCTGCCCCTGCTGACGCTGTCCACCTGCCTGGCACTGCACGCCTCCATATTCTTCCTCCTCGCCATCTTTCTCCTCCTCACCTCGGTGCTCACCACACTGCGCTCCTACAATGTCTTCAAGTACCTGGTCAAGCTGCGTCAGCTACACCGAACACCCCCACCGCCGAAGAAGAGTGCCATGCGTCAGAGTGCAGCTGCCAAAAAGCAGCCAAACACTGTGCCCAGACAGCAACAGGCACTGCCCAGTGTGATTGGCCGAGTGCCCCAGCGATACCGAAAGCGACTGCAGCAGCAGCAGAGGATACTGTTCCAGCAGCAGCAGCTACTGCAGCCGGGAACGCCGGTCAGCAGACACCAGCGGGTAGTTCAGCCGTGGATTATGCAGCAGCAGCGGACAGCGAAGGGGAGGACGCCTTCGATTCCCTCCACCTCGTGGCAGTCATTCACCGGCTCCTCCGGCAACACTTCACCGCGCATTGTCATCCTCAGCACTGCCCATCCGCACATTCGTCGGCCAGCGACACCTTCACAGCGCTCGCTAGCTTCAGTGCAACCCTTTATGGTGTAGTGGCTAATCGGCAGATTACGCCGAAGCAACAACAATGGACGCTGCAACAACAAAAAATAGGACACTTACACGGTAGAAGATGGCGGGAAGAGAAAGAGAGATCTGCCTTCCGTGAGCACACTGCTCTCGTCCAATACCCTCGATTACTTGGAAATGGCGATGAGGCATCGCCACCATTTGCCCACTGCCATCAATGGAAGCGATAGCAAACGAGTTGTTGGCTGAAGCAGCAGCAGTGTCGTTCAGTCAGAGGGGTAGATGGAAGGCTGAATGGGGATGCTCTACAAGACAAAGACCTCTCTCTCCCTCTCCTTTCGAATGAATCACCTCAGTAGAGTGCTACTCCAGTGTCACACATTTCGCTGATTCGCATTCCCTTGCTCTGTCCAGCAGCGGCGGCAACATGTCCACTCAGAGGAAAAGTCTCCTTTTCGTGATCTCAATTCTCACTGCATCCTTACTCTTGCAGTCCACGCACTATCACCAGGTGGACTCGGCGCCGATCATTCCCATTCTCACAGCGATCGCCTCCTCAGCAGCGGGCATCTTCTCGATCCAAGTGGACACCTTGCACATTGCCAAGTACCTGCGAGAATCGGCAAACTGCAAGAAGAATCGAGGCGCCTTTGTTCGCGACCTTCTCTACACTGCCTTTTATCGCTCTGGGCAGACACACAATGTAATTGTCTTTAATCTGGGCGAAGAGCACCGACAGCGACTGTACGGCGTGCTCTTCTACGGCAGTGTCAACTACGCCGACGGGACTCGATTCGGAGTGTGGGTCTTTGAGAGTGGCGTCTTTGAGAACAAGGGCGAACGAGGCTGGCACAACTGGGGCATGATTGGAACCTTCAAAAAGAGCAGCGAAGGGGAGACCATATACTTCCAGCGCAGACACAAACCTCCCCCAAGCAGCAGCACAGCTACAACAGCCAGTAGTACCGTCATTATTACCGATGCTCACAGCGGTAATTACTCCACAACGGCCTCTTCAAATGGTACGATTTTCAACACTACAACTTCCACCACCACTTCAGTTTCCATATCAACAAGCAGCACAACAGTAAAACCGGTTGATATTTTACGGGGCTTCGGCGAGGATACAGACGTAAGTGCTCTGATGAAGGATAAAGACGCCTTGAAAAACTTCATTGATGAGAAAAACAAAGCCGAAGGTGATAGTAGTGATGGGGATGGCGGTCGCAGAGAGAAACTAACTCCCATACGAATAGACGTGAATATCAAGCCCAAAGCAAAGGAGTCGTCGAGTGGTGATGAAAAGTCCAGCGAGCATAAAAAACAAACACCGCCAAAAGCAAAGCGTGTCAACGGCCTGTCAAAAGCAGGAAAGAGCACCAAGTTGGACCAGTGACTTGTAAAAATATGCCAAAATGTTAGCCAAATAAGAATAAATAGTGAAAAGTTACCACGTGGAGATTTGCGTAATACAAAATGTTTTTATTGAGTTTTCATCAGGAGGATACACAGCTCGTGAATGCCACTGTCGCAGATGGAGAAGACGGCGGTACGTTGTTGTAAAGTGTAGCGAAGCTTACAGCTTTAGCTTGGTTCGGCGCCAGTGACGGCGCTTGGCATTGTATCGGATCTTATTGCCGGTCTTCATCCTGATCCACTGGGGAACGGGTCGGTTCTGTCGCTGCTTCTTGGCGAGCACTCGCTTAATTTTGAACGTCTTGTGGGCCGACTGCAAAAAAGAGAGACTGGTTAGTTAGGTGGGAGCTGGGACCGGGTAAACGGGTACACTTACCATGATGTGGCGGACTTCGGCGCGGGTGACCAGGAGAAAAAGAAGGCAACACAAATCTCAAGTGTGCAGAGAAGGAAGTTGCTGCGGCTGCAGAGGAAAGGCATGCACACTTTTTCTCAGCTGCATCGACCGCCTGGGTGGCAGTAGCCAGAGCAGAGGCAGAAATACTGGCCATTTTTTGCGCTGTTGCAGCACAGCCAATGCTAGCGCTCTCTACCATTAGCTGTGCAGCAGCAGCGCAAAAAAGCCCGCATTTCAGTCTGTGATTCCCAGGTGGCAATAGTCGGACAGTCGGTTTGCGCTCTTTGTTTTGATTTGTCCCAGGGAAATCTCAATTTTTAACCGAAAAATTCCTTTTCCCGATGATGCGTTGAGATCCTTTACCGGTTCTGGGCCATTTTCCTCTTTATCGGCTCCCATGATGCTACCTCTCGAAGCTCAGCTGCGACCTTCTCTCAAGCTATGATCTCCCGCTTATTCTTTGCCCTCCCCACCCAAGCACTTAGTTCGCCCGCGAGTAATGTCAGTTTATGGCAAATTCCATTTTACTTCTCGCCAATGTAAGTTTGTTTTACCTGCAAGTGAAAGTTGTTTTCTCAAACTCACTCTCTTCTCCCTAGAGCATCTAACTGATCTCAAAACTATGGACAGCGCGGAAGTTTCAACTCCAACGGCTGACTCTGACGAGCAGCTAAAGCAAAAGCGAAAACGTCTTAGCATCTCCTTAGAAACAAAGGAAACAATTATTCAAGAATGTGAGCTAGCTTTGCAGGAAAACATCAGCTTTCGTAAACTGGCCAAAAAATGGGAAATGAATCCTCAAACGCTCTCTCATATCTGGAAATCGCGCGAAAAGATACTCGAACTAGTTCAAAGGAGAAACAAAAAACCGCCTCTTTCAGCAAACAGTCCTCTTAAAAACAAACTTCAGCGAACTCCAACAAAAGAAGTTTCCTTGACGAATGGTACCTCTGGTGTACACACATCAATGCTCACATCTATTGATAATGTTCTCATCACTTGGGTTGACGAACAAATTGCTAGAGACATCATTGTGACAAAGGCCAAATTGTGTGACATGGCAAAGTTACTTTATTCCAACTACGAGAGAAAGCTAAACCCAAACGAGGAGTGCAAGTTTGAGGCGGACACTAGCTGGTTTCGAGGTTTCATGAAGCGTTTCAAGATCAAATCTAAACTCAAAGAACTAGTTGCTCAAAAAGCCAAATACGACGATAAGCCGACTTGCGAGTTTATTGCCAAGTTTGAGCAGACTGTTTCTAAGGAAAAGTATTTGCCCGAACAAATATTCACTGTTGATGAAATTGGTTTCAAGTGGAAGATAAATGGAAACTTTCAAGAGCAAGTTATTTTGCTTCTCGGTATGTCGTTTTATTCACTGAAGGTTAAACTTTTGACTAATGTTTTTGCTTAAACAGGCGGAAACGCTTCGGGTGACTTTAAACTGAAACCGTTAATGATCAACTACACGGAAGCGCCGAGAGCACTGTTTCACGTACTCCGCAATACACTGCCTGTCACATATCGTTCCAACAAAGCTCTACGCATGAATAATGATATATTCACAAAGTGGTTTCGAAAATGTTTTTGCCCGCAAGTGAAAGACTATCTTGCCAGCAAGAATATCGAGTACAAAGTTCTTTTGCTGATTGACTCGGTTCCAGCACACTCAAAGACATTGAGCTTCGGCAAAAAAGTGAATGTCTTATCCATTCCTCCTTTAGTCTCGTGCAAGATTCATCCAATGGTCAACTCTGATTTACGAAATGCATTTCGAGATGCCTACTTAAAAAGAGCAATGAAAATGGCCAAAAACTATCTTGACTCAGCCGTTAAAGAAGAGAAAAAGTCCGAGTTGATCGACTTTTGGAAAAGTTTTAATATAAAGCACTGCATTGAACTCGTAGGACAGGCATGGAACGAAGATGTCACTAGAGGATTAATGGTTAATGCCTGGAAGAAAATGTACCCATCAAACCCTAGCACTGTCACAGAGATCTCAACTTTGACCACAATGGAGCATCTAAACGATGAACGGCTGAAGAATGCATTCGACCCACTGCGCAACACTTATACTGACGATTTAATTGACTACTTTGAAATTCACTCAGACCTAATCGAGCAGTACATGGCGGGCGATGTTCAACAGCAACTTCGAAATGGCAATAATGTTGATGAATACTCTTTCACTTCTTCTCCTGCCATTTCAGAACTCTCTACCACTTCTTTGACAACTTTTAGACAGCAATCGTCAAATCTTTTAAAGCGACAACTAAAGACTCAGCCATTTACTTCACAATCCTCAACTTCGTCATCAGTGTCATCATTTCCAACCACTACCATCTCATCAGTGTCCACGTCTGAAAGTGTTTCACATGCGAGAAAGCAAACTTCAAACAGCATGAAACGTCCCTTGTTGAAGCAAGCACTGCTAAATGGTAGCAAGTCCGTAAAGTTAAATGGTCATGTAGTCAATTCCATTGGTTCTCTACAGCAAAATGGAATATCTTCTAATGGAGCCAAAGATGCTTCAAAAATGGAATTAGCTTCAAAAGAATCGAATGACTTGAGTCCAGTTATGCGAGCAGAAAGTGACGCTCTTTCTCGAAAACTTAACAGTCTGATGGGACGAGATCGATTTCTTCTACTGCTTAGAGTGATTAATCTACCCGAACATAAGGTTAATTTTGCTCGCAAAATAATGAGATTGGTCGACAGTGATGGGTGTGATGGCGGAAAGTTGTCTTTGGCCACAGTTGCTGAACATAATGAACTTTTGACAGTACTCTTGGACAACTACAGCAACTTGCAAGTGAAGAAAGAAAATGAGCTTTCTGCTAAACCAAACGTTTTTCCGTTTCAAAACTCAAAGTCACATTTTGACTCATTTATAAACTCAAATGATTTCTCAAACATGTTACAAAATTCTTTTCCAAATTTTTCTTCTTTTGCTAGTACTTACCTAAATGCAGACGCTCATCAAGACTCCTGCCCACGTTTAGGGTCGCTTTTAAAATCACTTTCAAGTGCACATTCTCATGAAAATTCTCAGTTACTTGAAAATGAAAGCTCAATTCAAGCACCCGCAACAAACGTTTAATGACGCCAAAGTACAAAGTACACACCATTTATATTTTTGAGTATTGATAATCATGTGTTCATTCTCATTGAAAGTATTATATTTATTCTTTTATACAACTTGTACAGTTTTTACATTTTACAATTGTCTTTTGGCAGGGCTATTAAACTTATTTATTTATATTTTGTAATGTAATTTTTACAATAAAGTCAAGTTGCAAGATTAGTTTTGCGACAGTTTAAACTGGAATTTAATTCAATCATTTATTTCCATTTTTCAAAAAAATTCGGTTTTTTGCATAGACTTTCATAGATGATAGGACAATGTTTTGGGTAATCCTCATTAGTAGACTGATTTTTTGCGCCGAATTGGCGAGCTACATGATTTTGTTAGTGGTCC
>JAALOO010001680.1_pt1 | contig 14094 bp, 8 predicted proteins | sample 7257641 | NCBI WGS metagenome assembly JAALOO01 (sample SAMN14085613, study PRJNA598686) | mite metagenome | biome: ENVO:01001000; feature: ENVO:01001002; material: ENVO:01001226; isolation source: single female mite from University of Michigan culture on fish food culture... ...
TCTCTCTCTCTCTCTCTCTCTCTCTCTCTCTCTCTCTCTCTCTCTCTCTTCAATCGATCCCTCTCTCTTAGGCAATGTCCAGTGAGGGAAAGTCGCGGCACTCGTGCACCCTCCCTCCGCCGCCGTCTGGCCGACGTCGCCGCGAGAATTGGCGCGCTCATGAAGTGTCTCAGTCTTAGTCTCAGGGTGAGTGTGTGTGTGTGTGTGTGTGTGTGCACTGCAGGCCAACTACCTGCCAGTGAGGAGAACTGCGACTGCGTTGGCACTGCAGTGGCCATCACAGCAAGTGCAGTGCTGCAGTGCCTCAGCATCACCATCACCATCATCGTCCTCGTCATCAGCATCGGTAGTGTCATTGCCTGGCTGGCACAGTGGCTGACGAAGGACGGCTGTTGCTAGGGCAGGACAGGCAATGCACTGGCAGCACTTCGCCAGACACTCTTCACGTCATCACCAGACAGTGGGCGGGCGCAGGCGTCCACCAGCGTCCTCTCCCCTCTCCCCTCGCTCTTTCCCTTGCTGTGCTTTAAAATTGTCGGCAAAGGAAGAGTGTGCCTGTCTGAGACGGTGCACTCTGCTCAGTACCGGGCAGACACTCACCCAGCAAGCATGTTGTTGTTTTGGCGGTGGAGGAGATCGCCGGGTGGAGCCTCACCGAGGCAGAGAGGGGGTGATGGAAGAGGAGTAGAGGTACTGAGGAGTTCTCTCTCTCTCTTTCATGCTCACTGCTGCTCAATTCACGTGCTGGAAGTAGTGGTCGGACAGGCAGTGCAAATGCTGCTGCTCCAATGGGCGCAGTGGTAGACCAGTAGGCAAAAGGTCACTGCCTGAAGAGAGATCAACTCAAGCAAAGCAAAGCCTTCCAGTCTTCTTTTTTGCCTGAAAAAACTAGATACTAAGTTTCAGCAAAAAGTAATTACTTTTAATTATTCCGGTATTTTTTATTTTTCTACTTCCGGAAAAAAATTTTTTAGAGGAAATGAAACATTTTGAGTAAATAGTATTCGAATTTAAAGTAGTGCTCATTCGATTTGGCGGGCATTGCAATTCAAAGTGAGATTTGTGTAGATCCCTCTGACGAGGTGTCCTCTCTGTCAGAAAGTAGTGCAGTGGATTCAGTGGTGCCGGTGCTGGCAGCGGCGCAGTCACTTTTGGATTCGGCGTCGCTGAACCCGACCATCCATTCACCTCCCTCCTCTCTCCTCTCTCTTCTCAGAGAGCACACAGGCACTGTGTGAACTGACGCACCACCGCCACCGCCACCACCACGACCACCACATCGAGCACCACCGCCAGCACGACCACGACCACGACGACTACGGTGACGACGACCACCACCACGGCGAACTTCAGTCGCTCTGCAGACTTCCTCCGCTGCAAGTCGTCTCTCTCATCTCTCTCACTGCTTCCCTCTCTCTGCTTTTGTCTACTGGCCGCGCCACTCAATAGCTCCCAATATCGACGGTGCTGGCTGCTGTGGTGGGGATATTCATTCCCCATATATTCGTTTGTTATTGTTTGCCTGTGAGAGTGAGCCACAGCGCCACTCGACCCCTCGGCGCTTTCTTTCTCTCTCTCTCACTCACTCAGTGCCCCACCACATCTCCCTCTCCAATCGTGTGTTCCCGACGCTCATCTCCGAGTCCAGTGCTCTCCGCCAGTGTAGAAGTGTGTCTGTCTGTGTATGTTTGTCTAGGTTGGAGTGTGTGCGTGGTTTATGTGTATGAACGCACAACCAGATCTCTAAATTGACGTCCCCTCAGCATCGTCACCTTCACCATTTGGCACCAAATATCTGCTTAACTTCTCAACCTTGAAACCTTTTCTTCCTTTCATTGAATCACCCCCAATCACCTCCTCGAAGCAAGTCCCTTCCCCAACCACCACCTTTGAGCGACCACTGGACCTAAGCTATTGAGGGGACCAGTGGCGTTAACACTGTACAATAGGCTACCTACCTCGCCTCACCTGCTCTCTCCTCCTGTGTTTTACCCCAATTGCAGCCGTATTTCATCAGAGCACTCACTACCTTGCACCGACGTTTGGATGGCTGGTGTAGGTAGTGTTTCAGCGTCAGTCGTCGACTACTCGTCTAGCCGTAGTGCGACTCCACCACCAAAACAAAACTCCTCTCCCTCCGGTGCTACGACTACATGCTTAGGTGGTAATAGAACTTTCACTCATTGGCGCCATTCCTCTGCGCACTGTACCCAAACATTCGTCTCTCACGTCTCGAGGACCGCAACATAACAAACCCCCTACTTCACTTTCTCTCTCACTTACACACCGACCGACTGAATGACTGACTGAGTGACTGACTCAACGAAACTCACCAACTCCACGTCCAAATCCTCCACCACCAACTTTGCGACATCAACAACAAAGCTTTGCAAATCATGTGATCCTTCTTCAATCGAGAACTATCGCGCACGCCACCAAACGCATTGTAGTGCGTTGTATTGTTTACGTTCTCTACCACTTCTCCTCTCCTCCTCACTTCCTTTTGGTATCCACCACACGCTTGCCTCTTTCCCCTTCTCCATGTAATCTTCTCCTGAAAAGGGAATGACTCATGAAAGATGTCATCAGCAAACCGTATAACTGAACATCTGACTCACAGTACATAACAAAAGGCCTCCCTCTTTTCAACAAATGTGATTCTGTGGTACAAATTAGTAATAAAGAATCTCAAGCTATTCAAAAGTTGATCAATGTAAGTTGTACATTTAAAAAGTGTTTGTGTGTTTTTTTCTGAAAAAAATGCAAGACTACGATGTTGCATCCTATCTTTACCAGAAGCTAGTTGGTTTTTATTTTAACTAGCCAAATTCTTTTATTTTTCTCCTGCTATGACGAATTGGACTCTTTTGACACTTTTCTTGTAGCGCGGGAAAACCCAATCACCTACGTAGTTTCTCTTGCCCCCTTCTTCAGCACATTACACTAGTCACTGTCATTTTTCTTCAAACTTCTAATAGTAATAATAATCATTACGCACGCCTAAACTCTTAATTACCGAGCTCTTCGTTCTGCACTTCACTCACTCGGACAAAAAGTCTTAATTACATTTCTTTCTGCCAGTCTCCTTCCCCTTCACTTCTTGAAATGTCTTTGTGAGGTCGACGCCGTTCTCGGTTAGCAGTGCTGCACTTCTTTTCTCATTAAGACATTTTAAATTGAGAAGGCTTTCATCTTGTCCTTCCGGACTCGACGCATTGAAGGAGCCGATTTCCCTGAAAAGTGCCCACTTAAATTGCCCACTATTTGTTCAGCTGCTTTCCAGTTTTGTGATTTGCGATTATTGCTATGTGCTGTACTCATCAGAAGCTGCTCTTGGGAAAGTTCTTGCTTGGCAAATTGGTTAATCTGTTGCAGTTTTTATATTAGAATTAAGATTCTCTCATTTTAACATCAGTATAGAAGTTTGAAAGTTTGAAATTAACAGTTCTTTATACATTCTTTTCAGGACAAATCAAAAATTCTCATCGCAGAAAATTGGTGATCACCATTCTATGAAATAAGCAGTTTTACGTAAACACGTGACCACACATTCTTTTCAAGAATGAGTTTTAATTGGATCGTCTACAAAGGACATCTGGTTAACCACCAATCAGCATACAACACAACAGTGCATAATAATTTGTGTAAAAACAGCTGTGGAACAGTTTTATAGCCTCCATTTAAAGTGCCCCGCATTCAATTAGTTGCTCTAAGGACAATATTCTTCGCATTTGGGCACACTCGTGTCAGAAGAGCTCAGCTAAACTTTTCATCTCTCCTTTCCGTCCAAATACTTCCCTCATCATTTTGAATTCATCTCAACTTTTTGGTTTTCTTTTCCGAGATTGGTTTGTGGAACTGACCCTCATCGTACAGGCCAATGTTGATTCCATCAGTCATCATTGCCGATACAGGTTCGTTTACTTGATTTGAAATGTTTGCTGTTACTTTGTTTTCAACAAGTCAATTTATTTTTATTGTTTTGATCAACTTTTTTTTCTTTTGAACTTTTGGCAATCGTGTCAGTGCATATTTACTATGTGGCTAGATATACATGAAGCGAATGACCGCTTAAGGTCAGGCAAGGTCTTTGCGCCTCTTGATTTAACCTTTGACCAGAGTGGCTAGAGAAAGTAAATTATGCGTTTGCAAGTCACTTTCGCTTTGCTTGACCACCGCAGACAGATTGTCTGCAGGACTTCACTGTGAAGTAAAGTGAAGCAATGAGTGTGTGTTCTTATGGAGAGGGCCTCTTAGCTTGCTTGATAAGCTTGTAACAGTGTTTTACATAAATAACGTGTGGTCGTATATCTAAAGTATTTGATTGGTGATGCAGTGATTGAGCGAAAGCAAAAGAGGCCGTTTGGAGTGCTCTAGAAATTCGTTGCCAAGAGCGAAGGAACAGGCTACTTCTGTTTTTCTTCTTCTTCTTCTTGATTCTACTTTTCGTTTGTGCACTACGATCATCACACTATTCACTTTTTTGCTTGCCTTTAAAGAGGAAAGAACGCATTCTTCGGCGCGCTCTACTTCCCTTCTTGTGGCTGTTGCGCGCAGGCACTACACCACTTCTTTGGAGAAGTTGAGAGGGAGGAAGGGAATGGGGTCCCCTCTAGGCTACAGTGGATAGAGCACCAAGGGCAACAGCAACAGCACATCTCACGATGCGCCAACATCTTCCTTGCCAGCTTACAGTAATTTCTCACTTTCTTTTTAGATGCTAGTCAGTGGAGGCGTTTAACCTCTGAGCCCAGAGAGAGAAAGGCAAGCCCAAAGTTCACTCGCCACATGTGCTTTCCTCCACTCTTGCGACCCTCTTCTGCCCTTGTGAGGGCAGTGCTGTGCTGTCTGATGTGTTTGTCGCTTGTTGCTAAGGGAGACCAGACTGTTCCCTTGCTCGATCCTGCCCCTGATGTTCCACTGATGAGGCTGAGCATCAGTATTTCAGTCCCCCTGCCCTGCCTTGTGCCACACAGACAGTCAGTCAGGCGGACGATGGCAGTGGCAAAGGTCAAGTGCTGAGCATTGCCTCATTTGCTGTTCTCCACTCTCTCCACTTTGACCTTCCACCAGTCTCTTGGCAGTCTCGCCAGCTGTCTTTGCTTTGCTTCATTTACTTTCGCTCGACCATGGGGCCAAGAAGCAGATAGAAAAAAGGGAGATTGTCACTTTCCGTCACTTATATCGCTACCGTTTTCTTTCACTGTTAGTTGCAGTCCAATACTTGCAAGTCATTTACAAGTCATTTATATTGAAATGATCTTAAGGTGCCATATTACACTTTACTTTCCCTCACATTAATTTAATGAAATAAATAGCTAATGTCCTGAAAAAGTCTTCCAAGCTTACAATATCGTCTTTTCCAAGTTCTTTATTTCCTTATACACCCATCACTCAACTGTCTGCAAATTATGCATTAATTGATTATTGGAATATATTAAAGGAATATAAATAGATTGAGGAAAACGGATAGGTGAGACTTAAATTAAGCAAAATAACTTTTTGCCCTAGACTCGTGTGCCAATTAAAATATAAGTTAAAACGACCTTTTTATGTTTTGCTCGTCCTGATGGCCAGCGATGTGGTTAACTGGTAAATATCCTTATTGAGGCCTAAGAATGAGCCCAAAAAGTGGCTAATGATCTAAAGAAGAAGATGAATGGATTGTGGGCTAATTGAGGGGAACACGCGACGATTAGTGGACAATTGCTCAGTCTGAAAGTGGAATTGTGTCGACATTGTGGCCGTATTTTGCACTGACCATTAGTCCATTAGTCTCCAGCTGATAGGACCTAGCACGTGTACCTCCAGTGCAAGGGAAGTTAATTAGCGACATCGCGGTCTTCTTCTGACAAGTAGTAAAGAGTCAACCAAAAAGTACCATTGATGGTCATTTTGGCAGACTATCATTTATCATGCGGCGCCGATTTATGTCCTAAGGTTTCCTATTGTGTCGCTGTCCGCTGTGCTGAACTTAAAGTTCCATTACTGATGATGCAATGTGCATTGTGCTTGCAAATACGGCTTACTGTTCAGAAAGTTCAAACACTGCTGAGCTTTACGTAATGTGCGAATGAAATTAGTGTCTGCTTTGCTGATCAATTTTTATTTGCTATTTAGTTTGTTTTCTGACTGCAGCTGGCTTGCTCTTGACCATTGGTCAATGGGCAATCATTATCGCCAATTTGCTAATGAACATTCGGTGCATGGGGAGTAGATGAAGTTAATAAGTGGAAGAAAATAGGCCTGGATGTGCCGGTGCAAACTAAATGCTATAGTAGAGGTGTATGTTTCGGTGCTTTTTGTTGTTCGTTCATTCATTCATTCATTTTCCCTGCTGTCGTCACTTTAAATAAAAACATTGTGTATTTATTTTGCATTGTGTGCATTTGTATATAAACTGAGGGTATTAATTTAACAAAATTATTCGTTTTATTGAAATGTTATGACAACGAAATTGACTCATAATGCGTTATTGTAACATCTTGACAATTTCAACTTTGGAAACTGTTCATATCTAATTTGTCAAAGTGTTTGTTGATTTCTTAATGTTGATAGATTATCTAGAAATTACTAGGCAGCCCAATTAGAAAGATTGCTTTTAATGTGGTGGTTTCTGCAATTCAGGAGCGACCTTATCGGCACTAATTTGCTGTCAACACTCTTTGTGATGCATTAGCCGAAGAAGTAGTTTTGCCAATTACTAATTTGTTGGACATTACCACTGTGGTATTACTGCCTCTTTTACCCTTTGTTTTTCTGCTGATGCCAGTTGATTTTGTTTTTGTTTTCCTCTACTGGTGTGCCCTTTCTTTTTCTTTCCAGTTTTTGCGGATGAGTTTAATTGACGATTTCTCGCTGCCGTTTCCTACGTGTGCCTATTTATATATCGACAAGATAATGACGCCGGCAAGTTAGGGTGACTGAGAGAGTGGAAGAAGTAGAGAGAATAATTATAGCCTTTTAGTTGAGGGGTCATTATCTGGTCGCTAGGATCTCGGGAGCCATTTGGGGAGGGTTATTTAGGCTTGGTTTTAGACTGCTCTTGGTGGTGGTGGTAGTGTTGGTGGTGGTGGTGGTGGCCTGGGTGGTAATTGTGGTGGCCACAGTGGCTAAACCCGAATCATCATTCATCATCGAGATTGAAGCCGCACCACGGTGGCCAGATATCACTGCGCCAACGTGTGGACGGCTTCTCAGGCAATGAGAGTGCCTGAAAATAAAGAGAAAGAGTGGTGCCCTTGCATCGCCCAGTGATTAATTTCAATTAGTGCACTCATTCATGAAGCAACTCACTGTGGCAAGCCTTCTTTTTGAGCAGACAATTTATCGATCCAGTGGTTAGACACACTTTCTTTTTCTCTTTTTATTCTTTTCTGCGCTTCTTTGATTCTCCAAAAGGACAAGTGCTCTCTTTGGATTTATTCAACTAGGGTGCAGATTTTCTCATTCTCCCTAAGCTCGTCCAGCCGTGGGAACTTTACCCCTAACCGGACACATGTGCCCAAGTTCTACCAAATTTTGCTGCTTGTTCTAATAAATCAAATTTTAGAGAGGTGGCGGTTGTAGCATTCTCGTGAACTAGAGACAGCTGTGCAATTTATTGCCGTTCGAGATTCTGCTGTGGGTAAATGGTGTGGGCGTCTCCCATCGTTTACATTGCGCCCTCATCTTTATCTCTCCCTTTTTGGATGACTGTTTTTGTTATTATCAGAATAGAAATCAGCTTTTGCTGATTTGACAATTTTCATTTGTGGAGAAGGGTTGCTTTTTTTTGCTATAATGCACTTTAGATTGCTTTTGGGCCACTGATTTATTAGTCTGCTTTACTGATATTTAAGATTATTTATAATTTCACTGTTTTTAAATTTTAAAATCGTTTTTATTAAATGAACCACCACAGTTTTAAACTATATTTACTGTTTTTGTTTTTATTTCTAGTTCATTTTTATACACAGTTATGTAAATCTGCTTTCATTTTAAACCTAGATTTTTTGAAAGGTATTTTCTAGATATAATATTGAATTGATTAATTGAATTGATTAAAAGAATAAGTTAAAAAGAAACAAATCGTGTGTAAAGTTCACTTTGAGTGCGTTTTACATTTGCTAATGGCAAAACTGTCAAATAAATTTCTCATTAGTGCTGACAGATATTCAGTTATCCGCTTTTCACTCAAAGATTCCAATTTTAATGACCACTTTTTGTGTGGTAAATTCAGTTTGTCCACAAGTTTTCACTGTATTTTTTTCCGTTTTTGCCTCCGAATTCACCCGTCTTTTTTTTCTTTTTGCCAGCCAACAATAAAGGCTTAGCTTGTTTGTGTATCTGTGGTTTTAAACATGTATGATAAGTCATCATTAGTGCATGAACTAGGGTCAAGCTAGTAAAGGTTTTTGACAAGACTCTTTTGCCTCGTTTCATCTAACGATGAAAATTGATGCCAAGTTGCAACTCACATGACCACATTCCGTGAATACTTGACATTTTTCACTTTTTCCGCCGTCTCTTTTACCTCGTTTTTATTCTCTTTTTTGTTTTTTGTAGTCTGCTTACTCTTTATGGGGAGATTTTATTGCCCTCTAAAGGTGCAAAGGTTAAGGCGGAAGAATGTAAAGTTAGAACAAGCGACGAAAAACACCAAACTTTATAATTTTACTCAATGATGGCAACTGAGCTTCTCAGTGTTTTTTTTGCAAACTACTAATGAGCTTTGTTCAAAAATTTCTATTTTACTGATTTTTTTGTATAAACAAATAATTTTATTTTAAGAATACAATTTATTCAAACATGAACAAAACGGTTTTAAAATCAAGCTTTGCAAGTACCACTTTTTGGTCATTTGTGCTCATATGTCTGATGCAGCGTAAAAAGATAATAACCGTTCACTAAAGCAGAGTAGCATCAAGTTTACATCTCATTCTCTCTCTTTATCTTTTTATTTTTTTGCCCTTTAAAGGCTTAGTTCATCGTTTTCCCTCATGTCACAACACAGAACTCGAAGACAATGCACAGAGCACACACATACCCAAACACACAAGCAAACTGAGACAATCGGAGTTGATTGTAGCCAATTGGCTGGCGAGCAAAGGGCTCTGTTTGTGTGTGTGTGTTTGTATATTACCATCGACTGTCAATTTGATTTGATTCTCACGAAACGCAACAGCCGCCACCAGTTGGCTAAGTGAGCGGCTGCGGCGACCGTGCTCGATGATTGCCCAGTGCACGGACACGAATTCACTGCTCGCAGACACCAGTTTGAGGTGAGCCACCGAGTGTCTGTGAGTGTGTGAGTGTGTGATTGATAGATGATAGAGGTGCTGCAGAGAGAAGGAGAAGGAGAAGGGAAAGGGAGCCAGTGGTAGTGCCTGGTCCAGAAGTGAAGAGTAGTGCTGCCTGTGAGGCCAGCTGAGCATCGATTGGCTTTCCTCTGATCACCACCAGATATCCTCTCTCTCTCTCCTTCTCAACCCTGCACTGCACTTGTCTCCTCCTGGATACTGGATGCATTTTTCCCTTTCCACCGTCTTTTCGCGAGAAGAAAACAGAATCTCTTCTGCCCGTTCAAAGTTGAATGACGACAATTGGCAAAGGGGAGGGGAGGAAGAGAGGAGATGCTGCGCTTTGGCAATGACTACTGTTGTTGCTGTTGCTGTTGCCTGCCGCAGGAAAAAAAGTCACTGGCCTGAGGACGCTTCTTCTTTCTCTTCTTTCTCAGCAACCCTCCGTTCTCCTGTCTCTGAGTGTCTGCTGCCGCTGAGGAGGTAGGGTTTGTACCGTCTGGAGAAAGGTCGTCATACCTGTGCCACTGATTGGCCAGCCACTCTATCGACCCATCACCTATTGCTTATTTAATCTGACGATAATGGCAAGTGATCAGCGATGGGTCTCTACGTGTCCACCAGCGCAATGGGAGGAGGGAGGGAAAGCACTGCCACTCCTGGCCCTACACCAGACACCGCAGTGCCCGTGCCTTAAATCACCCCACTGCTTTTTTCGGGAAAACTGCAGGACGGCAACTTTGCATGCAGTCCATCAAACAGACAAGAAAAAGAGAATGCACTTGATTGCTCATTTGAATTTGTAATTGTTTTCTTTTTCATCATCTTTGACGTACTACTTATTTTTATTTTATTTTTGTGTTTCTATTTTTACTTTTGCAATGCCAAATTTTTAGTAAATCAGTGTAGTTTTCTCGGAATGACTTGTTTGTGAAAGATATAAAATAAAATAAAAAAGGTAAAAGCGAAACATGTAGGAAAGAAGCATGCTGTTATCTTTCTGTTTTCGTTGGGCGGAAGAGATAAAAGCTCTACCTTTTGTTGTAGTGGTTGTTTGCAATATTGTGTGTCAATTGAAAGATACATTTTCTCATTCATCACAATACTGTTGTTGGTGTGTGTCTCTGAGAGTGTGCCTGCGCCTGTCTCACCGCCAGATTACTATCTGCACTGCACTGCCTTGCTTAATTTCCAAAAGGGTTTAATTTTAGCTTGTTTTGACTGAGGTGAACAGTGTGTGAACAGAGCAACAAAGAGCAAACTATGATATGTCTCAGTGGTAATCTTGTGAATGAACACTGCCAGACGGCAATGTATCGGTGCCAAGAGATTTAGTCAGTGGTGATGGCACACCCGGGGAAAGAAAAAGAAAGAGAGGGCAATGTTGTTTTGACGTGTAGGTGCGAAGGTGTTTCACTGAACGTTGAACCCCAGCCAATTGCTGACTTGTTGACTTTTTCTTTCACAGGCTAAAAAATTGTTTTTCCATTTTGAATTGCAATTATCTCTGTGTGAGATTTAAACATGCCAATAATGGGGTGAAATTGGCAACTGGGGCAAAAAGTGGCCGAACACTGTTTCCTTCTTGGGTTTTATTTAACAATTCACTTCTGAATTATACAAATTGGCCAAGTTTAGATTAATAACTTTTTAATAATACTTTTTATGCGTCATCTTTAATCCATTGATCAAGATTGATTTAGCTGTTGATGATACAAAAATTAATGTTTGCAATGTTTTTTAATTAATCCGCATCTGCAACATTGAAACGTAGTAGTAATTTGTTATCAAGTTATTGCTTTAAAAATTTTCAAAAATTACATGCATAAAAACAAAATTTTGCAATCACTATTGACATGCAAAAAAATTTTTATATTAAAAACAATTTTATTGTTACCAATTTTGTAATAACTTGCAGTTATTTATGTTCTTGAATTTATTGAACAAACAAAAAGGTTTTGTTTTTATACTTACACTTAAAATGGACCTGTCTTGTTGATATGTGATCTTGCATTCATTGACATGATACATATTTAGGTTTCAGGATAATAATGTTTATAAATACGTATTGCACTTTGTGCTCTATTTTTACCTGTTCAATCACCTTTTTCAGATGAGTCACTTTTATTTTTGACGTCATATAACAAACGAGTCTACCAAACTTTGTGATTTTTCAAATCATCAAGATTACCTGGTTTTCAGGTATTTTTGTACTAGAGTGCAAATATTTTTTAAATTTTCATTTTTTAATAATTTTTTTAAAGTGTTTGTCATTTTAAAAGTTTGTTTTCCTACAGTGTATTTTAGATTTGAAAAAAATATTGTTAAAAGTAATATAACTTTTTGAAATCCGGTGAATTTTCATAAATTAACTTGTTAAAAATTGTTTTTAAACAATTGAAGCATGCACTTTATTTTCAATTGAATGCAAAACGCTTTATCAATTTGGTGTTTATCATATTTTATCGAGTTAGTAATTTCAGACAGGGTTTGCTGGTTTTTTGTCAACAAAATATTTCTAATACTCAGCAAGTTTAGTTTAAAAGTCAGATTGGCTGTATAACGAATAGTCTAGATGAGAATGTTCTGAAAAGTAATTTTGTCATTTTTTTATGTGCAAACTTTGTATTTGTTAAGTTTAAAATAGAAAACAGTTTTAAAAAAAGTTGAAAAGTTAAAAAATTTAAATTTATTGTACAGTTTAGCTTTTTCGTTGGTTTTTACTGAATATAACACTAAATGACCAAATAGTCAAAGTTCTTCTAAATGACCAAACGAGCCAATCCATTATATTTAGAAGTAAACGATTCATGTAATTTTTAGCTGCATCATGCTATTTCCGATGTCCACCGTTAGCAACTTTTTTGGGATTTGTAAGATAAATAACATAAACGTGCTTTGGCTAACCATTTAAAATTTTAAGTTTTACTTTTAGTAACACAAAAAAATATTTTGTGAATTTTAAAAGTAACGACAAAGAAAATTCTAAAAAATATTTAAAAATACTTTGTTTGAGATCCAATTTTTATATTAAAATTAGTTAAACACATTGTGGTATTAAAATAAAATGTTTGTTGTACACATTTTATCACGCACCTAAAATATGTGTTTTCACGTTTGTTTTTTAATGAAATATACTTTTTTACAAACTAAATCCTTAAATGTCATTCTATTTTTTAAATTATGAAAAGTGTCAATAAGTCATCTAATAAGTTACAAATGTTTCTTTATAAATTATCACTTTTTTACAGAACATTTTATTATGTTTTGTAAAACATAAACATGTACAAAAAATTTACATCCATTTATTTTTCTATCCGCCATCAATTGCCATTATATTTTACAACTCAATAGTAATGCATCTTATGACACGATTTGTGAATTATTTTAGAGTAATTTTTTACATTATATTAATTTAACATATTTTGTTTTATGTTCAAAGTAATTCTTGACTTGTCTAACTCTAAAATTTTGTTTTTTGTAAATCTTTTAGTTTCAGTACATAAAATTTTATTGTTACTGCTGACATTTTGTCAAAACAGAGAAATTTTCTTGTTTTCAACGTTTTAAAAATGTTTTTAAAAGCATGTGAAATATTTTACAAATAAGTTAAATTTTTCAATAAGGTTAAACAATGTGTTTAAAATTATTAAGTAACAAAATTTAAATTTTTTTAAATAAAAATGAATTATTTTAAATTTTTAAATAGATTAATGTGCTTAATGCTAAATGTTATTTTTTTAAATTTTTTTCATTTAAAAATTATCTGATAATTTAACTATTTTAAAAACACATGCGTTTTTAATTATTATATTTTTTAAACGGCATTTTATTTAAATCCTCCTATCCCTAAAAAAATGATTTTAAAAACCTTAATATTATGAAAGTTAAAAATGAAAAAAAGTATTCAATGAATAAATTATTGAAAAAATATTTAAATAAGTTTTGCTAAAACTGATCACAAAATTTTAAAAAAAAATTTAATTTTTTTAAAGTTAATTTTTTTGTTTATTGATGTGTGTCAAATAAAAAAATTATTTAAGTTACCACAATATTAAAAGTTTTGTTTTTTAAAACGATTTGCATTATAATAAAATTGTAATTATAAAATGTTTTTAAAGTTTTTTCAGTCATTAATTTTTTATTTACTAAATCATTACAAATTTGTACAAACTTGAAAACACTACAATATTTTTAAAAATTTATTTTGTTGTTAAAAACTTTAAATTTATAAAAAAAATATTTTTTTGTTTATATTTTAAACTTAACTAAATTTTACATTTTTGTGCATATCTAGTTTTTCAAACAAACAGTTTTAATACTAAAATATTTTAAATAAAGTTAAAAATAGTTTTTTATCGATTAAGTTTTAGATAAAAAATAAATAAAACAGTTAAAAACCGTTTTAAATTGTTTTTATGTATCTAATTTTATAAACAAGTTTTGTCTATTTTCTATTTGGGTATGCTTTTGTTTGAGTTTTTTATATTGTTGCCGAATTCATATTTAATCGTCATGAATTTTAAAACCATTAAAATCATTCTACTTCAATACGATGTTTTTTACTTTTATGAGCTCTAAATTACTCTTACCGTGTACACTATCATCCTCATTGCTAGTTTCAAAATAAAAACCAAAATATTCTGTTTGTCGTTTAAGGCATGACACGGAGGCAAGCCGCGCTGTTTTCGGCTCCAGCAGTTTTCTATGAGAAAATTTGCAATTTTCGGATTGCGATATCTTTGTCAATTCTTAAGTTAAAATTACGCTTATAGTTTTAAATTGAAGCTAACGAATAGGCCGAGGGACGCAT
>JAALOO010001681.1_pt1 | contig 14092 bp, 9 predicted proteins | sample 7257641 | NCBI WGS metagenome assembly JAALOO01 (sample SAMN14085613, study PRJNA598686) | mite metagenome | biome: ENVO:01001000; feature: ENVO:01001002; material: ENVO:01001226; isolation source: single female mite from University of Michigan culture on fish food culture... ...
AAATCTAAACTTGTATCTAGACTTAGGCCTAGATCTAAACCTAAACCTAGACCTAAACCTAAACCTAGACCTAGACCTAAACCTAAACCTAGACATAGACCAAAACTTAAACCTAAATCTTAACTTGTATCTAGACTTAGGCCTAGATCTAAACCTAAACCTAGACCTAGACCTAAACCTAAACCTAAACCTAGACCTAGACCTAAACCTAGACCTAAACCTAAACCTAGAACTAAACTTAGAATTAAACATAAACCTAAACCTAAACCTAAAACTTCCAGCAAATTTACTTGACCGACAGATCACCCTGACGTAACTTGGACACTGTCAACTCCAGCCGCCTCGGCCAGTGCTCTGCTTTCCTCACTTTCCCACTGCTTCCCCTTGTTATCCAATCACTGATCAGCTTTTCCACTCTGCCCCAGGACAAAATGCTACCGTTAACCAAATGCATTGCCAGTCGCTAGTAACACAATTCCCACACCTCTTCCTTTCTACCGCACCCCCTTCCAGTGAACTCCTCTTCCTCCCCTTCCGCTCTGCTTCGCCAGCAAAGTGGGGAGCATGCGCAGAAGTGCCTGTGACAGACGCACACACGCACCGAGTTTTTTTAATAACAGTAGGGGATTTAATAGTTTAAACGCGTAATTCGTGCACTGTTTTTTATATACAATTGAATTTTTGAAACTGATTTTTGTTTATAATTGCTTTAACTAAGTATCATAAACATGCTTGGTATTTAAAACTGTTTTTAAATATACAATGTTGTAATAAAATTAATAAAGAAATGCACATCAATAATAACAATAAAATAAAAGTTTGTTGTGATACTTTTAAAAAATTAATTCACAACACTTTTAGATTACTCAGATTAAAAAAATAGTTGTTTTAATTACAAAAAAAAATTTAAACAAGAACAATTTTTTGATAAGTTTCATTTTAAATTTTTGAAATGCACAATTTCATCTACTAATAAATAAATAAATGAAAAAAATAAAATAAAAGTAGTCGTTAAAACAAAATTAATAAAAAGGATTCTGATTGAATTCATTTTGATATTAATTTTAAAAAATGAATTTATAATTAAATCAAAAACTTAAATTTACAAAAAGTAAAAATTTTTTAACAATAAAGATACAAAATAAATTTAGCAAACTGACACATTGACATACTGCAAACAGTTATAAAAGCATTTGAAATAAACTTTGCATTTTGTAATGCTTTTTTTGTTTCAAAAAATTTTATTTTTGCTGATTTATTATTATTTTCACCCATTTGTGATTTGCTTAAGTGTTTTTCTGAGTTAAAAAATGCAAATCAATTTTTTATTTTTTAATGCAATCTAAAGTTGTAAGTTCATCTTCATTCACCAAATGTCGCCAAATAAGTTCAAACTTTTTTACTTTTGTTCACTTTTGTCGCTGTTGCTTCTTCTCTAGTGAAATCCCTGAAAAGCTTAAAACAAACTGGAAAACAGTTACCACGACAGCATCAGCAGCAACAGCAAGTCTATTAATCAAGCTTAACCTGACCAGACGACCAAAATGCGACTGTGAACATTTTTCATTTGCTTTTCATCTTTTTGCCTCTTTTTTATGTCCGATGTTTGCACTTGATTGGCTGTGTTTGTGTGTTTTTACGACACCTTTCAAGTGTCCAATTTTTTTTCTTTTTCTTTTTAACAACATCGGAAACAGCATTAACTTCAAACCACAACTCGTTTTAGCTAAAGCGAAAGAAGTGATTTATTCAAGCAATCAGTGGCAGTTGTTGTGTTGCAGTTTAATGGACAGTGTTTGCAGCGTCTGTCGCTGTGGTTTTTTTAAAAAAGAAAGAAGAAAGCAGAAAACAGATTTCACTTTACTTTAACTACTGCCAATTGTGTGTGCGTGTGTGCACGCACTTAAAATAAAGTAATAAAGATAATCTTAAAACAAAAAAATATGTGTTTGTGTTGTTGCGCCTAAATGGGAAAAATAGTTATGGCTGCATAAAAAGAGGCCAAGACAACACAGAACAAACTTGAACACGTACAAAGTTGATACTTTTTGTTTAACTGCCAATAACTGGCCAACAAATGTTTTGATTCCCTTTTTTAACTATAGACAATAAAGTGACTAGTTTAGTTAAAACTCTTGTTTTTGTTGTTGCAGTTGTTTGGAAAACAACTTAAAACCACAACTCTTGCCACACACAAACTGCAGAAATTTTGAATGCGTGCATAAAAAACAAAAAGCAATTCAATTTAAAGTTTTGCTCAGATTTTATTTTTGTTGTTTCTGCGGTCATTTTTAAAGTTGTTACGCTGTTTTTCATTGCAGTATGCATGTGTGTGTGTGTTTTTGCCCAGTTTTCTCATGCTGAAAGTGCAAAAAAATTAAGAAAGGGACAAAAAACAAGAGCAACAATAGTGTAAACTTTTCTATGCACTTTCCCACAATTCAGTCTGGCGATTTATGAGCGCGACAGTACATTTGTTGAGTCTGTTAGTTGTTACACTGCCAGTGCTGTCTGTTTTTATCTCCTATCTTCATCTTTAGTCTATTATATGCGTTTTTTTGTTTTTTTTCAGTACGATTGTCGCTGTTGCCGCTGTATTTTAAATGTGCGTGTCAGTGCACATTTGCTTTGCATTCTAATACACTGACCCACGCGTTTCATTTTGGATTTGCAGCAGTGCAGATTTGCAGTATTTGCAAAAGGAAAAAAAGACAACATTGAAACCGACAGACAGAATGACCCATAAACACAGCTTGAGCCCATTCAGTATGCTGTTGTTGGCATCTTTATCGCTGCAGAGCACTACTACTTACTTACTTACTTACTCGATAGTACTTTTGCATACATTGTACTACAAGACATCACCATCATCACCACCACTACTGCACTAAAACATGGACTTTTTCAATGAAAAACATTGAGCAAAAGTACAAATACAAACACTGAAAAGGGAGGAAATGAAAAGAAGAAGCAAAAAAGAGGGAAACATAAAGTACATTGAAAAAAGTACGACCATTAGAACAAACAAAAAAAAGAAGAAAAAGTTAAGAAAAGACAATAGTCTCGAACATTGTTGAACACTGCTCTGGTCAATCGCCACTGCTCTGCACTACTTTTTCTCGTTTTTCGCCTTTTTCCCCTTTTTATTTCTACTCCCTCTTTTTCTTTGTCATTTTCGAGTTGTTCACTTTTTATTTGGTTTTTGTTTTTTAAAATACAACGAAATTATTGCTGAAAAACTAAAAAAGCAACATTATCGGTAATTGCGACTCATTGAGCAGTAATCGAGTGAAGTGAAGATTGGACAAAACAGTGAAACGTAGAAAAAGAAACTTAGTAACAAAATTGAGTAAAAAGTAAAGATAAAACGATTACTGGTAAAAACAGTACTGCTGTTGTTGACTTTGTTAATCTAAATTTAAACTAGTATTGGTCAAAACTACTGTTTTAAAAACTAAAAACTAAAAAATTAAAAACAAAAAACAAAACATTTTAGTGTTGCTATTAGCAGTTTTGTTTGATTTTTTTTAGAAAATGCACAACGAATGATCTGTGGCGCCAGCTCATCCGCTACAGATCAAAATAAAACATTAATTACATGGTGCCAAATGATTGTTATAGAATTTGTTAAAAAGTATAAAAATGTGTTGAGTTAAGAAGCTAAATTTGACAAAAAAATGTATTAAAAATTTTGTTTAAACTATTTTATATTTTTTACCACTAAATAAATATTTTGTTTCCACTAAATTAAATTCTTTAACTGTTTTTTTGTTTGCAGTTCTATTTTTATTGTGAAGATTTTTAACTTTTTTATTTATTGCATTTTTATATATTTTCTTAAAAAATTAAAAAAATTAGATTTGGTTAGTGTTATTTTTGTCAATTAATTTAATTCAAAAAAAATTATGGTAAATGACAGTTGTTTCCATCAAACAAAAAAAATCAAAAATAACAACAATTTATATTGCAGTTGTTTTTCACTCATGTGAAATGGAATTCAAATAACGCAAATGAAGTTACTAGTTGCAATGAATGCTTCTGATGTTGCCGCAACAGCAGCAGATAATTTGTCTGTTTGTTTGTTAGTTGATTGTTAGCTTGTTTGCTAAAATGTGTGCTTTGTTTTTTGTTTTTTGCAACAGTTTTTGATCGATTGATCGATCGTTGTTAAGGTCGACTCGGTGAAGTGAATGAGCAGGCTTGATAATCAAAAGCAAAAGAAAAAACAGAAGGTCTCCAGGTGATTCGGTGATCAGAAGGAAGAAAAAAGAAAGTGAAGAAAGACATATACACTCTACTGATTCAATTGAGGAAAGAAGAGGAAAGAAGGTAGAGGATAAAGCAAAAAAGTCAAGGATGTGTTCGTGCTCAGATCAAGATGTTTCAAAGCTACACTCGTTTGCCTCCTCACACATACTTGAACACATAAATCTAATGGACACAACGTTTCAATCTTTGATTGACCGGGGACCGAGAAACACTCTCTCAAGTGCTCACTCGCTCATTCACTCACTCAACCTCAAGTTCCTCCACTTAATGGTCTTGCACTAGTTTTTGGCTGCTTTTTTGTAGGCCAAATTGTGATACTGTTGTTGATAAAAAGATAAAGTGTGTGCCGAAAATTTAGAAGAAAAAAGCAAAGAAATGTGTGTGCATGTGAGTGTGTGTGTGTTTGACACTGTGTGAACAAACTTGGCACTTGCTCATCTTGGTCTGTTCAATCTTTTAAACAACAAAAACGTCACCCTATTAAAATGTAATGTGTTTTTTTTAAAAAAAAGTTTTTGAGCGTTGTTTCTTGCTATTGCAGTACGTTTTTAATTTTTTTAACAATAAATTTTAAAACAACTTAAAAAACGAAACTTGTTGCCCTGAATGTTTTGTTTTTATTAGTTTTACTGATGATTTTTAAACCGTTTCAGTGTTCTGTGATGGTGCAACATCTACTCCAATTAATAATAAATTGAGTCTGCACTGTGTTGAAAAAATTTTAAAGGTAAACCATACGAACGAATCAAACTTGGAACACAATTGGAAAACGCACAAACAACAAAAACAGCAACAGCAAAAAATGCAATTAGCGAAGACTTCTACAAAAACAATGACATCAAACAATACATTATATCCTAGACATTTTTTAATTTTTAAGTTTAGACGTTACTAAATTTTGTTTTGTTTATTACAAAGTCTATTATATCAAAATATAAATCTTTTTATAAAAACACACAGCAATTTTTTTACACTTAACAAGTTGCAAAGGCATTTGTTTAATTCTAAAAATATATGGCCATGTTTACACTAAACGTTAAAAAAACTGCACAACAAACTTACTAGGTATTGGGTGATAAATGCTTAAGTGTAAGTTTATGATAATGAAGTGAAGAGTTAAAAGTGGTAATTAGTTCAGTTCAGTGCAACTATTATTTCAAAATGTCAGTTTAGAATGTTTTCTTTTAGTCAGTACTCAAAACAAACAAAAGAGCAGTAATAAATTGACAATTGTTTCAGTGTGCAAATTTATTGTTATGAAAGTACAGGGTAAAACAACCATAAATGATTAATTTTTTTTCAAACTGTTGTCTGTTTTTACACCAATGCATCAGTCAACCATAACGTAATTCAACTGTCATAGTGTTTTTACCGCTTATTACAAACATTTAAGTTTAAACAGCCTTCAAAAAAGTACTTTTGTTTTAAAATATAAAAAACAGAAGCATTTTATGTTTTCAGTTAAAAAATATAATATTTTAATGGTTTGAAAACAAACTAATCAAAACAATAAACGGGATTAAAAAGTGTGAACACACTTAAATAGGAAAAACAAAGATGGGAAAATGCAGTTTATTATTATAAATGTGCCCTGTGCACTTGTTAAAATGAAAAAATAGAAGTCATTGGCATTCATCAGGCAACCGATTCATTGAAAAAATTCTTTGGTGCAAATTGCGAATTCAGAAAGTCAAAGTGAGAAAGTGTAAGTAGTGGGATGACCCTCACTCTCTCTCTCTCTCTTTCTTTCTTTCTTTCTCTCTTTCTCACAGACGACTGACAGTAAAAGTGTGTGTGTGCAAATGAAAATGCAAAAATGAGTAGTGAGCAGAGTGCATTGATTATTATTGGCATTGAGAGTAGTAGTCTTTGGGAATATGACCCACTCATCTCGTTTTTATCCTTTTTCGCTTTACTCATTTTCATTTTCTCTCTCTCTCTCTCTCTCTCTCTCTCTCTCTCTCTTTTTCTCTCTCTTTTGCTTCCTTTTTTCCTGCAACTCGTTATTTGTCATAATAGGCAATAAATATATAATTATGACGCTTCAATAGTGTGTCAGTGCGGGGAAAAAGAAAATGAAAAAGAATGAGAAAAAGAGATGAATGAATGAAAAATGAGAATGAAAATATAAAAAGTGAAAAAGTAGGCAAGCATAAAATGACTTGTTTTTATTGCTATTTTTATTATTGACGGAAACCACGGTGGAATTCTAAAATTAGTACACTTTAAAAAAGTTGTAGCAAAAATAATAAGCTGAGACAATGAAAAATATTTATTTGTGTAACATAAAGTTTACCCAAAATTGTTTAAACAAACAAAAATTATCATTGTTGCAATCAGTGATTTTTGCTTAAAAAAATTATTTAAATTTTTAGTTGCAAGTTTGTTGTGATTACCAAAAAGCATTTATAATAAAGTAATATTTTTTAGCAAAAGCAAAAATGTTTATTAGAAAAAACTTATTGTCTCGCAGTGCCCACTGCTTCCTGCTGATCAACAACTACAGTAAAAGCAGAAAATAAACAATAAGAATAGTGTAAATCAAATTCATCATAAATTGCAAGTTAATGAAGTTTGACAAAATAGTTTTATTTGCATTTTTTTTGTTTGCAAACACAAGAAGAACAAAGTTTTAAAAAACAGAGAACAAAAACTGAATATAAAGTACATTCAAATTTAAATTTTGCAGCAAATGCCGAACTTAACAGCATTAGCATCAACAACTGCAACTGCAAATCATTTGAATTCTGGCAATTGCCACCAATTGCCACCAATTCACTGGCGCCAGTACTTGGCAATTAAATTTTGACTGCAGGCAAAATGCGCACGTTCGTTTTTCTCAGCACTCTAAAATTACATCGCCCATTAGGCGACAACAAGGAAGCGAACTGTAAGTAGCGCTTAAAAATCTAGCAAACAGACATCATTGGAAGTGTGTTTGCAGTTGTGAGTCCGCCAGACATCTTGTTCAAACACAGAAGCAACAGCAAAAGCAGCAGCAGCAAATAAACCAGAAAAACTGAATGAACGAAACTAATCAGAACGGGAAGGAACAGAAAAGGAAGGACGGGCGCAAAGCAACAGGAGTCAAAACCAGAATAAAGTGCGAAAAAGAGTGCAAGTGCAAGTTCAGGCTAAATTTGAGGGTAATTAGGGTAAACCACAACCTCGTTGAGTACGCACCCCAACCAATTGCTGTTGGCAACAGTGGTAAACTACAGGCAACAGTAGTAAACTTTCTTGGGCAGTGTGTATGTGTGTGTGTCTGGCAGCCCTTCACACCAATTTAAGTTGTCTGTGCAGTGTTGTGAGTGCAACACAATCACACACACTTTCACTTTTTCCTTTTCTAGCAAAGTGTGCCAAACAGCAAGCAGTAGATGGCCACAAAGCTCATAAATCACGGAAAAAAGCTGCAGAAGCAACAGCAGCAGCAACGGCAAAAACAGCACGGGTTAACCCTAAACTGTGGCAGTGACGGCAATTAGGTATACACAACCAAGATTGAACCGCAGAAGAGAAAGTTAAAAAAAAGGAGGAAAAAAAAGCAAAAAAATTTTGTGAATACATTTTCACAGAGAGTATCGATTGAGGCTAATCGTCCAATAGGTTAGCAAGAAGAAGGCAAAAAGAGGCAACTGAGAAAATGAACGTTTTTTTCTCGATTATGCCTAATCGTCTTGCTAAGCAGGCCTAAGTATTGACGCCAAACTGCTCACTTTAAACAAACACACACACACTGATTGATTGTCAGAACAGCTGATTTTTTCTCTTTTCTCGCTTTTTCTTTCTTTCACTTTTTTCAATCAACTTTTTTTTGCTAATAATGATGTTATTGCTGCTGTTTTTTGTTGTGTTTCAAGTTATTTTAAAAATTTAAAATCAATTTTATAGTTAAGTTTATTGTTTGTTTGCATTATTAAAATTTAAGTTTTTGACGGCAAATTTAATTAAAGCAAAACTTACATTTGAGTTTCGGTTTGAGTTTTCAAATTGATTCAAAAGTTGTTATCAATTTTTTTGTAAAGTTTACAAAATAGTCTGTGGGAAAAAACATAAAAATCAGTTAAAAGTGGCGAAAATTGAAAATAAATTTTGTAGAATGTGAAAAACGTGACAATTTACAAAATTGCAAAAAATTTAAACGCAAAAAATGTTTTATTAGCAAAAACCGCAACACTTTCTTTTCATTGATACAGCATTAAAATATTAAACATTTTTCTATTATCATTTGATTTTTATTTTTTTAAATTAAAAAACTAACCGACAATAAAAATTATTTTGATAAAATCAGCATTTCTGTGCACAAAAGTAAAAAATTAAAAACATTGCTCAATTTATTACAGTTATTATAAAATAGAATGTAAAAAATGGCAAAATTGCTGCGCTGACAGTCAGTAGCACACATAAACAACAAAGTGACAAAATAAGATTTAAAATTTGAAAAAACATTGAAATAAAGAAAATTCAATAAACAGAGAAAAAACTGGGTTTTCTGTTGCGGTTTGGTAATATTTGTTTAGCCGCCGCAATGTTTAGATTTAGACGGGTTTCATTTTGATTTGCCTCTTTACTTTTCTTTAACCTTCATTTTCTGTTCATTTGATTGCCTCTGTCAATCACAGCCTGAAACATCGAGACACACACACACACACAATCAGACACATAGACAGACACATTGCGCCTTTAATTGGCCTGTACAAATGTTTACCTCATCTCATTTGTTTCCTTTGTTTTTCAGTTTTCTTCTACAAATAAGTTTGATAATTTGATTTTTATTTATTTCTAACTTTTGATTCATGGTTTCATGCAAGTTTTAACGAAAGAAAAACTTTCAATTGATTTCAACATATTCTGACTTTTTTTAAAAATTTTTTGTGTTAATTTTAAAGCGTCCCACAGTACACAAATGACTCAATCAGAACTGGTGTTTTTCAACAATGAAAAACAAACAACTGCACTGACAAAAGTATTGAAACACTTAAAGGTGTTTTTTACAATTTTATTACGCAAATAAAAGTGCAAACCTTTGCAACACAAAGGATTTTACACAAAAAAGGCTTAACAACTCTGTATACAGAGCAGCACAGCAAACACACACACACACACAAGATCAGGATTGTTGCAAATGCTAAAGTCAGCACTGACTCAGCAACAGCCAAACTTTCAGGTAATTGGCACTAAGGATCTTTTTTTTCAAGCAAAAATCCGCTTCAAGTTGACCATTGTTTTTGAGTTAGCAGCTTTTAAAGCTATGGCAATGTTCACACACTGTGCTAATGAGCTCATTCCTTAAGACTTGTTTCACCTTTCTTATGATTCTCCAGTTTTTATTGCCAGTCGCTTCCTTTTTTGTTTTTTATCAATCTTAAGATTGTCTATTTTACAGTCATTTTTTATCTTCAATTTCTCAGATCAGAAGTTTTTTTAGTCTTTGGTTTTTAACTTTTTTTTATTTTTTATTATTTTTTGTGTTTTTGCTTTTTATTGCGTCCGTGCAAGAGCACCCTTTGCAAAAGGTTTAGTTAGTGCAAGTTAGAGCAGGGGCAAACAGTGTTTGCAATCTGAGAGTTTGACTGTCAAGAAAAAAAGGTACCAAAAGTCAAACAAAAAACTAGATGAAAAATTTGAAGTTGAAAATGAAAAAAACGAAAGAAAAGTAAATCCGATTAGACAATGATGAAGAAAACAATGACACATTGCGTCGTCGAAATTGCTGTTTTTGCTGTTGCTGCTGATGATGATGACAAAAAAGGCAAAAGCGACAGCAGAAACTAAAACAAGGGTTTTGTCAAGAGGCAAAAAAATTGTTAAAAACAGAATGAAAAGAGTAAAGAAGGTAGAAATGCAATGTAGGAAAACGGATTAAAGCAACAAAAAAGTGAAGAGTACCATCAGTCAACAGGATGCTTATTGTAAAGCTTAAAACTTTTTTTTGCAAACTGAAACTAATGTTTTATTTTAAATTAACTACACAAAAAAATCAAACAGAAACAAGTGGAGCAAACGGACAAAATCAAGTTACAAAATCAAAAAGTTTTCAGAATAACAATTTCGCTGATGAGCGTCTCAAGTGAAACTTGATTGCAACTGTTGAACGGAGGACGACGCGCCAAAAGACAGGTTAAGTACAATAAACCCAGCAAAAGGTAAACTGAAAAAAGTAATAGACTGCTAAAAAAATTTCCACTGAATTAGCTGCTGGGCAAACAAACGTACTGCGTTCCATCAAAACCAAAAGTAGTTTTTTTGAAAAACAGAATAGATTCATCGAGACATAAAGTGGTGCTCACAAATATGTGTGTAATGAATGCTGCCCACGTGAGTGCGGCAGTTTTTTGTTTCTTTTTGCAATACGTTTACAATGCCGTACGATTTCCATAAACATTCACACACTCACACACACCGCCAATTGTCACACTGTTCTTTTTCTACTTTCCTTCTTTCTCCCCTTTTAAAAAGTGCTTCCTATTGTGTCAAATGTGCTAATATAAAATGTAGGGAAATTGTGTGTGTGTGCGTTTTTGTGTGCAGAAGAAAAGCTGACTGAATGAATAACACTCTTTCGACGGTGGATTTATTCATGAGACAGAGGAGAGTAGTATACTACTACTACTAGTGCGGCACAAAACCAATGAATGGCAAACAGAGAGAAAAAAAGTAGGGAAAAAAGGAAATGGAGATTTTCACTGTCATAAGCAGCAGCAGTTACCACCGATTTACTGCTGTTACAATTTTTTCAGCTGTGCAGCAGTTAGCTACTTTCTAACCGCTACCACCAAAATCAGCCGCCGAGTCAGCTCGGGGCAACAAGCTGAGCTAGAACAACAAAAGAAAGCACACAGTGAAACCGAGTGCCCAGTGCTTTCTGGTACCGGCAAAACAGTCATCTTGTGCCCAGCATTATAGCTTGGTTTGAAAGAAGAAGAAACACAGTACCCCCGTTAAAACAAACAAAGCCTTTTGGCCACTGAAAAGGAAAACACGGGAAAGAAGAAAATGAAGAAAGCACTAAAAAAGGGGAAAAAAATACCGCTGCTCCGCAGGTCGGTGGCACCGGCATCGGCGGCAATTTATGTAAATGATATGCAAATGGTGAGCAAGTTGAGAAGGGCAGACAAGGAGAAGAAGAAAAAAGGAAGGAAACCGATCGGCAAAACGGAGAGAAAGATGAGATTCAGTCGACGACGGTTGTGAAATGGACAACAACGACGACGAGTGAAAAGATGAGAGCTCTTTTAAAATATAAAATTTTAAAAAACATTGCCTAAAAGCCAGCCAGTTAGCTAGGTTGCTGGCACCACACATGGAATTGTTGCAGTGCAACAAAGGAAAAGAGAAAGTCAGTAACCATCAAAGAAGAAAAAAAGAGAAAAAGAAAAGAAAACGGATATATTTATTCACAAGTGAGGCCATTTAATACGGCATGCAAAAAAGGGGAAAAAGATGAGATGAAATAAAAAAGATTTGTTGTCGGCTAGAGGAGGAAAATACAAATAATACAACTGCCAAGCCCATCTGAAAAATGTGCTGTTGCACTTTTTGCCGACATTTCTGATTCCGACTAAATTTTTGCCGGTGAAAACCTCCTGAGCTCTCCCACTTTAGGTGCACTGAAACTGAAGCCGAACAAACTGAGTAAAATCAAACTCCTTTTTTGCTGCTTTTGTTGTATTTTATCCCCTTTTTTTGAATGGTTTTTATTTCTCAGCTACAACGTGAGCGAGGCTAAGTTCTTTTTAAAAACACAAACGAATTACCAGCTTGGGAATTTAATCTGTTTTTGCCACTGCCGTTGCAGCCATTTCTTTTTTAACTCGTGTTCAACCTCTAAATTGTTCTGTGCGCCTAATCAAATGCCTATTTTATTTTTAAACTGCTAACATTTCTTTTGCTGTTTTTTCTGGCGTAAAAACGATATATCGCCAATAAAGATTTTAAACAAAAAAAATTGAAAAGCAATAAAATAGAACACACTAAAATTTACACTGGAAAGCTAATTGGACAAACAGTATTCAGCAGAGTAATAGCAAAATCTAATAAAAGGCAAAAAACCTTTAACCTACAAACGAAATACAAGTTTCTGATATGAAAAAGCAAGCAAAACAAACACAATGTAAGTGAATTGACTGAATGATCACTCTTTGAATGTCGTCAAAGAAGGAGAAAAAAGGGGGAGGCAAATGGAAAAAAGCAATACGTCATTGAGCCACTCAATTGATGTTGATCGTCGTAAAGAAGAGTGGCACGAAGGAGAGAAGAAAACAAAATAGTGCCTGTTTCAAAAAGAAGAAAAAGAAAAAGAAGCTGTTTACGGTGAATTGCCTGCTTGCCTGCCGCAAGGGTCGAAAGGAAAAGGATAGATAAAAAAAGGAAAGCTGCCTTAGAAAGCGACTCAAGGCGGCGGCGTCAATTTCCGGAAGCAGACGAATTTGCCTAACAAGCGCATTTATAAAGCGATCTTGGGGAGGGAGGAAGGGGGCAATCTTGACAAAAAGAGCATTGCACAGAAAGACCGCATCACCACCAAAACAAACTGACTTGTTAAACAGCGGCGGCGGCGGCCGCATCATTTTGGACCACCGACAACAAAAATGCAAACAAGAAAGCCAGCCAGCCAAATAGCGAACATACACACACTGAAAATGATGATGGAAAATGAACGGAAAAAAAGTAGAACTGAGTTTGAACTGAGACGGCCACTGAAAAGAGGAGAAAGTCATCGAATCGATCATCAGGCGATCATAATCGTTGCCTGTCTGCCAGTTTCTTTCTCTAATGGCTACGGCGATGGTAATTCTGCTGTTGTTGTTCAACCGCCAAACCGGTCGCCAATCTTTTTAGTTGCCAAATAAAATGAAAACCTTCTTTTTGAATTTTTTAGCCTTCTATAACAGCATTGCAATTTACACAATTGAAATTTGTGCGCGCACACACACACACTTTTCCAGTCAAATTGCTGTTATTAATTTTTGATATTTTTTCTACTTTTTCAAACTGTATTGTTCTGCAACTAATTTTAATTATTGATTTTTTTGTTTAATTTTTGTTTTGTTTTAGCATACTTCTCTTTTTAATAGCTATTTTACTTTAATTGCTCACTTTTTTACCGATTTTTTATAGCCAAACGTGCAAAATAAGCACTGAAACAAACGCTGCTATTTAAGGGCAATTTCAAAAGCAGATAAAACGCATTCTTAGTGTCAAAAAAACACTTAAAAAGTAACAAAAAAACCAAATTATGCGTTTTTAATTAATTAATTGCAACTGCTATAGTAGTTAAATTTAGTCGCTTGCTAATGTTATAATTGGTTTTTGCCAACATTTATCAATTAAAATTTTTTTATCAATTGCACAGTTTCTCAACGTTTTTTTAACGTAGTGTTTTAATTATTTTTAAAACAAGTTTAAAGTATTGTTTTTATACACTCTTTAATAAAAAAAAATAGTCAAAAACTGATCAATTTATAAAACAATTGACGTTGTTGCATTGACAAAGATTTTATTTTTTTCAATTTTCTCAAATTCTTATTTTTTGCATTAACACGCCAATCATTTTCAGAAAAAAGTGCCGTCCCATCTCCAAATTTAGTACCGTTGGAAAGGTCTTGACGAGAGGAACACTTTGGCTATCTCCGTTTGTGGCTATCAATTCTTGTGTTTCCGCTTCCGGTCAAAAGGTGTTCGAACGTTCGAAAATTCTCAAAATAAATTTTAGTCGGTTTTTTGTTAAAACAAAACGTGTTAAAAAATGTTTAACTTTTACTGAATTAAGTTAAAATTGCCGATTTTGATTTACCATTTTTTGAGCATCCCTTGACCG
>JAALOO010001682.1_pt1 | contig 14091 bp, 11 predicted proteins | sample 7257641 | NCBI WGS metagenome assembly JAALOO01 (sample SAMN14085613, study PRJNA598686) | mite metagenome | biome: ENVO:01001000; feature: ENVO:01001002; material: ENVO:01001226; isolation source: single female mite from University of Michigan culture on fish food culture... ...
GTAGCGGTTACCACTACCACCGTTGTCGCTCACGACGGCATTGGTGAGCTCTGGTTGTGGTGGTGGTGGTGGTGGTGGCAATCACTTTCTGGCTAACGATTATTTTAGTGCTGGTGTTGAGGATGACTGGTCAGCGCGGTGTTTGATTGTCGGCTTGGTGTGAACAACACAGCACAGTGACCACGAGTCATCGCACAAACAAACAGATAGAGATGAAGCCACCACCATGAATTCCGATGAATGTAAACAAGTGCGGCACTCACTGGTCGAAAAAAGAGTGCACAAGTGCACTTGCGCGTCGAGTAGAGTACTCTGCTGCTGCTGCTGGTGCTGGTACACTTTTGCATGTACAGGCGCCCGGATTCTCACTGTTGCTGCTGCTGCTGCTTCCACTGCTCTTACCATCATCATCATCACCATCTTGAGTAGAAAGGCAAACAGGCCAAATCTTTCAGGGACTCTCTCATCGGTGAGAACCGAATCTCTTATCTTTGGCTGGAGATCGAGAAAAGACGAAAAAAGTAAATCAATCATATCTTGTGGCCAGCAGAAGATTTATGCTGGCTTGGTAGTACTTGGTAGTGGAATGAAAGAATGTGATCAAGCTTCCGATGAAGAGACAAAGAAGTGTGACTGTTTGTGACCACCAGCTACAACAATTGATCGTCCATTTTCCATTATTGGTGGCTTCAGTGGTGAATGTGTGCCCGCATTCACTCTTGCTGGCCATGTGTGGACATTTCACCCCCTAAAAATAGCGGGCACCGAACCACAAAGAAGTTCTCTGTGTGTTTGGTTGCCCTGACTGACTGACTGTGTGACCTGGTCATCCAAAGTTCACTTTTCTTGCTCCTTATTCTCCTTATGATGACTTGCGGTTTAGACTTGTGGTTTCAGTATTTGCTTTTTTATTAGTCGATTGGCCAATTAGCGAGGGAGGGAGGGAGAGAGTGCCGTTGCTTAGAGACAAAAAGGCAACGATGATTTGCAGTAGGTATGTACAGTGAGAAAGAGAAGAAGAAAAAGGTTAGTAAAAAATGTGACGAATGTGGCAGAGGAGAAATGGAATGGAATAAGAACAAAACGAAGGAATGAAGGAAAGCGAAGAGAAATGAAGTGGTGATCAGCAGCAGCAGCAACTCAGGGTGGACAAATCAGGGTGAACAACTTCAACGACCACTCTGATGATGATGATGATGATGACGTGATTGCCGTGGGTGACAGCTGTGACCAGTGAACCCAATCGGCGGAATGAGGAGAAGCAGAAAAGGCAGAAGCAGATAATAAATACATCAAACTCGAGACAGCTCGCAGACGCAGGACGACGGCAGGCGGTACATTCGCATTCGCGGACAACGAGCAGGCACCGCTAATTTCGCTGAAGACTTTTCATTCTGATGATGGTTGTGATTGTGGTGATGATGGTGGTGGTAGGTGTGTGAAGACTGGTGACCACCTCGATGGTGATGATCACCATTAGCATTAGCAGCCGGCCCGTCAGTGTCAATGCTAATGAGCATGTGAGTGCGGTACTTCTGCACGCACTTCACCGCAGAGTTGCAGCGACCGACGACGTTGCAGGAGTGGCCGGGATTGCTGAAAGAGAGAAGGTCAAAGAGGAGATAAATTAATAGAGCGCGTAATGAGCGACCTTTAGTCGTAATGACCTCCTCCTCCTCCTGCCTAATTACCTGCAAATCTCCACCGGCACCTGCTGAAAGTAGAAGGAGCTCTGCAGAATGAGGTAGAAGTGGCCGTCCACGTCCTGGCCCACACTAGGTCGAATGTACTTGCGCTCGGCGTCGCAGAGGGAGCCGTTGAAGGCGCCACCGGCTCGCAGCTGCGCCGCCGACCTGCTGCTGCTGTGCACCTCAATGAAGGACTTGTAGCCGGTGAAGTCGGCCAGGCCCTCCTCGGGAATGTCAATGTACATCGCGGAGAGCAGCTGAGAGCAGTTGCCCACCACCGAGTTGACGTGCTCTCTGAGGAAGTTTTTTTGGTGGAGAAAAAAAAGAAGATCGGTTATTGATCATCATCATCATCATCGTTAGATATAATTTGACGGGTGAGTTCAAGCAGAACTTCAACTTGACCAACTTACTTTGGATAGCTCGAATCGTACTCACAGTAGCCGGCATTGCGTGCACAGTCAATGCCCTGCGTCTTGAAGTTCTTCAGATGAGGGTAACCAGCTAAGGAATCACCGCTATTGGAAACAGTTGATCCTAGGCCCAGGTCGTGGTCAGCGTAGCTGCCGTGCTCCGGCTTGTGAAAGGATTCGACGCCGGTAAAGGCCAGCTTGTGAATGTCACTGCTCTCCGTCTCCATTGGATAGGAGATGTACTTCTTGTAGTCAGCGGGGTCCAGGTGCTGCTGTTGATGGTTGTGATTATTTAGGGCCTCAAAGGCGAGCGACTTCATCGAGCGCATTCGCTCGCTCTCTGCATCGTTGTCGTCGTCGTCGTCATCGTCGTTTGATGTTGAAATCTTTGCGGCAGTTGAGCTGCTGTAGATGTTGTTGCCGCTGCCGCCGAGGCTGTCACCGTCTTCGGCATCTTCATCATTTTTATGACCATTTGATGTTTGTTTCAGACTTCCCATCAGACCATCATCTTCAGCTGAAGACAGTGAATCTTTAGCAAAGTCCACGAAGGGCTCGCCGGTGTTCATCTGAATAGAGTTGGTCACGGTGAAGTCCTTTGTTCTGAAGCCCTCTGCATCATCACCATTATTAGTGGTGGTGGTAGTCTTTGAGTGAGTGGGCGGCAACGGCCGAAAGCCGTACTCCAGCTTCAGGTTGAGCGCCTTCTCCTGGTTGTACTTGTTTCCACTGCGCAGGCTGTTCTCAAAGTTGTCCGCACTGTTGTGCTGCTGGTCACTTATTGTGGCCTGATGCTGATGCTGGTGACGATTTGAAGAGGCAGTTTCAGGAGAGGCTCGAGCAGCGGAGCTAGGCGTGTCCACGTACAAGTGGTTTGCACTGCTGCTGCTGCTGTTTGCCTGATAACAGTGTGAAAATCAAATAAAAAAACTCTCAAAAATGCCAATAAACTTACCTTGGTAGAGTAGAGATTGGAGTTCTTGTTGCCGCCGATGAAGGAAGCCAGCTTGCTGCTGTCACTGTACGCGTTGACGTTGCTGCTGGAGACGGTCAGCGATTTCGAATTCTGTCTATTGCCTTTGTCCTCAAAGAAGTGCTTCGTGCTGTTGAAAATCGATCGCTGCTGCTGCTGCTGTTTTCCGTTGGTCTTGGCAGCATTTGATGGAGGTGGCTGGGCAGAAAGTGCCGCCGGCGTCGGCAGACTCTGAACGCTGGAAATGACGCCGGGAAAGGCCTCCGGTAATAAGGCATCAAAGTTAAAGTTGGTTCCATACGTCTCCATCAGGTGCTCATTGGTGAACTTGTTCTGCGACTTGATGAACTCCGCTATTTGGCTGCCTTGTGGCGAGACAAGGCCACCTCCTGAAGAACCGGCACCACCAATTGAGCCACCATGCTCAAATGCTTCATTGGGCCAGCCAGGAGCGACCGACTTCGTGAAGAGGGGATTCTTCAGGTACCGATTGAGGTTGGTGTTCCGCAGAATGGAGCTGAAGAGCGACTGGCTGGAGGGTGAAGAGGTGAAGAGGAGGAAAGTGAGGAGGAAAATGGCCGGTGATAAGCTGGGAAACCTCAACTGCAGTCTTTTACTGCTGGCTGCCATTTTCAAAAGATGATCTTTTACTCAAAAAAAAACAGTACGACGACGATCACTTCGGTCGATCGACAGTGGTCGACTGAGTAAATATGGGAACTGCTGCTTCAGTTGTTGATTCTGAACTCTTCGCCCGACTAGGGTGGAAAGTGAAACACACAAACACACAATCAACTCTGGTAGACAATAGAGACTGAATGAGAAAAGAATGAATGAATGAATGAAACCAAAAAGCACTACTGTGTGTCTTCTCAGAAGGGGCACAGGCGAAACTGACTGACTTGTGCGTGAGAGTACGGCGGAGAGTTCGATTGGCCAGTCTGAATGTGTGTGTGTTTTTGCTTCGGAAGGGTGCACAGGAGGTGCCTCAGAGAAAAGAAAGAGAAGGAGGCAAATTAATTCAATTGAGGTAGTGTGTGAGACACTTCTTCTTCTGCTTCTGAATAGGTTTTCAAGAAAAAAGACCGTCTTCTCTCCCGTCTTCTTCGACGTCAACTTTTTCTTCAGGTCTACCTGCCGCCACTGGCGATGTCGGTCAATAAGGCTTCAGAAAAAAGAAAACTGGAGAGCAAGAAAGACATAAATAGTGTTATGATTCGCAGTGATACTATTTAGCGCACCGTCTGTGACAGGTAGTCAGCATGCGGGCTGAAGAAGAAGCTCTTCGTGCTGAAGCTCTTCGACGACGGCCATGCTTCGACGACGGCAGAGCAGGGCAGAAAGGTACACAAAGCACAACCGTGGTCTTCAGTCCTGGTGATACGGCGGTGGCCACTGTGTCTGTGTGTGTGTTATCGGGCAGGCAGGCCTGTGACCAGCTGTGCGTGTGATCTACCGAGGGAAATGTAGGCAAATGAGACCAGTTCAGGTTAGGCAGGTAGGTAGGTAAGTAAGGCAAACAGAGTCTGCTAACCTTCGCACGAGTGCAGAGAGTGGGGAGCAGCAACTAGCTGGACGGATGATTATATGATTAGTTCGCTTGAGGGAGCTTTCGGAGGTAATTTCGCGTGATATATTGTGTCAGCGCTTACCGTTACACTTAATTGTCCCCTCTCTTTCTTCTTCTTCTTCTTCTTCTTGGAGAAGAGCCAGCCAGTCAGTTAGTGTAAAGTCATCAAATGGAGGGGAGAGTTCAAAGTGAGCCAGTCAGTCAGCAGGCTGCTCTGATTTGAGTGAAGATCACGCCAAAGGAGTTGCTTTGTCTTCGTGGCCGCCAGATTACCGTAGGTGTAGGCTCCTGCAACCTAAAAAATTAAAGGGGGAGGGGGAAAAGTGGGAAACACCGACTGAGTTCACCTGACCGCCGCCACTTTAAGTACAGAAATTAGACGGGTGCAAGTGTGCTGCTGCTGCTGTTGCCACTGGTCAGTATCTAAAAAAATAAAAAATGACTTCAGTTGTTGAAGTGCCCGAAAGCGTCAGAGATTGATAACAGATGACAGACAGAAGCTGTATTAATCGGCAAAACAAATCTTTCTCTTTCTCTCTCTTGAAACTGAAAACGGTGTTCTAATTTTGTTTCATAAAAAAGTATCTAGAGTTGAGTTGTCAAAAAAGCAGGTACTGACCGATACTGGTCAACGATTGCTGTTCCTTTTGTCTTTTATCGTCTACTATCTTCTTCTTCTTTTTCGAGAAGGTACTCATTTGCTCGTCAAGCGTAGAAGTGGTCAGCAACTGGGATTAAAAAGCACTGCTGGCCACTGAGGCGGACAGAAAAAACTTAGGCTAAAATGGCTCCAGTGTACTCGAGTCGAACTGAAACAAAAATGAAGTCACCTATTCTTCCATGCAACAATTAACACAAGTAGAGTGGACAACAGCAGTGGAAAGTGCCTCCGTTCCACGAGGATGACCACAAAAGTGGTCGGTCACTGAGGACTTCGAAGAATCTCGCGCAGAATTCTGCTGCTTTGTCTCTGGTTAGCTGATCACAAATCCAAATATAGCACCACCTGACTAATTATGCGTCGCCATTGGTGGTGGTGACGGCTTCTGCCCAGCAGCGACTTCAAACAAATGAATGAAGTGAATGAATGGCCACTTTGAGCGTTTTGATTTGTGTTTTGTTGTTGTGTGTCTTAGATCAGTGAGAAGGTGACTGCTGTCACTCACTCACTCACTCACATTCATTCATTCACTTGCTCTGTCTGACTGCTCGGTCTATTTGCTATAATTGCAATTATATCAAGTGCTGGCGAAAGAGAGACATTATTATGATTCAGAGGATTGGTGATGACAACGACCTGACACTGCAGAAATTGCCACACGGCAGAAAGGACTGCCTCTGATAATTAATAGGGCGCCTGGAAAATCAGTCGAAAGAGAAAGAAGTAAAAAAGAGGACAACAACAACAACAATGATCAGGGTGACGAGGGTGATCATTGCCGCCCAACATTGTTGTTAATCAGGTAGCTAATGCGAAATCAGCCAAACCATTTTCACTTGTAGCTCAGTGGAAAGCTGAAAAGGAAAAGCTTTGATTTACCGCACAGGTGGCAGGCGGATGATGATGATGAGCCAATTGATCGTCGCTTAGATTCGAGCTTGTCACAAGAGTTCCCATTGCTGTTGTTGTTATTGCCGCCGCTAAAAAGAGCAGAAGCTAGAATTAGAAAACGGGTAAACAAACTTCAAATGACAAAGAACTTTTCACCTAAACTAAAATAAAAGTTCAACGATAAAATCTTTGTGAAAAAACTTCTTAGTGGTAGAATCGGACAAATCAGTGCAAAGTGCAAATCAATTTTTGGCGGCAAAACGAATAAGCGGGAAAGCTGCCAGCGCCACCAGTAGTGCTGCGGCAAGCCAGCGCAACTAAAACGTCAACTGCGACGATTTAGAACAGTCAACAGGCTGCTGCTCAATCACGACGAAGATAACTGGAAAAGGAGGAAACGAGTGCATCAACGGGTGTTGGCCGTCACCACCACCATCAATGTCAACTTCCTCACCACACACTATTATCAACAGCATCGTTATCGGCCACCACACACTTCTATCCCCGTAGTTATCAACAACATGAAACCTAAAAGTGGCTCTTCGAAAATACTGCTGATACTACGAAACTCAATCAGCAGCAGAGCAGTGCCCGATCAAGTGCACAATATACTATATCGAATGGCGATCGCCATTTTCCTCGTGCCTATTTTTCAGTTAAAACACTGCACTTCCTCTTGGGCACTAAAAGCTGGCCACTGCCACCACGACAACCACCACTGCTCATTATCATCGCCGTTATGACGTCCGACGTACAGCAGCAGCAGCAGCAGGCTAATAACAAAAGAAAGAAAGAAAGAAGTAAGGAGAATTGTGACGCAATTGAAAAGGTTGTCGTCGTCGTCGTCGTCTGTATCTTTGTTATGTCGTACAAAGCAGCAGCCGAAAGACAGAGACACAGACAAACAGACCGTGGCTGCGTTGTTTCTACTTCTGTCATTTGTACAGTAGTTTAATTCTGCGACTTGCACGACCAAGACCAAGATTACTTCCAGCCAGCCTGCCAAACGAGATACTAATCGAGCTACTTTCGCCCCTCTGATGATCGTAATCTCGTTCTCTATTTCTTCAGCACTTCCGTGCGATTGCGGTGGTGGTGGTGGTGGTGGTGGTGGTGGTGGCAGCGACTGATACCAAAAATACGCTGTCGTACACAAAGCACACACAGACACAGCGAGCGAGCGCCCAAATCAATGTCAGCTTGCCTACTGCAGCCACCGAAGGACACCCAGCCATCCAGCCAGCTGTGCTCTCGCGTGACCACCCAGCCGTTGAAAACGAGAAAAAAACTGCGCTATTTCACTCTCTCGGTTGACACTGCATCTAAAGCATCCACCACGTATAACCACCATCATCAAAAATAGAAAACAAATCAAGACCTGAAACGCCAAATTCAAGCAGCGACGAATTTGAACCAGGAAAAGAAGCGACGAGCGACAGCGCATAGAAACTTGTCAACAGCGGCGACGGGTTCGGCAGAAAAAACTTTCCTGCAGCGTTCCTCTCCGCTGTGCTGTACAGTAGTGCGCTGACTCAACAACTGCCTCTGCTGCCTTTGCCTTCTCAGCTGAGCGACGCCTGAAGGCTGCGGCTGCTGCAACGTTACGTGTGATTTCCTCGTGATCCACACACACACACACGGCGAGTCAAGAGAGGAAGAGGAGAGAGGAGATACCCACTACTCTACCCGCTCTCTTTCTCTCTGAGGAGGATTGCAATCTAAGTGCATCATCGAGGAGGACTATCACCATCATCATCACCATCACACTCATCATCAGCATCATTCTCATCATCACTACCGTGGAAAATGTCTACGCTAGAAGCCGAGCGCCAGCACCTTAGCCGCAACGGTAATTCTAGCAATTTCGAAACGACGAGCAAACAAAGCCTCTGTCAAAGCTTCAGCAGAAGTCAGCAGCAGCAGCAGCAGCAGCAACTTCAGCAGAATCCAGTGCTTGGATTTTGACTAACCGCCCGCGCCCTTTTGGCTCGGCTGCTCGCCAGCAGGATGTTCACCTCAAAGAGCATCTTCGCCCTGGTGGTGGTCATCTTCGCCAGCACTCACCTCTGCCTGAATCGCTCTCCCTCTGCAGAGGATGATCCATTTTTATCAGTGGGAGGTGGTGGTAAAGGTGATCCGAATGGGAGCATTTTAGCGCCTTCAACTTTACAACAACAACAACAAACTCTTCATCATCAGCCTCAAACTGAACCGCAGCGGCTCAGTCCAGAGGCGGAACAGCAACAACAGTCTGACCACAACTTTTACTCGCCCAATTCAGCTGAAAATCGGTTTAATCTTTCTTCAGCTGAGGCTGAGGCTAAGGCGACGCCTCCTCAGTCTTCTCAAACTCTGACCAGAAGAAAGAGGGCCTTGAAAAGGTCGTCGCCACCAGTCTGCTTGAGTCTTCAACACCGTTTCCTCTCAGCTTACACCTATTCAGCAAAAATCTCATCCAACAGTCAGTGTTCAGTGAAAAGGAGGAGGAGGAAAACGCCCAGCAAAGTTCAAAGCTCGAGCAGCTCTTTAACAACTGCTGCATCTTCTGTTGCAACACCGTCCACAACTACAACACCTACTTCAAAAGTGCCAAATTACAATGCAACAGCAGAAGTGGCGGTGGAGGGCTGTGATCTGCCGGAGAAAGGTATGCAAAAACTTTATAAAAAAAGTAAAAACAAAAGCTCATTCTAACTTATTCTTTTTTTTTAAATTTCAGATAAAACAACCCAAAACATATCTAGTCAAAATGAAGTGGAAAAGGGGGCTGCTGCTTCAAGCACGACCACCACCACGACCACTTCAACGACGACAACGACGACGACCACCACAACAACGACCACAACTAACAACAACAACGACAACAGCAACAAGAGCACTCAACAGTCAATCACGAGTGAAAGTCAAAGTGGCGGTGGAACGACGGTGGACGACATCATTCGCATGAAGGTCGCCTCCTCGCCCACCAAGGACATGCTCTCCTTTGAGGAGTGGCGGCGGAAGATCTCCGAGCAGATGGAGCACTCGGAGCAGCAGAAGCGTGATCTCAACCTGCTGAAGCAGCATCAGCAGCAACTACTGCTTCAGGACTCGCATTCTCAAGGTGGAGATGGGTCTGCTCTGAAGACCGTTTCATCGAGCTCCACTGTCAACGGAAACGGCGGTGGCCATGGCAACGGCGGCAATGGAAAGCCAGTCCACTCCACCGCTTCGGACTCCGGCACCTCGCAGACGCTGCCCACCAATCGGGCGCGCAACTTTGCCTCGCACGAGTGCGGCGCCAAGATTGTCGACTCCAATGCCGAGGCGGACTTTGTCAATCGGTGAGTTGTCAGACTTGTGAACAACATCTTCTAATCAACCTCCTTTCCCAGAGTGCTAAACGAGCAGACGGACGAGTACATGCTGAATCCCTGCAAGACGGCCAACTGGTTCGTCATTGAGCTCTGCGAGACCATTCAGCCCGCCTACCTGGAGATGGCCAACTTTGAGCTGTACTCGAGCATTCCGCGGGAGTTCTCCGTCGCCGCCAGCGAGCACTACCCCGCCCGGGGGGAGTGGTCGGTGCTGGGCAGCTTCACGGCGGCAGACGTGCGCACGGTGCAGGGCTTCAAGCTGGCCAACAACGGCTTTGTGAAGTACCTGCGGGTGCAGCTGCACTCTTACTACGGCGCAGAGCACTTCTGCCCGGTCAGTGTGATGCGCGTCTATGGGACCAGCCTCTTCGATGAGGTGGAGCGCATTGATAAGCCAAACAGCGGCGGGCCGCTGGACGGGCTGGCCATTGTGGATAGCAGTGCCAGTCAGCAGCAGCAGCAGCAACAGCCGAAAACTGTGGTCAAAGAGGAGGAGGGTAGCTCCATTGCCGAGGAGCCGGCCTCTGTGACCTCATCAACTTCTACTTCAGCTCCGGCACCTCCTCCTCAGGCTACACCTTCAACAACACCTACTTCAACTCCTTCTACCACCACCACTGGAGAGCACCATCCGAACCTCTTTGGCAGTGCGAAGAATGCCGTCTACAGTATTGTCATGAGGGCTCTCAACTGTAAGTGCTATACTTTACCTTTTGTACATTTTTTTAAAAAAATCTTTTTCTCTCAGCAAACGTCTTCCACCGCATCCTCGACAACTTCTCCTCGGTGAACAGCAGCAACGGCAAAGATCCGACGGGCAGGAAAGAAGGTGGTAGTGACGATGGCAATGTCGACAGTGGTCAGCCTCGAAGCAACACCTTCAACGTGGAGGACCAGTCGGTGGTGATTCGCCTGTACGGTCGCTACGAGCGGTACCTGGACGCCTGTGAGGCCTTCTTCAGCAGCGGCGGCCACCAGCTGACCTTCAACCAGAGCCACTGCACGGTGCACATTCCCCGGCAGTGCGTCTACCTGCGCTACCTGCTCTTTCCGGGAGAGGACCGTCGCCGCCACAACTCCGCCGCCCTCTTTGACCTGCTGTACACGCAGTACGTCATCCGGCGGTACATCAACAGTGGCCTGCTCTTCCAGTGCGCCTACAATCGCACCTATGCACAGCTGAACGCCACCGGGCTCAGTCTGCTGATTGCCAATGCCAGGCTGCAGCAGCAGCTGAGTGGCAAAAGAGGAAGCAAAGGTGGCTCGAGAAGTACTCGAGAGACTACTTCCCCGATGGTGAACCTCTCGGAAGCAGTGGACGGCGGTAGTCAGCAGGAGCAGCAGCAGCAGCAGCAGCAGCTGGTGCACATCGTGGAGGAGGGGCTGCACCGGGAGCAGCAGCACCGCCACCAGACCATCACCAGCAGCAGTCTGGTGGAGCAGATTAACCACAGTAGTAGTGGTGGAAGTGGTAGTTCTCTGCCCACCTCGGTCACCGAAAGCATCCTCAGCAGCAGCAGTGTCCTCCTCATTCCCGACTCACTGTCTGCCATTGGCGAAGAGCTGCAGTACAACTTTACCACCGCCTTAGCTTCTTCTTCTTCTGCCGCCTCTTCAATCGAGTCGTCGATCATTGCGCCGACGGTCGTTCAGTCGGCCATCAGTAGCACCCACCAGCTGCCCTCGGCGACGATCTCGGTGGCTACTGAGAGCTCGGTGGCTTTCAGTGATGGTGTCGTCCTGACGCCGCTCGACAACAGCAGTGCAATGTCCACTGAAAAGGCATCATCATCATCATCATCATCATCATCATCATCATCGCCGAAAGCTGAAGTCAACCCACTGGACAGCTCCGATGCTGAGTCACAGTCATCTTCTACCAGTCAACAGTCATCGCCACCACCCTCATCACCCTCTTCAGTATCACCACTGCCCCCGCCGCCGGCCATCGAATCTTATCAAACTGGCGAAGCAACGAGCGGCGGCGAGGTGCTCAGCTCGAGCAGCGGCCAGTCAAAGGAGGCGGTCATCATTCGCCTGACGAATCGCATCAAGCACCTGGAGAAGAACATCTCCCTCATGTCGACGTACCTGGAGGGCCTCAGCGTTCGCTACCGCAATCAGATGGAGGAGATGCAGCTCATCTTCAACAAGACCATTGAGCACCTGAACAACACGGCGATCAGGGCGGCGGAGAAGGTAAGTGCATTTGGTGGTTAAATGTGCTCATTTTTATTTGAACATTTTTTTCATCTTAGGACGCCAAACAGCAGGAGAACATTATGACGCTGGAGTCGGAGATCAACCACCTGAAGGCGGCCATTGAGGAGGTGCGAGGCGGCGGCAGTGGCACTTTTGATCTCTACTCTTGGCTCGCCCTCAACCGTGACCACCTCCTGTTGATGGTCGCCGAACTCCTTCTGGTCCTACTCATCTGCTGCCTCACTCTTTCCCGGAGAGCAGCTTACCCAGCTGCTCCGAGTTCCCCCGTGGCCATCAGCCACGCCGAGCACCTCCTGCTGAACGCACAGCTGCTGAACACGGGAGCTAACGTTAAAGTAAGTGAATTTGAACTTGAGAGGAGTTTTTTCTCATTTTATTTTTTCACTCAGAAATCTCTTCACCGTTCTAAGTCATTGTCTGATCTGCCTGACGAGGAGCAGCAGCAGCAGCAACTGCAACCGCAGCCGCCGTCTCCAAGTCCTCCAAGTGATCGTAGCTGTAGTAGTCGAGCTGAGGCTGAAGTGGAGCTGGTGAAAACTGCTGAAAGTTCACCAAGCAAGCAAAGCACTGAGGTGAACAGCTCCTGTGATACACCGAACTGCACACTCAAAGTCGCCGACGACTCCGTCTCCGTCTCCTCGAACAAGGAGAACTGCCCTGGCGTCTGCCTAAGTCCCAATGGGCCACTGCTAATGAATGGTGGGGGAGGAGGTGGTACGCCGACGCCTCTTCTCGTCGGCAACGGCATTCAGCGCCTTTTTGCCGAAAAGGGAAACATTCTCAGCGAGAGCAAAGCAGGCGGAGGAGGAGGAACACGTCGTTGAAGATGTTGGGAGTTTTACACAAACAAGCGAACATTTGTTGCCTTTTTCCTAAGTTTACACCCACACACACATTCTTCTTCATCTGCATCATCATCCTCATCACCATCATCCTCTCATCCCCTCTTATTTATTTGCTTGCACGCTTAAACCACTACTTTTACCACTCTTTACACTCTTTACACCACTTGTGATCTTCCTCTTCCTACTATTTGTTGTAAGGTATCACCTCCATCATCTCTCATCTTTAAATCTCATCCACCATCACCAACTTCTTTTACACTACCACCGCAACTTCTACTTCTATCATCAATACTGCTCTTCTCCTTACTTTTTGCCTCTCTCTCTCTCTCCTTATCCCCTCTGATCTACTTGTAATTATAATTAATGGTAATGATAATAAAAACTCATTTTGATCAACAACCGGGATGGATGCTGGAACACACTTTCTTCCCCTCCCTCTTCTCTCTCCCAAATATGCGCAATACTCACACACACACACACAGACGTTCGAGTATGATAGTGAGGCGCTCTCAGTGGTCAACTGATGAGTGGCACTCGATGAGTGGTGGTGGTGGTCTGCTGGTGGTGATGACAGTGGTGAGGGCGCTCGCTCTCACTTTCAGCTGTACAGTGCTGCCAGAGCAGGGTCAGTCCACTGGTAGACACCGACCAGAGCAGACGTCGGCATCACGTCGTCGTCGTCTTCCTCTCTGATCGTTGTTTGCCAGTGGACTGGTGCTGCTCTGGAAACATCGGCCAGACATTGGCCCGCCTCAAGACTGCTCTCCTTGGCAATGGCTTCCACCTCGCCAGCGCCCGTCTCCTGGATCACCATCATCTTCTCCTTCTCGTCGCTGGCCTTCTTTTCAGATAAGTATTTTGGTTGTTGTTGTTGTTCAGTTCTCGATACTTTGTGTAACCCTTTTGCCTTTGTTTTCCTTTTCAGATCTCTCTGGCGCTCGCAAACAGTGCCCATCGCCATCACAATCATCACCATCATCACCATCATCTGCCTACCGACTGGAAGACATCTGAGGACAACTGCCTGGCGGAGGGATAGACTTCGAGAATGACCGCATGGATGGACGACAACGCGAGTCGAGGATGGCATCACCACTGAAGCATCATCATCATCATCATCAACAGCAGAAGCGGACTTTGAGGATGGCCTCGAGGATGGACGCGTCAGCACAAGTCGAGGATGGCATCGCCGCCGAAGCATCATCGTCATCATCATCATCACCAGCAGTCTTTGGCTATCTTAGCCGAAGACTTTGTTTCTATTTGTAAACCATTGTATTGTTTAGATGATTGAGAATGAATAAAGACAAGTTTAAAGTACAATTTGAAAAGTGTTTTATTTATTGAATAAAAATACAAAAAAAAGAAAGAAAGGAAAGAAAGGAAAAAAAGAGGCAGCAACCCATGGCCTCCTCACCCTCTACTTACCCATCCGCTTCGCCGTCTTCAGACAGTCGACCGTCCTTGTCGC
>JAALOO010000052.1_pt7 | contig 14090 bp, 17 predicted proteins | sample 7257641 | NCBI WGS metagenome assembly JAALOO01 (sample SAMN14085613, study PRJNA598686) | mite metagenome | biome: ENVO:01001000; feature: ENVO:01001002; material: ENVO:01001226; isolation source: single female mite from University of Michigan culture on fish food culture... ...
GATCCTGATCATCAACAGTTGAGGACAACCAGGCGGTGCATTAGGTCAAAGCGATTGCCATCAGGCTGCAGTGATATCTTCTCGCCGGTGGCCGAGTACTCTGCCAGCAGGTAGCCGCTATCGTCGATGCCGCAGATGACCGCCGCTCGCTTGCTGCCGTCCTTGTTGTCGTGCACCTCAATGTCCATGTTGGAGTGAATCCAACTGGAGAGGTACAGCTGCTTGATCTCCGACACTCTGCCCTCCTCCAGCATGGCCAGCAGCAGCTCAAACTGATTGAGGATGCGGGCAATCAGCGTCTCTTTGGTAATTCGCTCCAGCTTTGGTGATCCTTCAAGTTGACTGCTGTTGTACTGCTGAATGATGTCGTCGAGGCAGACGCTCGGGTGACCATTCGAAAGGTTGAATCCGATGCCAATCTGCACGTTAACGGTGCTTCCAAACAGGAAAGAGCGCACGAGGATGCCCGCCAGCTTGGACATCGAGTCGACAAAGAGAATGTCATTGGGCCACTTGATTTTAATGTTCAGCTGCGGCGGTAATGCCAGAACGACGGACAGTGAGACCAAGTGTTGAATGAGCGACATTCGCGAGAAGCAGCCACTGCCTGAGTTTAACTGCAAATTAGTGGTGAACATTGCACAGCCATGCGGCGACAGCCACTTGTTGTTCTGTCGGCCAACTCCTGCCGTCTGGTAATTGGCGATGGCAACGAGGCCGTTGACGTTCCGGAATCGATCCGCCAAGTCCATCGTAGAGGTAAATCGGTCGGCCATGAGCACTGTTCGTCCGAGGTAGGTAGTCTTCAATTGTTCAAAGTACAGCGAGGCACTGAAGTTGAAAGGCAATTTGGTGCGATTAACATTTTGACGACAGTCAACAAAGATAACTTTGTTCTCAGAGGCAACGTCAGTTAGCTCTACATCGTCACAGTACTCCGTCAGGTCGACTCCTTTGACGCGAGTGATCTGCAGCCACTTTTCATAGCTGGCGTCTGAGGTAAAGAGGAAAATTGCACTACATTGGCTGCTGACTTGGTCTGTTTGATTGGATGAGGGAGAGGTAGTTTCCGGAATGCATGATTTCATTTGACTTTCAAAGTACTGCCAGTTGAATTGGTCACCGGCTGTGAGCAGATTCAAGTCGACGGTCACTTGTGGAATATTGCTGCGATAGGTGGCCACCTTGCCGGCGGATGCACCTGTTCGTGGCCTCGTCACCACTACCAAGGCTGACGCGGAGAAGAGTTTGGAGTCAATCGCCAGATCGGCCTCTTGGATGCGGTACAGAACGAAGCGATCTATACCGTAAATGGCTTCAATGGACTTGTTCATCCTTTCGAGCAGTATTTGCTCCTCATCTTTGGATATGTTTGATGTTCCAAGAAAGAGCACCAGAATATTGGGCGACGCTTTGCGCGTGAGAAAGGCACTGGGTTGAGCACTGGAGGTGGCCATCATTCGCCCGATTGCTGTCTCGAGGTGACGCTCTCTCCCAAACAATGGTCTGATCTGATTGAGCAGACGGAGAGTGGAAAGGTGAGAGAAAGGTGGACGATGCTGACGGAAAGTGAACGCACCGGTGAGCAGCGGTGTGCATTCTCGCCAGCGGTGCACTTTTATTGGCAAGATTGGAAGGCGAACAAATCTCCTGATGTGCATAGTAGGCGCATTTCATCACCTTGACTAAACTTTGTGCACGTTTATAAGTGATGATAAGTGCTAACCTTCGCTGATAAACTGGTGAATCCAAATGTCCCCAAAGAGGCAGGAGCGTGAAAGTACATGTTGGAGTTAAGAAAACGTAAACAAGACTACTGCAGCGGCACCTTGCGATAAAACTAATTTGAAAAAGGATTTTAATGACTTTTTGGACTTTGGATTCGATTTTTCTTATTTTTGTGCTTCTTCTCCTGGTGCTTCGTCACCCTGGATCGATATATGTCTTCACTCATAATCTGTTCTTTTGTTTTTATATTATCTGGATGAAGATACTCCAACAGTATTTCTTTCCATTCCTTGTTGCTGCGAATATCGTTTAGTATTTTCAGTTTGGTATTCAGATTCAGCCTTTTTGAGCCTTGATTCCATAAAATATGCTTGTCTATTGGAATTCCTTGACGCGTAATGTTGAGCTTCTTCAACTTTGGTGTGATAAAGTCAGTTTGCATGTCTTTTTCAGATACAGCTGCCATAATGTAGGTCGCATTCGGATCATATTCCAGAGAAAACTTTTTCTCTAAACTTGTAATATACACCAGGTTTGATCGTTCTGAACACAGGTCCAAGTAGGAGCTCTCAGTGTGATGGATAAAGTCAAGGGTACTGTGAAATGATTTGTACAGCGCCTTCCATAAAGGGTGCTCATAGTCTACTCCACATAGTGAAATTTTGAAGGGATCTTGCAGGCTGTGACGGTTAAAACTGAGCATGTTTCCCAAATCATTCGCAACGTGAGAACTAAGATGGTAGTTAAGATGTTTGGAGAATGACAAATCGAGAATTAAGTTTTGGCCAAACAACTCAACACTCTGATGCCTGGTGAGGCTGAACCGGCTTCGGTAGTTTCGGGGAATTCGCGTAAATAGTGTATTGTGCCAAAGACCTGAAAAAGCAAAGCGTTAGATGAAAAATTTTTTAAAAATGAAAACGTGCTAACCATATTTTAAATCCCCATCCGCGCCAAATAGACCTGAACGTTCGAAACTAGTATCGTCTTCTTTGCTCTTTTCTGCTTGTGCTGTTTTCTTGAGTTCCTTTCGAATCAAATACTCAAGCTCTTTACTTTGCATCTTGTTTAGCAATCGTTTAATGTCAGAACTGCTTTCCATTTCAAGTAGCCTATTCATATCGCCCTTAGACAAAGTCGTGGGCACATTTTCCAAGTTGTACTTCATATTGTCGTACATGTAGATGATCTTCTCAATCTTTGCCTTCTTTGACTGATCATTTGCATAAATATCTGCAAAATCATCCACGTAGAAATTCTGCAAAGTAGTAGTTAGGAAAAACTAGCATCATGCAGAAGAAGCACCTTACTTCAAACGTCTTTTCATCGTCGAGCTTCTTTCGTATCTGCTCCACCAAGAGTGGATCATACTTTTTAGTCGCCAAACGACGACATGGCACCTGGTGGAAGCACCTGGTGAGTGGGGGTGAACGCCGAAAAAGACTGGAACAGAGTACTCTCAGCATGATGAGCGCAAGAGAAATTCATCGGAAAAAAGCGCAATGTTTTGGTTTGGCCGGCAGGCGACCATGTGACAGCAGCGGCGCTGGATGGCGCATAGAATTGCTTGGCTGCAAAAAGTGTTGCCGCAAAGAGAAAATGATACCTTTACTCCTGCTCTCTCGCTCCCTTCACTGCACTTGTTGATAGTGAGAGAGCACCTGTGATTAGACACTTACCTGACACTGGCACAACTGCGCCACTGACTCACACTGTACAGTCATCTTAGCTGTGCAATATCGTCGATGTCGCCTGCCAAGTAACGGGGTGATACTCTCCTCTCGGCTGGCCTCTTCTTCCCTTCCCTTCCCGTCACTTCCCCACTCCGCTGATGCAACTCCACTAGGAGAGGAGAGTGTGTGGCTCTTCTTTCTTCAGCCTCTTCCCATCAAGCATCCATGTGTTCTTCAGTCAGACACAACAACAACACCGTCCACCAAGTGTCGCCTGCTTAGCCTGTCTGCCTTACTTCAGTTGATGCCTGGTAGCGTCGACGACGTCATGGACAGCTGCGACATAGACAAAAGCAACGCCGGAAAGGACGGCAACGAAAAGGCAGCCAAGGTTTCCAGCACCAGTTGCATTATTGAAGAGCTCGGCGATGCAGGCTCATATTCACTCTGCGGGCTATGCTCCCTGCTCTTTGCAAAGCACCTTCCCGAAGATCGGCATAAGTGAGTCCTTCAGCTGGCGATTATTCGATCTAATCTGATTATGTTTCAGAGCCTATATCGAGAAGAACATTGCCGGCTTGGTTGCATACTACAAATTGCCTTCAAAGGTGGTGGAAGCTATGAAGGCGATTCTGAATGGAGACGGAGGTGACTTGAACTCATTCATCAGGTTAATTCACAAGGAAATGGACAAAAAGTCAGTCGAACCGAGCAGGATCGTCCAGGATTTGGTCATTTTCGGCGTGAAAGACGGCGTCTATGACGCACGGCTGCGCGTTGTTATCTGCAAACTGGCTATCTTCATGGATGTTCCCCTGGAGTTGGTTGAGTCATACGAACAGGCACTGGTGGAGATGCTCTCCAATGAAACCAACTCGGAAGATGATGAAGAGGTGCGGAGGCGCAACTTGGGGAAGAAAATCAAACGATACACACTGATTGCCTTGGCCAGTGTTGGCGGCGGCGTTATTCTTGGTGAGTGCCTTTTTGTCAAGTAATTTTGCAAATTCTACAACACATTCTGTTCGGTAGGTCTTACTGGTGGACTCTCAGCCCCGCTGATCGCCGCTGGAGCCACTGCCCTCACAAGTGGAGCAGCAATTCTGGGCACTCCTGCTGGAGTGGCCATCATCGGCTCACTGTTTGGCGTCGCCGGCGCCGGACTGACTGGCTTCAAGATGAACAAACGTGTCGGCAACATTGAGGAGTTCGATTTCGAGCAAATCACCACTGGCCGCTCCTTGCACCTCACCATTGCCATATCGGGCTGGATTTCAGAGAACACCGAAGACGCATTTCAGAAGCCCTGGAAGAACCTGGCCAACAGTCAAGAACAGTATTGCATTCGCTATGAGTCATCTTATCTGCTGGAGTTGGGTCGGGCAATCGACTACTTCCTCGGCTTTGCCATCTCAATGGCAGCCCAGGAAGCGCTGAAGTACACGCTGCTTGCTGGTCTGGTGGCTGCAATTGCCTGGCCGACCACTTTACTCACCGTCTCCAGTGTGATTGATAATCCTTGGGGAGTTTGCATTCGGTAAGCAGTGATGTTTTGTAATCTTCCAACACCAAATAACTCAACGGCTCTTACAAATAGGCGCTCAGCCGAAGTGGGCAAATACCTAGCGGACATTCTCATTTCTCGCCAGCAAGGCCAACGACCCGTCTCGCTTATTGGCTTTAGCTTAGGTGCTCGAGTCATCTTCTTCTGCCTGGAAGAGCTGGCCACTCGTAAAGACTCTGAGGGAATCATTGAGAATGCCGTACTGTTGGGAGCGCCCGTGTCAGCTGCACCGGAAAGATGGGCCAAAATACTTCCTATCGTCAGTGGAAAGCTTATCAACGGTTACTGTCAAGATGATTGGCTTCTTAAATTTTTATACCGAACTTCAACTGCCACCATGAGAATTGGCGGCCTGCAGCCCGTTGCACTTGAAAACCGAAAACTTGAAAATCACGACCTTTCAGATATAGTAAGTTTGTTGAATTAATTTTCTGCCGTTTTACTTATCAATTTTGCTGTAGATCAAGGGGCATATGGACTATGCGCAAAAAATTGACTTGATTCTGGAGAAACTCGGAGTAAGAATAAATAAAGTAGAAAAGGAAGAGTCTGAAGATGTAGAAAAGAAGCCAAATAACGATGAAGCTGGTGATGGAGAACAACAAAAACCAGAAGAGGAAAATCAGGAAAACCCCAAGGTTGAAGAACCGCCAAAAGTGGTGTCAAATAACAATTCTCCAGCTGCAGACAAAGTACTGCGGCAATCAACTCAGGAAGACGATACTGACGACGAGAGCGGTGATGAGGAGACGACGATGCTCAGCCCTTCGGCAAAGTCGGCCCCTAAGCCTTAGACCTGTTAACAAACAAAATCTGTGATAAAAATCGGTGATGCTTTTAACTTATTAACTTTGAAGCTTCCGCAAAACACTGCAATTTTAGCCCACCTGACGACCAGAAATCATCACTCGACCGTTAGTTTACCATTGGATCGTCATCAAATTATTTGTTATCATTTTACTGTTGACCATGTTTATTTGTTACTTTTCGTTACCTATTTCTGAACTGAACGAATCATCTTTGATTTAATTAAAACCGTCATCAATCAACAGTTTGTACTTTAGCGCCAGTGCGAAACTATTCCCTGCAAGTTGGCATTTACTTCCCGGCAATGTCGCGCCGACTTTCGCAAATAGGTCTCGCCAAACAGGCGCGAAGCGCCACCTCTCAATCAAAGAGCGCTAAAAAATGACAGTGTTTTCTGATAGTCTTTCCAACGCTTTATTTCACTACCGTGTCACTAGGAGGCGACACTTGTTTCTATTTTCGTACAAAATCTTACTGTACAAAGTCACCGCATCATCGCTGCGATCGCCAGTCGTGCCAGTTTATTGTGAGTTTTCAGCTGTTTTGGTCAATCTTCTGCGAGTTCGCTTGTTTTGATCCATCTCTGGTCCAGTTCCGAAGAACCCCAGCACCATGGTCGTCAACGCCGTTGGTAAATTTCTCTACCGAGGCGTCTTCTCTCGAGCCTCCACCTCTGTCTTGGGCGTGATCGTGGGCGCGTTCTTTCTTGAGCGCAGCTGTGCCGAGATCGCCGATTACGTCTTCGACAACGCCAACAAAGGAGTAAGTGTTCTTTTGTGGACTTGGTTTATGCTAAAGTCAACTCTAACTCATTGTTTTGCTTTGCATTACAGAAACAGTGGAAGGACATCAAGCATCTGTATGAAAACAAGTAGAACGTGGACGTAAACTTCTGCAAATATGTAGTCCCGTTAATTGGAAATTTTTAAGTCCTTAATTATTATTATTATTATAAATAAAATATGCACATAGCCGCTTGATTTTGCGGTTTAAACTAACTCTTATTCTGTGAGAACAATTTCGGTTATGCTCTACGTTCTTAGTTTTATTTTACAAAGAATCTTCAAAAAATGAAGCATAAGTAGTTCCTGTACATTTAATAATAAATAAAAATGTAAAAACTAAAATCTAAATTGCCGCATTAATGAGGCCTACTGAAGGAATACAAATAAGTGTTCCAGGTTTGCTCTGTTATTTGGTTAGAATTTGTCCTGAATTCGCTGAATGTTTCATCTCCCACTGCGCGATAAAAGCGTCTGCGCATGGTGGCGCTGTCACATGTGTTCGGGCGAGTAAGATTTAGCATAAACAGACGCATCGGTGATTGAAGCCGCCCGTCACCCGTCACCGCCGATCGGTCTTCTTAGTGGCAGCTGGCAATCGTCACACCCACAAACCAGAGCGGCTGGCAGCCTGGCAGCTGTCAAGTATGAAAGCACCTGAACACCATGAAGTCGGAAATACTGAACTCTAGCTTCAGTGACCACTGGATCACGCGCAAACTGTCGGCCAATAACATCAAGAACATCGCCTTCTTCCTCACCCTTTTCCTCATTGGCTACCATGGCTTTTTGCACTTTTTTATATCAGGTGAGTTGTTGCTCCACCCCGGTTGTCAAGATGACTAAATTCGAATTTGTTTTTGTTTACATGTTGCCTGAAATTCGCTAGTTCAAGGCGGAAAATCTTGCAAGTGGTTGCTTAGTGATGGAAGTTTCCACGGTTTTGGGAGCTATCGTGTCTGGCAGCCGTATGGCTGCATGTTGCACACTTACTCCAAACTGTATGTACCTTTGCTGAAGTTAAATTTAAAGTGTTTAAAATAACTATTCAACTAACAGGGATGCAAGAATGTGCATACGGTACATCGACTACTGGGGAGGTCGCAACTCCATCGTCTTTTTGGGTGACTCCCGCGTTAGGCAGCTGTACTTTGAGTTCATACAGTCGCTGTCACTGAATGACGAAAGTAAAGAGGATAACCAGTCGGCTCATCACGATTTGGAGTACTTCGAGAAGGAGTCCAATATGAAGGTCAAGTTCCTCTGGCTTCCCGTGGTCAATCGATCAATGATTGACCAGTTCAAACGATGGAATAAACAGAGTCTGGATGAACGGCCGAACATTATTATCGCCGGCAGTGCCACACACAGTATCAAGCAGAGCAATGCAAGCCTGCAAGCTCTCGAGTATTATCGACACAATCTCACAATTCTTCTGCCGTACATGGATGCCCTGAACCAAACCACTAAAATTCTGTGGGCCCTCCAAGACCCAATCAAGCATGATCTCCTTCGAAAAGACCGAGAAATGATCACTAACGAACAGATTGACGCCTACAACAAAGTGGCCATTGAAGTTCTGCACCACTCTACCACAGACTCGGTCTACGTCTGGAGCTCTGCTCGTCTGGTCGCACAAGGCTTCAAAGATATGATCCGCGAGGATGAAAATAACGACGGACTTCACGTCAGTGCAAACGCTCTCAGGTTTTCCATTCAAATATTATGGAATCTCTACTGTAATGACCACATGAACTACAATGATGGCACCTGTTGTAGTGATCCTGAAAAGTCGACCATTATTCAGCTGATTTTCTTGTCCGTATTTTCCCTCTTTATGGGCATCAGTATTTCCATATACTTCTACAACAGAGTTTTCAGAAAGACTCGAAGCACATACCGAAGCTACAAGTGGACAAAGCTTCACTCTAAAGTTGAAGATGACATTGAATTGGTGGAGCAAAGCGATGCCAATGCTAACTTAATTGACGAAAATGGGGATGCTAACGATGATGAAATAGTTCAATTTGAAACTCTGTCATCATCAAAGGAACGTCTGGCTGATCTCGAACAGGGCCTTTCCAAGAAGGACCTGATAATTCTGCTCTCTCGTCTCGGGGTGGTAATGTTTTACTTTTACCTCTGCGATCGAACCAACTACTTCATGAAGGAAAATAAGTACTTCACTCGGCCCAACTTCTTTCTGCCCATAGCTTATGTCTTTGCATTGGGTCTGTTCTTCACGGACGAATCGGCAACTAATAACGTCTTGCATCGAGATCAGACCAATGAAATGAAAGGGTGGATGCAGCTGGTCATCTTGGGTAAGTGTCATTCTTGGTAGTCGCTCTGGTTTGGTAACATTTCAGTTTTGTACAGCATATCACTACACCGGAGCTTCTCAAATACTGCCCATCTACATGTTCATTCGCCTGTTGGTGTCGTTGTTTCTCTTTCTAAGTGGTTTCAGCCATTTTACTTACTTTTGGAATGGTGGAGAAGTGAGCTTCAACAGATTTGCTAAAGTATGCACTTTGCCTCGGATTTTGAATAACTCAAGTTGATTGCTAACCTTCGTTTTTTGCAGATTATATTTCGATTAAACTTTCTCACCATTTGCCTGTGTCTGTGCATGAATCGACCTTACCAGTTTTACTATTTTGTGCCGCTGATTACCTTTTGGTTTGTGATAATGTTTGTCACCTTTAAGATAATTCCACACGTGACTTCAGAATCTGCGGATGGTTTGTTCATTTAGGGAGCATCTTTTTAACGTAGCTCATCTAATGATTCCGTTATTTTTTTACAGCCAACTCATCACACTACTTTTACATTATACTCAAGTTGATAACACTTTTTGGCGTTGTCACAGTTCTCTACACTTCCGAAGTGTTCTTTGAAAACATCTTCCTGATAAGGCCGTGGAAGGCGCTGTTTGTCACCACAGACGACTCCATCCAAGAATGGTGGTTTAGATGGAAAATTGATCGCTATGTAAGTTGCGTAAATTGTTTTCGCTCTTATATCGAGCTTAACTTTTTTCCAACAAAATGGCTTACAGAGCGTTCCCTGTGGCATGGTCTTTGCATTTAGTTACAGTACACTGAAGAAGTACCACCTCATTCACGACTCTGAGTACTCGTATCTGTTTACGCCTGGCATCTCCATTCTCTCCGTATTACTGTCCATTATCGGTTTAATTGTAAGTCTACCATCAACTGCCACTGGTTGCCGCCTGTCTGTAAATGAGTAATGTTTGTTTTACACTCTCTCCCATTGACGGCAGTTCTACATTGGCTTTAGCTTCCTCTGTCGCGACAAGGCCGATTGCAATGAAATCCACCCGTACATTTCCTTTGTGCCGGTATGAATGGCCTCCTTGCCTCATTGCTTTTGATATACGAGCACTACCCCACTGACATGCCTCAATTGACATTTACAGATTATTTCGTTTATACTGTTGCGGAACATATCCAATCTACTTCGATCTCGCTTTAGTCTGCTCTTTGCCTGGTTTGGAAAGATCTCACTCGAGGTAAGTGGTTGCTTTTTCCTTTACTCACACTGACAGTGGCTGCGCACTGGGAAATATCAAAATCAGTGAACTTTGACAAGCCTCCACCTCAATGCTCATACGCTTTTTTTCTTTGCCGTACTTTGCACCACTGTACAACGACTGCACCACCACAGCTGTTCATCTGCCAGTACCACATCTGGCTAGCCGCCGACACTCATGGAATTCTAGTCCTCGTGCCTGGCTATCCAGTGCTGAACGTCGTTATCACCTCCTTCATCTTTGTCTGCGTGTCGCATGAGATTCACCAAATAACGAACAAGTTTGTGCAGTACCTGATCACCAACGACTGGCGGTACACTCTGCGCAACCTGGCCATCATACTCCTCTTTCTGGTTCCAGCGGGGATCAAGGATGGATGCTGCTTCTAGCAGATGTTCGAAAAGGCTATGCCTCCACTCTCTCTGCCATCACATTCATCACCACCAGCAGGACCGCTAGCAGTGGCAGTGGCAGGAGCACATCACTGCTGGGTGCAACCACCACCAATTAGAGTACTCTCTTTCTCTTCAGTGCAATCGCATCGACCTTATCTATCTGCGGCATTGTTATCAAAGGGTGGCTAATGAGCTGTGCTCTTTCTCTCTCTCTCTCTCTCTTTCCCTCTCTGTGTCTGTGTGCGAGTGAGCAGGCGATATGACCAAAGCTGAGTCTCGCTCAAATTTCCATAACAACTTTTCTATCAACCGAGCTTAACTGTTTGCGTGTTTGCTATTGCTCCAAAAGTACCAGGGTGACTAAGCTCGATGGTCTGCTTCCTCTTCTTCCTCTTTGACTTTTATTCTTGGTCAGCAAGCAAACCAAATCTGCCTGCATCGCCCTGAACGGTCGTACAGTGCAACCAGCACACACACACACACTTCACACTTCACACGCACACACCAGTGAAGTTTATACTTTGTACATATCGACTTTATACTCCAGTATCATTGACGCCGACTGGCCAGTCAGAGAACAGGCAGCATCAGTTCCTAGCCAACAGCATGCGTCGTCTCCTGCGTCTCTGTGAGGTGTCGCATAATAAGGATGAACGGTCCATTGCCCACTACCGTGCCTACCATGCGGGCAAGTACCTGGGCTTGGGCGGCTCGCTCATCATCTGCCTCGGACTGATGACCTGGTTCATAGTGCGCTCCAGCAACAACAACATCTCCCCCGTCACACTGGCCATCACCTCCATCGGCATCGTCCTCTTTCTCCTGGGCGTCTTCTTCTTCTTCAAGGCAGCCTACCACACCTTCAAGGCGCAGAGTCGAGACGCCGCCAAGTACAAGAATCCAGGCGCTGCTCCATTTTCAGCCACCGCTAGTGGCGAGGGCGGTGGCGGCAGTGGTGCTGCTGGTGGCGGCGGTGGAGGCAGCAACATCAACCAGCAGTCCTAATGGAAGGCACCCGCATCTCCCCATCCCCATCACCATCATCACCAAGAGCAGCAGCAGCAGCATTACCATCATCGGCTAAATGGCTCATCGATTGGGCGACTAACTGGAGAGGACATCGAGGAAAGGGGAGCAAAGCTTCAAAGACAACGAAAGAGCGACTGGCTAGCTGTCTAACTGACCACTTGGACGACGGCGATGACGGTGTGGGCACTGGATGATGGCAGCTTGTTGAGCCATATGCTGCTGCTGCTGCTGAACATCGAACGAGTCTCTCGTCGTCGGCAGTCGTCCAGTGCTCAGTGGCAGTATCAATTGCAGGCAGAGAACAGGTTTCAGGCTGACTCCTTGTTTACTTTCGCCATTTGGCGATTTGTCCTCTCCGCCGATATTATGATTCTGCCTACTGCCTCTGTCTCCCCTTCTGTACTAGTTCGCCCCAGTGAAGTCCAGCGAAGCAAAGTGTAGCAGATTGACTGACTGACTGCAGTATTGTCCCACTGTCCACTTCAGCCATCTTCTCTCTCTCCTTCCTCTCCCCATCGACCACTACACATCATTGAGCACTAATCAATTAGCCATTTCGCCATCAAGGCCATTCGTTCATTCTGTAGGCGTCGCAGTGTGTGCACTGCCGCCGCCGCTGCGACGGACAACTGTTGCTGCCGCTCGTGTGTAGACCATCACCACCTCAGTTCAACCAGCCACCAGCTCATCCACTTAGACTCTCTCCCCCTCATTTTCGACAAATACCTGTACCTAAGACTGGACCCCCAGACTGTGAAGAATGACTGCTTGTTTCTCGTTTCCACCGTGCCTTGAACTTCAATGTCCCCTCTCCCTCGCCTGTCCTTTCCTTTGGTGTACCACCACACTGTGATCTGACACAAGTGACTGGCCCAGAGGGAACAGCAACTATAGAATCGCCAAAAGATGAGTACCGTGGCCAGCTATGCTTACTACGATACCTTCAAGGAGACGCCGCAGAGGTTCCTCAACCTGGGCATGTTTGTGCTCTTTTTGAGTGGATTCGTCTTTCTCGCTGGAATTATTCTTATGGTAAGGCAGCTGATTTGTGCTTGTTTATAAGATTACTAAACCATATCCATCCATTTCAGGTGTTCGGTAGCTCAGCCAATGTTGCCGAGTACATTTGGATCGTAGGCATCGTCCTTCTCCTCCTTGGTGGACTTCTCTTTGTGATGGGCGTCACCTCCATTGGACTGTACTACTCCCGCGAGGACAAGCGAAAGAGTGAAATCGAATTTATCAACACGGAGGCATACGCATCCAGTGCTGCCTCAGCACGAAGTGTCCAATCGACTAATATCAACAACATTTACCTCATTGAGTAATAATCACGCATCTTTGCTCGCTGAAATGCTCTTTACTGTAAACAAAACTGGTTCATATGTACACATGTGTTTGGTTTAGTGAAACTGTACAGGATCGAAGCTTGTTCCCGATGATACGCACACAGTATTCCGTTGTCAAAATGATTGTCCGCAAAATGAAATCTCCTTCATGCTGCAGCTCTTAGGGCTTCCATTCTTTGTTCATTGCATTAAACATTAAACTTCTTTTTGAGTGATTCCAGTTCTGCCTCTTTTTGGTTGACGTCAATTTTCTTGAATGCCTTATTTGGTTGATAGTACAGAACAACTAAGTACCGATTGCAGACATTAAAGCCAGACAGGTGGTCACATGCGTTCTTTGCGTCAAAGATGTCTTCATAAACAACAAATGCAGTCCCTCTCGTTTCGGGAGTGTTGCCCACTCTGATTTGCCTTATTGCGCCGTACTTGCCAAAGATATCGTACATTTCGTCGGATGTTATCTTGTATGGCAAGTTTCTGACATATAAGATGCGATTCACTTCAGGTGGAAGCCGAATGTTGGCTCGCTTCTGTTGAAATGTTGCCATAGCCATGATGACGCCTGTATATACAAAATAACACTAATTAAACTGCTACACAAGTTTTCTAAAACATGAGTACTTACGGAATTTATTAGTTGACCGGTTTTGCAGTAATAAAACTGAACAATGTCTATATGCGAACTGATGCAAATTCTTGAAACAACAACAGATCCAAGTCGGCTTTTGCTGAGTTTTTTCCAAAACCAGTTTCACGTGCTGTAAAAATAGCGCCACTATTTTGACAAACCCCACATTGAAAACAAAAATAAAGATTTTGATGGACTCACCTTTTCTTAGACTTTTGTACACCTTAGACAATCATTTCAACCGCAGTGTAAAATCTTTAAAGAAAACACACAAATCTAGTTTTAGGGTTAAAGATGCCGAGCTTCTTATTTAACGCAAGTTTTAACTTTTATTTATAATTAAATCTCATCAATTTATCTTTTTCAGGTTGAATATGCGGTGCAAATGAAGTGCAACTCCTGCAAAGAGGCCATTGTTCGAGAATTTTCGGCAATTCAGGGAATTAAAATTGAAGACATTAACGTACAAGAACAAAGGCTAGTTTTGCAGTTGGGAGAGGAAAGCCCTAGTGCTTTTCAAATTCAAAGCATCATCGAGGAAAAGCTGAAAATTAATGCAATCATCAGAGGCACTGGAAA
>JAALOO010000727.1_pt2 | contig 14090 bp, 14 predicted proteins | sample 7257641 | NCBI WGS metagenome assembly JAALOO01 (sample SAMN14085613, study PRJNA598686) | mite metagenome | biome: ENVO:01001000; feature: ENVO:01001002; material: ENVO:01001226; isolation source: single female mite from University of Michigan culture on fish food culture... ...
AATAAATAGAAATGAGAATTACAGTGCGGTACTGTTGCTAGAAGAGGAAGTGTTGGTCACCGTCACAGTGGTTCCATTTTGACTGGCTCTCCCGCCCTCCAAACTTCGTTCACTGATGAGTTCATTGAAGTTTCCAGTGTTCTTCTCACTGGACTTGGACTGCATGACAGCGGCGTAGTAGGGAAGGACCACCTTGTCTACCCAGGGGCGAATCTGGGCAATGTTGGTGTAGACGCCGGGCACTGACGCTTGACCGCAGCCCAGGCCCCAGCTGACCAGTCCGGCGACCTTCCAGGTGCCGTTCACATCGCAGACCAGTCCACTGCCTCCGTCACCCTCACAAGCGTCCTTGCCGTGCTCTCCACCAGCGCAAATCATTGACCGGTCCAGGCGAAAGTGTGGCCCCAGTTTTGTCCGTCGCAGCATGCCCTCGCAGTGACGTGTGTCGATAATGGGCAGATCGACCTTCATGAGGACACTCTGGTATTCGCCCTTTGTGCCGAAGGAGTTCTTTCCCCAGCCACTGACGTAGCAACGATGACCGGCAAGCACCTCAAAGGGCTCCGTCAGGCAGATGGGCGAAATGTGCGGATGCTGGCTAAAGTCAATCTCCGAGTCCAGCTGCAGTATGGCCACGTCATTGGCGAGGTTGCGCGGGGAAAAGTGAGGATGGACGATGATCTCATCAACGTTTTTCTCAATGTACGGGTAGAACTCGTCCTCACGATGAACGTCCCACTCACCAAGGCGGATCTTTAGGTCGTTTGGTTGAAATCTAAAGTGAAATTATTAGTAACGTGAATTTAAAACCCTCCTCAATTTACTTACTTTTTAATGCAGTGCGCAGCAGTGAGAATAAAGTTGGAGCTAATGAGAGCACCGCCGCAAACGTAGAGGTTATCAGATGGGCCTAGTTTCTTGAGGATGGCCACTTGCCAAGGAAATTCACCGAATTCAGTCGAGCTCTCATGGTAGTTGAGGTTCTGCACTCGACCGTTGATGCCAATGGACTGTCGGGTGCCGCACTTGTCGTAGGCAAAAGCGGCCGCCATACTGTTCATGTTGCCCAAACTACCCAATCCGGCCATACCTTCGTAGCTGGGATCATTTCTCACTGGAACGGGCAGTGGAGCCTCAATCAACGGATCAAGGTGACTCGGCGAGTTGATCAGCTTTGGTGGACGGTAGCCGCCTCGTTGTGGTGAGTACATTGACTGCATGACAGAGGACGGTGGTGGGCGCATGACCGGGTTGTAGAATCCGCCTGGTTTCTGGTAGGCATTGCTCGGCTTGTACACTGGATACCCTGAGCCGGATAGTGGTGGCATCTGCTGTTGCTGCTGCTGATGATGGTGGTGATGACCATTTGGCTTGTACATCGCCTGACCCATCAGCTCGGGCAACATCTGACTAAAGTCGGCGCTTGAAGCATAGGCGTCATTAGGAATCATCTGATTGGGATATGACCGCTGACAACAGGTGCGCAACAGACCACAGCCATCGGACATTGACTTGCCGCCCAGCATTCGGCCTAGAATCTCTTCGGTGAACTTGGTCTATTTTAAAACAATCGGTTATTGATTATAACAACAACGCTCCTCTGGGCTACTTACATCATTGAGATTATCAATGCTCCGCTCGTTAATGGGAAGATACGGCTGGTCATCAGCTGCAATCGGGGCTTTGTAGGCATTGCTCATTGAGGATGCAGCAGCGGCAACTTCCTCCCCTCTACGTTGCTCGTACATGGTGTTGTACATTGAGCTGAGATCAACCGGAGACTGAGACTGACCGGCCTGCGCTAGGTAGCCATTCTTGCACATGTAAAAGGGCACACAGACACAGTCACTTTTGCGATTGATGGAGGACTTGTGTCCGTAACCTGACTTGCGGATGCCGCCCATGTTGCCCAGCAAACCCTGCAGGGCGGCGCCGATGAAGCGCTGATCTTCAGGCTGTGCCACGTGCTGCGGTCCGAGACTGTCGAGCTGAAGGGCGCCACCGGCATTGCCACCGTTAGCAGCGGAAGCGGCCATGTTCTTCATGTACTTTTCCATGTAGCTGAGATCCATTCGCTCTGGCTTACTCTTCTCCGACCCACTGCTCTTCACCGAGTCCTCACTCAGGCCGACAATGGGAATGAAGCCTTTGATTGAGATCTTTTCATCGTTGACTATTCGCCCCTGACGCGGCAGATCGCTTGGCTGCAGTGACCGCTGCTGTACATCGGCGTACAGTGGTGTTTCCGTTGTGGCATTGGGCGCTGAAGCACTGGTCGTTGTCGTTGTACTGTTGGCGGCAGTTGGGTCAGCCTGAGCCCAGCACTGTGAGCTGAGTAGCACAAGTAAAAAGGGAGTATAAGTTGTAAAGGACATTTTCGAGTGATATCTCGGGAGAAAGTGCTTTGACTTCACTGCACACACTGTCCGTCTGTTGACTTTGCCAAGTGTGGACAATGCTCTTTTTATATGAAAGGTGGAGAAAGGCGCCGAGTACTCTCTCTTTCAGTGATCAGCACGGACCCGTCTTCAGTCAGTGAGACAGCGACACGAGGGAGACTCGTTTTCTTCCGAGCTCTTCTCTCTTTCACTCTTAGATCTGACACCCTGAAATAGGTCGTCTCTCGCTGTAGTCTTCCCAGCAGTTTCAGTGCTCACCACTGTTTTCTTCTTCTTCATCTTCTTGTCGGTCGGGTTGTTGTCATGCCCCTGCTGTAATGTATTGTTTGGAAAATCCCAGTCGCTCGCATTAGTGTGGTCGGAGGAACCAGTGACAGTACAGGGGAAGCACTTGCACTTCAGGCTGCACTTCAGCACCGTCCTCGTGGGCGCATCAGTTTCCTTCTAATTAGTCAGTCAGTCAGTCACTCTCTCCCAGTCACTCTCACCTGAAGAGCGGCCAGCCATGTGGCTGACTGTGACTGTTTATTTTTAACCTTTCTATGTTTGGGAATCGTCTTTGTCTTCTATTTATACGACACTCTTGTAAGGTGAGGTGACCGCCGAATGGCGAGTCGACAAAGGCGACGACTCCCGCAGAGCAATTAACAGCGCCATTTGCCACTTGGATTCCTCCCAGGATTCCTCGCTCGCTCGAATGGAGCATCTCAGTCAACAGTGGGACTGCTGCCTCTGCCTGCAGACAGCACTTGTGGGCTTTTCCAACTTTACAGGTGAGAGAGCAATGGCCACTGGCAGGCAGACTGAGACACTAAAGTAGGTCAGCTGAAGGAGAGTCGGGTTTTCACATTGCCCACACTCACTGAAATGGACTGCAAGTCAATGCGCACAGTCACAGCCTGCCCGTTCCAATAATAACATTCACTCGCACTCATATCATTCAAATGCTAAAGCGCCGTCTAATCGGTCTTTTGTTGACCGATAGAATAATGGCCTGTCGTTTAGCAAAAAAAACAAACACACAACTGTTTGGGAGGTAAGTAGGCGCAGTGAAAAGGCAAAATGTCACTGAACAAAAAAAACAATAAGCCAAAATGTACTTGTAATAAGAATGCATTTTTATATCAGATAAATTATCACACACAAACACACTCTAAACCGTAACCAAACCGCGTCCAGTGTCGTCGCCAAAAAATGTTTGTTTTTTTGATTTTTTAATTTTTTAGGCTTAATTTCGAGGTCGAATGTAAACGAGGAAGGTGCGAATCTGCATTGGCTTCATTAGTATGGTGAAGCTGTTGCTGTCCCGAATGATACTGTTTGACTCTGCTGCAAAAGGTAAAAACAATTTTAAAGCATTTCATAAACAAGAAGGATTTAAATCTACTACCTTTAGTAAAGATGGAACTAAAAACTGAGGTATAGTTCTCATAGGGGTTAGATTCGGCAATCCACCGCATCCTGCTAGCATCCGATTCTTCAAGGTACTCAGTGCCTGAAAGGCTCATTTCCCTAACGTCCGCAATGATGAAGGTCGAGAAAAGGTCATGCAGTTTTACTTCAGTCTCCCTTGAGTACTTAAAATCCTCGTTGATTTCGTAAAAATGCTCTAGCCTAATGAGAATTCGACTTTCGTCCCACTGCTCCAGCGAGAGAAGGTGAATGTTGACGGGCAGCTGCTCCATTGTGCCCACAAAGTTGAGATTAGTCACCAGATTGCGACTGTGCACCTTGGGAGTGTTTCGGAAGAGGTACAGCGGCGTCCAGGAGGTAGTCTTGCTGAGCTTGCGCAGAAAGCGGACGCTCTCCTGAACTCCGTCGACAATCAGTCGATGCCTGCCGCGCACCACAAGCCCTTCAAAGTTGAAACCTGCAAAAAAGAGTAGAATGTTACATGAACTCTTAAGCTCATAGTTATAACTGAACTGACCTGGCTCGTTGAGTGCCTCCTCCATGCCGTAGGCGTCATCGAAGAGCAGCCTCCTGTGAAGCATCAACTCGAGTGTGCCATCCATCATGCTGCTGCCTCCTTGAGATCGATCAGTGAGAATTGTCATCTGCAGGTCCTTGGCCAGGTCTCGCAGGAAAAGCCAACTGGTGACGGGGTAGTAGTTGCTGGCCACTGGCTGTCCCGTCTGCAGCTCCCAGGTGGGGCGAAAGTCACGCGTCCGCCGAATCGTCTCCCGACCATTGGCGTCAGTGTAGAACATGTTCTTATTCTGCAGAGTGGTCTCGTAGCGGGTGATCACCTCTATGCCGTGCTCATTGGGGAACTTGCCAGTGGGCAGAGGGCCGATGACCCAGTCAAACTCGACGTAGTTGTAGTTTCGGTAGAGGCGAATCACCTGCGTGCACCAGTCAGAGAAGACCTGGTGCACCTCATCGACGAGTGGTCCTCGGTAAATCTTGTAGCTCGCCTTGGTGTTTACAATGTACGGATTCTTGTGCGATGGACTGAAGGCGTAGGCGCCCGACGGCTTGCTTCCGCTGTACCGTCCATTGGCCTGATAGTACCAGAATGACTGCACCATGGGAATGTGGTCACCGCTGGGCAGCTGAATCTCCTTCATGAAACCGGTTATGCCGTCAATGAGAATGCCAATTTTGCCATTGTGCAGAAGGACGTCTTCGTTGTTCATCAGCAGTTTCTCCGACAAGGCGGATGCTTCGTAGTCGGCTGAAAATGAAAATTAAATTAGTTTCTAGTGAACTTGCAAATCAACTATTACCGTTTGCCTTGGTGATGAGATAAGAGGAGATTCCCAGTGGGTCAAGGGTAGACATAAAGACCAGCTCATAGGTGGCCATTGACATTCGCTCCTTCAGTGAGCCAATCTTGGGGTGGATCGGCACTAGCTGTTGAGGCAAGCAAAAGAGTTTACGTTTTTGCAAAGTGGATAAAGTGCAAATGTGACATTACCTGTGAGGGAACTTGCGCCCCGTAGTGATCAAGCACTGTGAATTGCATGTTTTTAACGGGCAGTCGAACAAAGTGTCGCAATGGATGGGCAATGGGATTGTAGATGCTCACCACCGAGTCCATTTGGTCGTCAATGAGCTCAGTGTAGGTGCACTGGGAGGTGTTCAGCTGTCGACAGAAGCCAATCGACGACTGCCCGGGCACGATCTTTGCCTGTGTCAGCGTCAGATACGCGGAGACGACCGCAGCCTCGGTGCTGTCAGAGGCAAGACTCAGCATTCTACATTGCAAACATTGAGCGTTAGAGAGAATTACTCGAGTATTGGTTCGGGTTGCCCTTACCGTTGGTAGTCATCATTGACGAACTGTTTGCAAGTGCCAGTGATCGCGTCGTGATGTTGTAGCACAGCCATCGTCTCCTTCATCTCCTGGAATGCCCTCGAGTGGCCCATGCCCTTCAGCGCTAGAACGTTCAGCTGGTTAGACGCCTGCAGGAGGTTGGCGCCCTTCTTCACGGCATACTTTAGCGAAGGTCGACTGGTAAAGTATCCTGCAGTATTTACATTGATCAGTATCAAGATTTAGAAAAGGGGATACCGCACACTTACCCGTCCAGTAGGCATCCTGAGCATCTGCGTAGGGAAAGTTGTCGTCCAGTTTGATGGGCCAGGCGTGTCGCTGTTCGTTGAGCGCCTTTGCGTAGCAGGACGGCGTCGAGTAGAAGACGTGCACCTTCTCTGTGGCCGTCATCGAGTTGACGGCGCCTATAAGGAGGTCCAGATTGGAGAACCACTTCTCTGCCGACTGAAAGTAAAAGTCCATGCCCATGGTGATGATGGTGTGATTGGTGGCGTAGTGGTACGACTGCTGTCGTACGAGTTGCACAAAATCGCGTGCCCGCCGCAGCACATTCTTATCATTGAGCGTCTCATCGAAGCAGTTGATGTCGAAGCAGAAGCCAGTCGGTGGCCAGTAGACGTTGGGCAGGACGCCGGTGAAGAGGTCGCACCGGTCGCCGATGCTCGGACTGGCCTTCCAAATGTACTCCAGCGTCTTCATGCGCTCTCGCAGATTCTTGTCCTGGTAGTCTATCCGACCGAGAAAGAGGGCGTCGAAACCCATCTGTGCAAAGAGAGACGCCTGTTCACGTGAGTGGCCAAAAGGGTCAATCTGCCAGCCGGTCTTTGTGATTCCACATCGGCCAAAGGTTTGGTTCAGCCATTTGTGACCGAGAGAAAGGTTGTCAATGATGGAGCTGTAGAAGGAGGCACCCTCATCGTTCATGCTCCAACCTCCGCCAATGAACTCCAGCTGGCCTACAAATGGCAGAAAGTAAAAAAGTTAGAGTTGCTGTTGTTGTCATGTTTAGCTTTGATGCCTAATGTTGATAATCTAGTGCTAGGTCAATTTATTGGTGCTCGTTGATGAGAGTAAACAGTGATAGAAATCACCAAATTTTAAGGGATGCCTCAGCCATTGCCGCCACAGCTCTGTGCACTCATTGAGGAAACGTACTTGCCGCTGCGACTAATTGATGATGAAGCCATCATCAATGTCATCGACAGCAGAAAACAGCCGGCACCGAAAGTCCTCATCAAGATACACACAAACTCAGACGCATATTTCTCAATGAGGCGCCCATTTCATTGATACCTGTTGCTGCAAAAAACTAAATTTTTTGAAAAAAAACTTTGTGAACACTGCTCACTGGCTCTGGCGGCAATGGTGGTGGTGACAAGTCAGACAGTGGAGGCAATGACACAGACGACCGACCTGTTTGGACGAGTTGCTGCACCAGTTGCTGCATCACTTTGGACTGACTGTTGTACCAGCGAGAGAAGTACGACGTCTCCACGGCGATGAACTTTCGACGGCTGTTCTGGCTCAGACTCTCCACCACTGAGTTGTAGATGACAGGCACATCTGCGGAGAGTGAGCGAATGGAAGATGAAGGTGATAAGGTAATCAAAGTGCAGCACACAACTTACATCGGTTGTAGTACTGGTCATAGGTGCTCGTCCAGCCAGTGTCCAGGTGAGTGTGACTGACGATGTGCACGTTCAGGACGCCCGGCTTTGCCGGTGGACATGACTGTTTGCCGAAGAGAATTTGAGGAGTTAAAGAAAATTCAAATCACATACACAAACACACGAAGAATGCAGCCCTCTCCATACCTGACAGTAGTGACCACTAACTGATGACCAGCGCAGGGCAAAGACGATAAGAGATCCCAGTAGGCAGAGGGCACTTGTCCTAGAAGGCAGTTTGGATGCTGCCATCTTTTTAGTGGCTGCTGTTGATGCTCTGCTCTCGAGCACCGAAAGACGACAAACGAAAGATGCCTTCTTTTCAACCCCACCAAACAGAGCGTGAGAAATGCCTGCAATTGCCAATTATTGTGATGACGCTAGGCTTTTTGTTGTTTTACTTGGCTAATCGGTGATACAAGTGATGTTGAAACGAAAGTCAAATTGACAAGCGTCGGCACATTTGCATGGGCGTGAATTGTAAAAGCAGAAATTGCAGAGTTGTGCGCTTTTATGTTCGGTGAGAAGTGCTTCGGTCAGGCGGCAGTTTCTTTTGATGCTGGCAAATGCGAAAACTTTGGTAAACTTGATATACCTAGTTGGGACAGTATTGAATAGTGTTCGAAAAGCAAAAATTTAGAAAACAGAGAAAACACTTCAATAAGTTTTATTATTTACTGAAACTAATAATAAACGAAAACCAAAAAGTTGGCCTTGGCAAGGATTTATAAAGGCGGAACTGTTTCATGCGTGAGGGTTAAACGCTTCTGGTGCACAGGAACGCATCAAAATGTGTGCTTAATTAAAACGGGCAATTGAAAATGCAATTTAAAAAGCGGTGACAATTTTTAATTGTAGCTTATTGATGATCACCAGTATTCACCAATGTGATATGCTCTGTTGATAGAGGGGATGCTTGCACAGGCAGCGTTGAAAACTGATGTAGTTGTGAAACAGTGAACAAAAAATAAATGAACGTTGCTGATGGTTGAAATGGAGAGAATGAGAAAAAGGAATAGCTTGCTTGGCAAGATCGAACAGTTGCAGACGCTCTGTAAAATGGCTCACATGTGAACCAGTTAGCAGTGAACTGTGGTAATTCTTCAGTTCTTTTCTCGACAACAGTGTCAAAGATGTTGCAAAAGTAGTGGTAGTGAAAAGGGATATCAGTTGAGCGGTACAATTAATTAGACGACATCAGCAAAGATCGATAACAGTAGTGGCAACCACTCTGAGATGATCGGTCACAGATAAAAAGAAAGAGAGACAGACAGACGACAAGTAGAGCAGCTGATCAAAGAACTGCCAACAAGTAAAAGACAGTTGTCTCGTCTTCTGAACAAAGTCGATGTGTGGCGGCCGCCGCCGCTTGCGGCATCGAATATATACGTTAATTTAATTCAATTACGCCAATTCGCGGGCACAAGAAGTGTATGTGTTGCTGTGTGCATGTTCAGTTGCTCGCAAACAGCTAATCAACTCACTCGCTTGGCTGAAGCATCGGTCGAAGTGAACGAGGAAGCCTAGTCAGTTGAGCAGTTTTTACTGCTAATGGGTCGCAGTGAACTGCACTCGGTGCAGCTGGATCACGGTGGATGATGATGATGATGCGGCGGTGACGACGGCTGTGGCGACGAAGACGACGACGGCGGCGGCCAGACAACGGTTGCTGCAAATTGGACGTAATTTGAAAGATCAAAAGTTGCACATAAAGTTACACACACGAGTTTGATCGTCGAATGGCCAGGGCAATGCAACAGAAGTCTTGAAGCAGCAGCAGTATTTGCTGCAGTATTTGCTGCAACTCACATTCGACGCATCCCCTAAGAAATTCATCGCATCAGTATCGTGTTGCTGCTTTCAATGTCGACAGTGGTGTTGCGCAAAGTGGAATGGAGAGTGAAGTCCACAAACACACACACTCACACACTCATTCACTGACATCTCTACTAAGGAAAGAGAGTATCCAGTGGCAGTGGAGCACGAGTCGCCAATGTTTGTCGGCAACAGCGGCAAAAGTAGCGCCCGTGACAAGGCTTTGATGATGTGTGTGCCTGTCCGTCAAATGATACTGCCGAATGACTGACTGACTGACTGAGTGACAGTGGCGATTCACCTTGGAATGTTTATGTGCACTAAGAAAGCGGAGATAGCATTGAGATGCCAAAGTGCTACTGATGAAAAAGTACCATATGACACAGACAGGAGGTAGACGGAAGGTCAGCATTTGATGATTTTCTAGAAATCATTGCTCCTATGCAGTCAATGTGTGCTTGCGTGCATGGGCCGATGAGCATGGATGCGACCAAACTGTGTGGCAGTGGTTGGCATCCACTGTGAATACTGGAGCGAGTAGCTGTGACTGCATCACACATCTTTTTTCGCATAAAACAGTTGATATATCTGCAGCTTTGTTATCACGAATGAGCTAGCGAGAAGATGGTGATCATCACTCATTGCAACACTGCCTGACACAATGTGCCTGCACACTGATTATCACTTTGTGCTGAGCACTAGCTGTATCGGTCTCGCTGTGCTCTGAGCTTTCTCTCTCCCTCTCCCTCTCTTGCTTGGTGCGAAATTGAGACCAGCAGTATTGACACTTGGCTGACCTAAATTGCCTGAAGAAAGAAAAAGAAGAAAAAGAAGAGCTCACGAGCGCCAGTGTTCACTGGGCGACGGCGTTGACGGCGATGATCCACAATTGGCGACAATCGGCGAACTTCAGGAGTCTCATGTTGACGAGGAAAGACAAAGTGCAAGTTAAAGTCGACTCTGAGCAAGCGAGCAGGGAGCAGCAGCAAATCACTCGCACGAGTGATTTGCACCTTCTGCAGAAGAAAAGACTGAAAGAAAGAAGAAGAAGAAGAACCAAATGGGCGAACAGACGACCAATCAGTGAATGAGTTAATGAGCTTTCCGATGAGTTCAGAGAGAGCAACAGTTTGTGAGCGCCTTCTCCACCTGACTAATCCATTCTGTTGCGCCAATTAAAAGCAGAGTGTCTCTTCTTTTGAGTGAGGCTGCACGATAGTGGTCGTATGGTAAAGCCCATTCGTGCCAGGCAACCATTCGAGGAAGACACTCAAAAGCTGGCGACAGTTGTTCCTTTTAACAATGGTTGCTGTGTGAAGGTGGTGGAGGTAGAGTGCAGTGCAGCAAGCCTTCTCCTAGTCTTTCAACCGAATGGCGCCAAGTGGAAAGTGGCGCGCACGGCAACGGCTAATTGTCAAACAGTTGATTGCTAAACACAGACACTACCAAGTCTTGAGGGGTGAGACCGGCGTTGCACGATAGCATCCTATTGGCTTCAGTAGAAGAAATTAAAAAGAAAAGAAGAGAGCACATTTTCATTTGACGGCTTCGTCGCCGTGATTAGATCTTTGCTGAAGTGTTGCGGTTGCTTTCCTGGGGAGCTTTCCATGATTGGCACAGCTAAATGGAAAGAAGATAACAAAACTGTTTGTTATCTAACTGTTTTAGAAAAAACTGCTGTTTGATAAAGTTTAACCTTATCAATTTTATCCTTATCATCTTGTCTCGTGATTGTTCGCCTTGTGCTGATTTTCCAAATTGACAGATTTTTTCTTTTTTATTGGCAAACCAATGTCAATCAACATTTTTTATTTTTGTTTCTGATTTACTTGAATGCCGCTTCAAGAGGTGGCAGCATTGGGCAAATTTCAAACAAAATTTTTTACAACGCAAAAATTATAAAATGAACTTTACTTTAAATAAAACGTTAGTGAATACAGAAAAATAAGCTTTTAGATCTTGAGAAAATAAGATAGCATAACTTTCAATTTTAATTTGTCAAATAAACCTTTTAAACTGTGCACTTTTCCCTAAAACAAAATGCTTTAATGTGCTTTTGCTTTAGAGCATTTCTGCATGATTGAATTTCGCTAGCAGGTGGAACCGGTGAGGATCTCCAGCACTAACACTCACTGAAACAATGAGTCATTGCATTTTACTTATGAATTGCGGTACTTTTTGCAGACTGACAATAAATGAGCAAATGTAAATGGAGTCTGGGTGGAGGGGACCCGAGTGATGTGCCCTTCACCTCTGCGGATATCAGCTTGTGGCTAACTCTAACAGTTAATTGGCCATCATCATCATCAGCAACAGCAGCAGGAGAGAAAAAGAGAGAGAGATTAGCGCATTGACATTGGTCCTTCTTGTCTGCTGAATTGGTGTTCCAAACTCTGACTGAACCGAGTAGCAGAGTATGCCCAGTCATCGACTCTCGCCCTCTCTTTCTTTCCCTTTCTTCAGTGTTCCATCAGTGCACGTGCAGCACGTGCTCGCACACGACAGCCGTAAGGTAGACAGACGAACTGTGTGGACTGCTGGTGCTGCTTCTGTCAGGTAAAGAGGAGATGAGATGAGATGCTGGCCGAGTGATGGCCAATGACTGCCACAAACAGCCTCACTGTGGTGGCACGCGCCACGGGCCATCGGTGATGTACGCTTCGTTGCCTTCACAGAGAGCATATGGCCAGTGGCGGCAGCGCTGCTGTTCATTGTGCTGCCTTGTGCCCCGACCACTTGCTCATTCTTGCTCATTCGCCTCCAAGTGTCTTCTTCCAAACTTCTTCTTCTTTTTCCACACCGTCTTTCTGAGTGCCCATTTTGTGTCCATTTCGCTGGCTGACTGCCCGTCCGGGCAATGCCACCGAGACACCAAGGCACTGCTGTCTGTCTGTTTGTGTGTTGCCTATCAGTGTGCAGGCCACCCTACCACCGAGCACTCTCTTGTTTACTGGTGTCTTCTTTGCATGGGCACTCACTTTCGATTCAACTCTCATTGCAGTGCACCATAAAACCAAATTTACGTGCAATTAAATTGCCAACTAAACCAAGGGTTGCAGTGTGCCTGTAGTGCAGAGGCAGCGGTGATGGAGGCCTCCATCCCTTACTATTGCGTTGACCATTAGCTAAAGTGCACACTGCTATCGACAATGAAAGGTAAATGACAATCAATTGATTCGAACAGTCATCAGTATGGACACCAGTGTAGAGCATTGGCTGCTGTAGTGGGAGTGGAGACAATGCATTATCGCCTGTCATCTGGCCCTAGCTCCCTGAGCATTGAGCACATTTGCATAACTATCGACTATTGACTCCATTAATCACTTTTGCCTGAAGCATTACCGATGATCTACAGCTAATTTTACCGTCACGTGAACTCTCAACTAGCTTCAATTGAATTGAATTTAATTTTCATCGACCTGCCAATTTGTTCGACAATATCTACACCGCTTACGCAAATAAACAAACACATCTCTTAGTTTCTAACTGTCAGACACAAACAGCTTTTAATTGCTGGGTGCGTGAGCACTTTGAGACGTTTGACTCTAACGGTAGTCAGGTGGCGGCTGTGCTGATCGGTCTAAATGCATGGAATGCTGTGGCATCACAAGGCTTGATGCTCACAACGGTTATCAAACAAAACACCAGAAAAACAAACAAACAAACAAGCTGACCAAAATGCACAGCCAAGAGACTAGTAATTATTAATCTATCAGTGGATGTCTGAGATGAGAATGTGTGTCACTAGGCTGTCGTAAGAAGATGATGATTATGGACGTTGAGAGTACGCTCCCAGTGTGGCAAACTGTTTGACCTTCAGCGTTGGACCAACTTCAACGTGATCGTTAGGCCGATAGAACACCGAAAAAAAGAGAAACAAAAAGTGACATGACCAAATGTGCGTGGAGAAAGTGCATGCAGAATGAGAAATGTGAAATGTTGACAATAATTAGGCAATCATAGTGACTGGACGTGACGTACATCGCTGATTAGTGCGAGGGACCATGCGTGTCGAACAGTGTCGAGGCGAACGATCCATCCATTTACTGACACAGAGAAGCACCAGAAGCGGCAGTAGCTCTTATGAGGTGCCAGGACACATTATGGCACACAACAGCCAGACTGACTTTGCTGAAGATTTCGAATGCTTTCTTCATAGGGGATGAGTGATCCGTGAGAACCTGGACACTTGTTGAGTGCTCCTACCAGCAACAGTAGCTGCAATTAATTAAGCTGGTGTCTTTAACGGTCTCTTGCTGAGGAAGATGGTGCTCTCTTCTGCTGCTAATTGCTGAGAATGGCTGATCGGTAAGCGACAAGTGCTCAGTGTGCGATCAGTGACAAATGCAAGTATCTCCACTGCGGCCATCCATCTATCCGGACTCTCTTTCTGTCTTTTCTGCCTATTACCATTATCATCATTTCCATAGCGCAAAGTGCACCACAAGTCAGGTAAAGCCAGTGAGCAAAGCGACCAGAATGACAACAGCCAACTAAAATGGAGAGTCGATTTAAAAGAAATATCGCCCAGCCAGCTTGGAGGCCTTTTGCGCATCGCTGATTCTGCAACAACAGCAGAGCACAGAGGCGCCGCTGATTGCCTAAGCACCGAGGCAAACTGTCACTGAAACAAAGTCAGCTCCTTGCCTGCTTGTTGTTTGCACTGCCGGCAACTTCTTCTTCTTCTTGTCGGCTTGTTTGTCTCCTTCATCTTCATGGTACTTTATCGAAAGAGGCAACCAAAAGGTCTGCCGAAGTCTCTAATTTGCCCACTACGCAATGGATCATTATACAGTGCGCAGTCAGCGGGACTTGCACAATAGTTGTTGTAACAGTGTGCTCGATGAACACTACCTGAAACGATTGATCAAGTGCGAATAAGTCTGTCGATAATGATTCAATTAAGTGCTTGCCTGCCTGCCTGCCTGC
>JAALOO010000374.1_pt4 | contig 14070 bp, 3 predicted proteins | sample 7257641 | NCBI WGS metagenome assembly JAALOO01 (sample SAMN14085613, study PRJNA598686) | mite metagenome | biome: ENVO:01001000; feature: ENVO:01001002; material: ENVO:01001226; isolation source: single female mite from University of Michigan culture on fish food culture... ...
GAGAAGAGAAGGAGCAACAAATCAGCGACGGTGTGTCCTGCGGCAGAATGCTCTGCGGCTGCTGCCGAGATCGCTTTGTCACACTTCTCTGCGCTCCGCTGACATTCGCGGCATCGCGGCGACTGTCGCCGCTTTTCTTGTGTCATCGTCTAGGTTACGATGAGCTGATATTGCACGCACTGGTGCGAGTGGAATCTGCAATGCTGGTGCTCCCAATTAGTATCTGCGCACATCAACCCGCAGCTGACCAGTGTCAGTACCAGTACAAACGCACTAGAATCGGGGTCGCTCTTCACTATGAGCCTTTGCTACTTTCTCCTTTTTCATGTCAATTAGAAGTTTGCTCTACAACAATGGTGGTTACCTAAAAGCGAGTGCCATAAAAGCGAGTGCGATCATTGCTCTGGCATAATCAGTTTTTATGGGGTTTTGAAAAAAGTTGCTAAGTAGTCACGCCTTGTGTGAAAGGGAGCTGTCGGCAACTCTTCCGTGTGTTGTTGTTGTTGCGTCGTCGGCTTAGTCATCATCTGACGACTGTCACTGCGCCAGTCTTCTTCCTTATCACCCGCAGTATCCTCGCACTCTCGACCAGCCCCTCCAATCGTCTGCTCTGAGTGACCATTCCTTAAAGAAGTCTCAAGAAGAGCAGGAGTACCTCCAGGCTTCTCAAGATGTTCAAGAGTTCGTCTACCTTCGACAAGCAGCTGGGTACGTCACCTCCTCCCTTGTTGTTTCTAAGTTCACCTTTGTTTATCTGATTCATCTTTTATTCATGACTAATTGCCTGTATTGCGTGCTGGTTTTTTGTTTGTACAGACAAAGCAACCAGCCTGAGTAACCTCGAACCTGATTGGGCGAGCATTCTACAGCTATGCGACTCTATCCGGATGAACGATGTCCAGTGAGTTGTCCTTTATACACACACAGTTTGGGGATTACATATTTGTGTACGCAGTTAGCTGCAATCTATTTACTGTATGTTTTCCCCTTTACAGGCCTAAATATGCGCTGTCTGCAATTAGGAAGAAGCTCTTCGCCACTAATCCTAATGTGGTGTTGATGGGCCTTCGGGTATGTGCTGTGGTAGTGCGTCGTTGTACAGCTCTTTTCTAATTAGTCACTCTTTGTGGGCAGGTCTTGGAGTCCTGTGTAAAGAACTGCGGCTCCCTCTTCCACAATGAAGTCGCTACTCGTCAGTTTATGGACGACTTGGAAGAGGTGATCAAGCAGTCAAATGATGTGAATGTGCGCGACGAAACTCTTCGAATTATCCAAGTTATGGCTTACGCTTTTCGTAACGACCCGGGCTACCGCGCCGTGGGCGACAAAATGAAGTACCTCAAACACGGTGGCTACCAGTTTCCAGTGCTAAAGGAAAGCGACGCCATGTTCTCCGCTGACTCTGCTCCCGATTGGGCTGACGGTGAGGTGTGTCACCGTTGCCGCGTTCAGTTCGCATTTCTCGTCCGCAAACACCACTGTCGCAATTGTGGCCAAGTCTTCTGTGCCACTTGCTCTGCAAAGACGTCCACCATTCCCCGATTCGGCATCGAAAGGGAAGTTCGTGTCTGTGATGTTTGCTACGATAAGATCAACAGCAAACCTTCGAAATCCGAAGGCGGCAAATCGCACCTTGGCGAAGAGACAAAAGCAAAGATAATGGCCGCCGCCACTTCTTCAGCGGCTAATGCTTCCGCCGCCGCCGCTGCAGCCGCTGCGCAAAAGAAAACCGAGCAGGAGATTCAAGAGGAGGAGGAACTTCAGCTAGCCCTTGCTCTCTCGCAAAGTGAAGCCGAGGAGAAGGCGAAGGAGCGTTCATCGGGTAGTTTCAAGTACCCCTCTGCTTATGGGCAAAATTCAACTAACGCCAAAAGCAGTGGTGGTGGATCAACTACTCCTTCGGGCAGCAAGCATAAAAAGTCGAGCTCAAAGAGTAGCTCGAAAATGTCCTCCAAGTCGTCCAGCAAAAAGTCGTCTCCTAAGTCTGAAGCGACCATTGAGAACGACGATCCCGAGATGGCTCGCTACCTGAACCGCGAGTACTGGGAAAACCGCACCACTGCGTACCCTGACTACGAGCCGTCACCCTCGCCCAGTGCTCCCCAGTCGAACAACCTGACGACGACCATCACTCCGGTCGTCACCACCAAATCGCCCACTGTCGACGTTGCTGAACCAAAACTGTTCAAAGAGAAGTTGATCAGCTCACCGACTGAGGACACAGAGCTGGAGTCGTTCACCAACTCGCTGCGATCGACTATTGAAATTTTCGTCAATCGCCTCAACTCAAACAAGCTGCGCGGTCGATCCATTGCCAGTGACAATGGCGTGCAGGCGCTCTTCATGAACCTGACCAATCTGCACTCTCAGCTGATTATGCACACTCAGCAAACTAATGAGTCGCGAACCAACTGCGAGCGTCTGCAGGACAAGATCAGCCAGATCAGAGATGCTCGTGCTGCGCTGGACGCCCTGCGCGAGGAGCACCGCGAGCAGATGCGCCGTGCTGCCGAAGAAGCCGAACGAATCCGCCAGCAGCAGATGGCTCAGAAGCTGGAGATTATGCGCAAGAAGAAGCAAGAGTACCTGCAGTATCAACGGGAGATTGCCCTCCAGCGGATGCACGATCAGGAGCGGGAATTTATCATGCGCCAGGAGCAGATGAAGTTTGCCAGCGCCAATGCCGGCGCTGTCCCGCCCTCCCAGTGGAACAATGGCGGCAGTATTCCCGCCAGTGGCTACTACATATCCAATGCTGCCTACGCCATGCCTACTCAACAGCAGCAACAACAGCCGCCGCCGCTTCCTCAGGCGGCCATGGCTCCTGGTGGACAGTACGTGCAGTCGAACTTGCCACACGGTTCGGGCATGGTCAACGCCCATCACGCTCCCATGCCCAGCTCTACGGTGCCGATGGCTGTGCCGCCGCAGCCCGGCCAGCAGCAGCCTCAGCCACTGCCACCACAGCAACAGGTAATGCAACAACCGCCACCGCCGCAACAGCCGCAGCAGCAGCAGTACATTCCAGCAATGTACATGCCCCAGGGGGCTCCAGTGGCGGGCAACTACCAGGCTGAACCAGTGCCGCAGCAACTACCTCCAGGCGTTCAGCAGCAGCAGCCACCGGTCCAGTACACAATGGCTCAACCAGTGGCCTCTGTGGCTCCGCCGCAAATGGCGCAGCCGCCTCCTGCGCCTCAGCCACCAGCACAGCCTGAAGCCACTGAGGAGCTTCTCATTAATTTTGATTAGGTTTTAGTACCTTTTGACCAGTTGACGGTACACCGCCACTAGCAGCAGCAGCAATCTGAACTGTACTAATCTGTACTCCCAATTCGACACGATCGCGTACGCGTTTGCTTTATCTTACACGATTTATTCTTATTAAAGTACGTAATAATAACATATGTAGAAGGGGGATACTAGTCTAGTAGTGTGAGTGAGAATTAATTGAGTAGAGGGGAAGGGTGTCTGCTTGTGAATTGATATGATTATTGGAAGGTTTTACTTGAGATTATCTATGTGAGATAGGGTATGCTTTGTTTATTACTATATTCTTATGTTTAGAGTTTGCCGTTGAGGAGGGTGGCCACCTGCTCGACGTTGTTCAGGATGAAGGACTTGTGGTTGCCCGGCAGAATGTGCAGATCGCATTTGCCCGTGACCAGCTGTAAAGAAGAAGAAGAAGAAAAATTTGATTAGAAATCAGTATGATAACTGTAGTGCAGTATTAAAAACAAACCTCTGAGACGTTGTAGTCCTCCTTGAGGTGCGTTCCACTCTTGATGATCATCTCCTCGGCGCGGATGAGGGCAATGTCGCCCTGGAACTTCTTGCTCACCCGGTACTGGTGCATCATCAGGCACTTGGCGATGAAGGCATCGGCGGCGGTGGCGATCTCCTCCGGTTTCGCCTCGATGCCGAACTTGACCAGCACCTGGGCGGCCTTCTCCAGCCGCTCCTCCTTGCTCTTCAGCGCCAGCAGCTCCTCCTTCAGCTGCTTGTAGTTGACGGGCGCCACCTGGATGAGGAAGGTGATCAGCGCCTCCACGAACTTGCTCTCCGGGTTGTCGGCGGACACCAGCTGGCGGTACTGCTCCGTGGAGACCGCCAGGTGGGTGGGCGAGGCGTCGAGGAAGATCAGGTTCACCTGGTTGCCCTTGGCCAGCTGCAGCTGCACGGCCATGTCGAAGGAGAGCAGCGAGCCGAAGGAGTAGCCCACCAGGTCGAAGGTGCTCTCCTTCGGCGGGGAGAGGCTCTTCATGAGGGCGATGAAGTGCTGGCTGGCCTCCTCCACGCCGCTGAAGGCGTTGAAGGCGGCCGTCCAGTTGAGGCCGATGGCAGGTCGCTTCAGGTGCTTGGCCACCACCTCGAGCAGGGCGAAGGAGCCCTCGATGGGCGGCAGGAAGAAGACCGGGCGGCCGGCCTCCTTGGGCACGTCGTTCAGCAGGGTGAAGCTCTCAGTGGGCAGGGCGATGCTGAGAGTGGAGAGGCCGTCCAGTTTGCCGGCACCTCCATTTTCTGAGCCGCTCTTGGCACCGCCAGCAGCCGCAGCGCCTCCCTCCTGTCCGCCGATCTCAATGAGGTTGCCAACGGTCAGCGATCGCAGCTCCTGCATGGAGAGGATCACCTCGTAGTCTCGCTCCAGCGTCTGCTTCACCTCGACGCCCATCAGCGAGTCCATGCCCAGCTCGGAGAGGGAGCTGGTGGGCGCCAGACCGGCGTAGTCCTTGATGCCCAGGATGTTGGCGATCGACTTCAGCAGGTCCTGCTTGTTCCCGGATCCGCCCTCTGTCTGGCGTTTGGCGCGCACCAGCGAGCAGCACACCGGCTCGGCCGACTGGAGGAAGCGGTCGAGGACGGAGAGGCAGGAGGGAATTCGCTGGGGCAGCGTCCCGCCGATGACCACATCATTGCCGCCCATGTTCTCCGAGACGACGCCCACGTCGCCGATGGCGCCCCACTGAATGGCCAGGCCGTGTAGACCGGCCGCCCGTCGCAGCTCACACACCCGCTCCATTGAGCTGTTGGCGAAGCCGTAGTTGCTCTGGCCGGCATTGCCGCGACCGCAGCTCACCGAGCTGAAGGCCACAAAGTAGTCCAGCTGGGGGCACAGTCGCCGACTGACAGTGTCCAGGTTCTGGTTGCCGAGCACCTTCATGGCGGCCACCTTCTCGAAGGACTCTGCCGTCTGATTTTCGATGAATCCGTCGCTGAGGACCATGGCCAGGTTGAAGATGCCGCCCACCGGGCCGAGGCTGGCCGCCTCCTTTAGCAGCTCAGTGGCGCCGGCCACCGTGGAGATGTCCGCCGTAGAGATGAGGTGTTGCACGCCGGCCGTCTGCAGTCGCTGCACCACCAGGCGCTGGTAGGCGTCACGGGGACCGCTGCGAGAGGTGAGCACCAGCTGTCGGGCGCCACGCTCCACCAGCCAGGCGGCCAGCTCCAGACCGAAGCCGCCCAGACCGCCGGTGACGATGTACGTCTTGAGGGGGTGGAGGACGGTGCGCGGAATGGCGGCCACCAGTCGTCGGCTGGGCACGACCACCTTCTGGCCCTGCTCCTCGTCCCTGATCTTCAGCACCACCTTGCCGATGTGCTTTCCGGTGGCCATGAAGCGGAACGCCTCCTCGCAGTGGTCCATGTCGAAGATGGTGCTGCGCAGCGGTCGCACCGCTCCCGACTTGATGCCGTCCTTCACCAGCTGGGCGACGCGCTTCTTGTGCGTGGCAATGTTTGAGGAGTTCACCGCCGGGCCGAAGAGGGCGTCGAGGAGGATGCCGTGGAAGGCGATGTTCTTGAGGAAAGCGGCCATGCCGAGCGGGTTGTTCTGCGACAGGTCGTACTTGCCGATCTCGAGGAAGCGGCCGTGCTGCGCCAGACAGCGCACACTCGCCTGCAACTTCTCCTCGCTGAGCGAGTTGAGGATGACGTCCACGCCGCGGCCGTTGGTCTGTCGGAGGACGTGCTGCTCGAAGCTGGTGTCGCGGGAGTTGGCGAAGTTGCGGTCGGTGAGTGCGGGGAAGGCCTTCTTCAGGTAGGCCTTCTTCTCCTCGCTGCCCACTGTGGTGAAGACGGTGCAGCCCATGCTGAGGGCGATGCTGATGGCCGCCTGGCCGACGCCGCCGCTGCCCGAGTGAATCAGCACCGACTCGCCCTTCTCCAGCTCGCCGCGCACCACCAGCGCGTAGTAGGCGGTGGAGTAGCAGACGGGCACGGTGGAGGCCTCCTCCATGCTCCACGCCTCCGGAATCGGCCAGAGGAACTCGGGGTCGTCGACGAGGACGGTCGTGGCGAGGCCCTTTGCCGCCACCATGCCCATCACTCGCTGGCCGTTCGGGTGTCGGCCGGCGAACTCCAGGCCGAGAATGCAGTCCTGGAGGGCGAGGTCGCCGGGCAGTGCGTCCGGGGGCAGCTTTCCGGTGGCCAGCATGATGTCGCGGAAGTTGAGCGGTGCGTAGTACACAGTGGCGAGCACTTCCTCGGGGTTCTTCTGGTGTTTGGGCAGCTCGGTCCAGTACTTGTGCTGCGACTCGTACCACCGCAGCGAGGTCAGGTCGCCTCGGGTGGCCACGTTGAGGTAGGCGTGCTCCGTCTCCACCTGGTTCTGCTCGTCGATGTCGTAGTGGCGGAATGAACCCAGCTGGCCGTTACGGAAAACGTTCAGCGTCAGGTCGGCGGCGAGCATCTGCTTGTAGATGGGCTCCTCAAAGCTGAATGGAGTCGGCAGGGAGGAGGCGCTGTCAGAGGAGCTGTTGAGGACGGCACGAACGCGGTCGCCGCCTGCCTCCTGGCGAAGGCACTTCACCAGACCGACGACGCCGTTGGCAGGGTGGTCAGTGGCCACCAGCCACAGGTTCTCGCCCACCGGTCGCTTCGAGTGCTCCACCAGCTTCTCCTTGAGCAGCTCCACCCACTTCGAGTAGTCGGTGTTGGTCACCGAGATGACCGACTGAGCGGCGGCCACCGGGGTGGTCTCAAACTTGCGGAAGAGCATCACCGTGGTGGTGTTCAACTGATCGGTGCGCTCCGAGACCAGGCGGAGGGCGCCGGTCTTGGCCGCCTTCTCCTTGAACTCCTTCAGGGCGGCCTCGTTCAGCTTGACGCCGGCAACGGAGTGCAGCAGCTTCTCGGCGGGCGTGGCCGTGCGGAAGATGGCCGCAAGGAAGCCGCCGTTCTTCAGTGCTCCCTTCGCCGACTGCAACAGTGCAGTGTAGTCGGTCACCACGTTCTCCGCCACCTTGAAGACGGCGCTGTCCTTGAGCACCAGCAGGTCGGCGGTGTTCTCGCCGAGGGGCAGCTTGCCCCCCTCCTTGGCCGCCTCCCAGCGGACCACAGTGCCGCCGTTGTTGACCGCCTCGACGGTGTCGTTGAGCAGAGTGTAGGCGAGGTTGATGGAGTATCCCGAGGCGTCGACGTACTCTTTCAACTTGTCGGCCAGCACACGACCGGTCGGGTTGACCTCCACCAGAGTCAGTTTGGAGCTGGGCAGGTTCTCGATGACAACGTCAAGGGCATTGCGCAGCAGGTACTGCCACTCGTGCACGCTGGAGAGGAGGTCCTCGTTGAGGGCGTCGCCGTTCTTGGCCAGCACCGCCGACAGCTGTTTTCCTCGGGCGGCAATCATCTCCTTGAGGAGGCGCACCAACTGGTGCTGCTGTTCATTCGAGTCCAGGTACTGCGCCAGGAGGGCGTCACTGGGCGTCGGTGGTGCCGTCTTGAAGAGGCTCTTCAGATCAGCGGCGCCAGAGAGGACGGCCACCTTGTGGGCAAGGGCGGTGGTCACTTCGACGTACTCGCGCACCTGCTTTGCCAGCTTAGGCGTGAGCACCCCCTCGGCGTCCTGGTACGGACTGAAGACGTACTTCTCCAGGGCGGGAATCTGGGCGCCCTGTCGTCGCGGGGCAAGGTTCACCTTCAGCCCCTGGATCTCCAGGCCGGGCACGACGGTGGCGTTGATGCGCGGGTCGGTGACCACGTCGAGCAGCGACTTCTCCGCGTCACCACCACCGGCGGCGGCCGCTTCCACTGCCTTGAAGAGGACATTCGGGTCGCAGCGAACCGACTGGAAGCGCACCGGCAGGTAGAGGCCGCGGGTGGACTTGCCGAGGATGCCAATCTGCAGCATGGTGTCGGCGAGGACGACCCAGTTGTGGAAGAGCAGCTTGCCCACCTTCGAGTCGGAGGTCGCCTCGGCGATGCCCTGGAAATGGCCGCTGTAGTCGTAGCCTCGCAGGCGCAGCTCCTTGTAGATGTCCTTCGGCTTCATGGTGATGGCGCTCTTCTCAGGGGCCACCGAGCCGTCGGTGAGGATGTGCTGCAGGGTGAGGGGGCTCTTCTCGGGGACGAAGATGCGTCCGGTGACCACCACAGTGCCGCCCTCGCTGATGGTGAACTCGCCGTTGATGTCCATCATGCGCACCTCGAACTTCACCACGGCGTCTCGCGGGAGGATGGTCGCCCGGTGGAGGGTGACGTTCTCAAACTCGACGGGGCAGTTCTCGCAAAACTGACCCTTCATCTTGGCGAGCATTTGCCAGGCGAGGTGGAGGTACCCGGTGGCGGGGAAGAGCACTCGGCCGTCGATGCAGTGGCCGGCAAAGAACTCCGACTCCTTCTCCGATAGATCGATCTTCACGGTGTAGTCGGAGACGCTGTTCGGGTTGAAGAACTCCGGGTAGAGGGTGACCAGCCAGTTCTGCGAGTGGTCCCAGCGGACGAGCGAGCTGAGCGGCTGGATGGACCGGGAAACGGGGTAGCTGACCGCCGGGTAGAGCTTGCTGAGGTCGGGGTTGACGCCGAGGTTGTAGAGCTTGCCCAGGGCGGCGAAGAGCATGTTGAGGTTGCCCTCGTTGTTGTTGCGCTTCATCAGCGTCACGTAGGAGATGTCGGCGCCGAGGGTGCGCTTGACGATGGGCTGCAGCAGACAATGGGGCGCAATCTCCACGATGATGGCGTTCTTCGGCACGTGCTGGATGGCCTCGTGGAAGAGCACCTGCGAGGTGAGGTTGTTCACGTAGTACTGCGGCGCGGAGTAGCGGGCCACGTCCTCGCCCCAGCGAGCCTCCGGGAAGGAGGAGCTCACCCAGCGAGGGGAGCGCAGCGCCGGCGTCGGAATGACCGTCTTCAGCTTGGCGAGCAGCGTAGGGGCAATCGCCTCCATATAGTAGCTGTGGAAAGCGACGCCGCAGCTCTTCACCTCGCGCGCAAAGACGTTCTCCGCCTTGAGCTGCTCGACGAACTTCTGCGTGACGTCGAAGGCGCCGCTGATGGTCACCGAGTCGACGGAGTTGTGGCAGGCGGCGACGACCCCTTCCGGCGCTCGCGCCTTCGCCTCCTCCCAGCTCAGGCCGACGGCGGCCATGAGACCCTTCGGCAGATGGGCCTCCTCGACGCACTTTCCTCGCCAGTAGGCGGCCAGCAGCATTTGCTCGTGGTTGAAGACGCCGTCGCCGTAGGCACAGCCGAGCTCGCCCACCGAGTGGCCGACGATGCCGTCCGGCTCGACGCCCAGTGAACGCAGCACATCGGTGAGGGCGATCTGGACGGAGGCGATGGCGACGAAGGGCGCCACCGTGGTCTCCAGCACCGCCTCGTCCTCGCTGGTCAGCAGGTTGATCAGGTCGACGCCGTAGGGACGGAGGATGGCCGCGGACTTCTCGATCGACGCGCGGAAGCTCTCCACCGTCATCAGGCCCTTCGCCATGGAGGTCCACTGGCTGCCCATGCCCGAGTAGACGAACCAGAGGGGGCGGCGCTCAGAGACGCGGGCCACCTCTCTTGGGAAAGAGGTCTCCCCGTCGGGGTGTTTGTCCGCCAGCATGTAGCCGCGGTAGTTGAGGCCGCTGTTCTCGTAGGTCTGCGACACGTCCTGCAGCAGGGCGAGGAACTCGCGGTTCACCTTCTCCGGGTTCTTCTCGATGAAGTCGAAGATGAAGTTGACCGCCTCCTCAGTACGCCCGGCCACCGGAATGACTCGCGGCACACCGCCAGAAACGATGCTTTTGTCCGACTCGGCCAGCTCCTTCACGAAGGGCTTCAGGAGGACGTGCACGTTGACGCCGCCGAAGCCGAAGGAGTTGACGGCGACGATTCCGTCCTTGAAGGGCGTGTTCTCCACCACCGGCTTCACCTGGCCGCTGATCAGCTCGGGGATCTTCGGACTGGGCGTTTTGTAGTGCAGATTTGCGGGAATCAGTTTATTCTGGAAGGCGAGCACAATCTTCGCCAGCGAGTTCAGGCCGCTGGCCGGTTCGGCGTGGCCGAGGTTGCTCTTGACACTGCCGATCAGCAGGGGCTCCTTTCGGCCGGCGCAGAAGACACCGGCGATGGCGCGCGTCTCGACGGGGTCGCCCGCCGGCGTGCCGGTGCCGTGCGCCTCGACGTACTCCACGTCCAGTGGGTTGATGCCCGCCTCAGCGACCGTCTCCGCCATGAGGTTGCGCTGCGAGTCCGAGGAGGGGAAGGTGATGCCCTCCTCCTTGTTCCCGTCGGTGTTGGTCTTTGCGTGGATGACAGTGGCGTAGATGCGCTTCGCGTCGGCGCGCTTCTGCAGGAAGACCACCGAGCAGGTCTCCGAGCGGACGTAGCCGTTGCCGTCAGCGTCGAGGTGCTTGCAGGCGCCGTCCACGGCGAGCATGCTCAGCTTCTGGAACTGCAGCGAGGTGGCCGGGCGGAGGCAGACGTTGACGCCGCCGACGATCGCCTGGTCGCACTGGTTGGTGCGCATGCCGAGGATGGCCTGCTGCAGGGCGAGGAAGCTGGAGGAGCAGGCGGTGTCGATGGAGTAGGAGGGGCCCTGCAGGTCGAAGGTGTAGGAGACGCGGTTGGCGAACATGGAGCGCGAGCAGCCGGTCAGGGCGTACCCGGACACCTTGCTGATGTCCATCACCAGGCCCTCCTCCACCTCGGAGACGCAGGCGCCGATGTAGACGCCGGTCTTGGTGCCGCGCAGCGTCTGTGGGTTGATGCCTGTAGCGAAGAAAAGATTAGTTAGTAAACAGGGTAATCAACACTGCATCAAGCTCGCCAATGGCACTGACCTGCATCGACGATGGCCTCGTGCGTCAGCTCGAGCAGCAGTCGCGCCTGAGGGTCCATGTTGTTCGCTTGTTTGCCGTGCACGCCGAAGAACTGAGCATCAAAGAGGCTCAGGTCCTTGATCTTGCCCGTTCTGGAGGGCAGTCCGTAGAGGCCCTGCGGCCATCTGCGCTCGTCGGCGGTGATCATGTCCACGTGCTCGTACAGGTTCGTCTTCAGCTCGTCGATGTTGTCCGCCTCGGGGAAACGGCCGGAGATGCCCGAGATGACGATCTCCTCGTCCATCTGCCACTGCATGTTCTTGTTCTCAGTGCTGCTGGGGCTGGCCGAAGAGGCCGCCGATGTGTTGCTGTTGCCGTTTGGTGCCATTGTTGTGCTGTTGTTCGGTCAGTCTGGAGCTGTCTTGAGGAAATGTGTCAGATCTGTGTGCGGTGAGCGGGAAAGGGAACGCAAAAAAGTTAGACAAGTTGTGAAAAACTGAGATTAAAAGAACGAAGCCATTAGCACTCGTGCACTCGTGAAGTGCATGTGAGTGAGTGCGTTCACAGCAGAATGAGGCCGTTATTGGTGTGTGAGTGAGTGTGCCTAGTCTCCTTTACTTCTAAAAAGTGTACTCAAAGTGATCTAGCAGTGCCATTGCTCAATTGAAACTTGCACTTTGACAGACGACTATGCATGACCAGACATGGTAATGGCAGCAGCAGCAACTTAGGTGAAATATGCTATCGGCAAGAAAGCCAAGAAGCATATCAGTAATTCAAGCTGTGCACTTGTCAGTGATGTCAATGGACACAGGCTCACTAACTCAGACACTGAGCACCAATTGGCCATAGGCGTCATTTATGCCGTTATGTGACAAAATTAACCCAAGAAACAAAAGCGTGGCCAATTGTGTGCGCCTTTGAATTGTGACTGCCACTGTGAAGGATGAATGGGACTGTACTGCACTTAAACTGGGCGACCAATTGAGCAAGCAGCACTGCTCGAATCAGCTGAGCAGTGCCCAGGCAGTCTGCTCCAGTGATCACTTGGGTAAAAAGGTGAAATTGAGGAGACATCGACGCCAAAAAGCGGTTGCGACAGTCCTCTCTCAGTGCGACAATGACAAGCGGCATGATCGACTGGCGATGATGATGGTGGTGGCGGTGGTGGTGGTGACGGTGATCTTTGAGGTGAGACGTGTTTCCCACTCCTGTTCCCGAGCACTGCTGCTGTTGCTGTCCCTCGTCAATTATCCGTAGAGCTATTTCGAAGTTTCATAATTGCCCGATGCCTTCTCCTTCTGCTTGACAGCCACTGCTGCTGAGCAGTTGAAGCGATGGCGCGTGGCGGGCCATTTGCGCAGTCGAGTAGTGATAATCACTGCCCAATTTCTACTGCTGAAGCTACTACAACTGTCAGCTACTGTCAGTGATCACTTCATATGTCACCTCTTCTCCTGTTGTCCTTTCTGGTGCAACAACTGGTGCCACCGGTGACTAACTGTTAGTGATTGCGCTATGTTTGCATTGTTTTATATTGTTTTATTGGCTAAACAGGTATGTATTTGTGCATTGGGCTACTGTGCTGCTGACTGCCTCAGTAGTGCTAAAAGAATGCAAAATTCTACACTAGACTTGAGAATAACTAAAAGAGAAAACTAAAGGAGATTTTGATAGCTAAATTAAACAATTGAAAGTAGCTATCCTGATTCACGTTTGCAGCTAATTAATCATCACAAAACAACTCAGCTCTAAAGGTATTAAATCAAAGTGACTTACAGTGGATGGTGAGACAGTTGAGACAGGAAGAGAAGAGGCAACCACAGTTCAAGTTGATTATGGAAGAAAGTGATATCAGCTAGTGGCACAACGATAAAGTTGGTAGTGAAAGGTAGAAACTTAGATTCGACGATGAGCACTGGTTGTCGTCGAGACGTCGAATAAGGCGCCGCTGTCAGTTGGTGAGCTGAATATATACCAATCAGGTGGATAACGTTCAAGAGAAGAGAAAAAGGAGGAGGAGGAGGAAAAGAAAGCACTGGAGCACAACTTTAGCAGTAAGGGGGAAAGGGGTGGGGGAAGGCAAAGAAGTGAGAGCTAAGGATGGCGAGGATAATATGCAAATGACTGGCGAGTGTGTGTTCTGTGCGCGTTCTATCAGCAGTCTGAAAATATCGCAGAAGCGGTGTGTGAAGTCAATTGGGTGACATCGAACACTGATGATGAAGCCTGCGACCAACTGGTACCGCTCTCTGCGCTATATATAGGCAGTCGTGTAGCTAAAGTGAGAGAATGAGAGAGACCATCGTCATCAGCATGGTAGCTTGGTTGAAGAGAGGGAAGGATGCAGATTGACCAGCATCACCAGCAGCAGACGGGAGGAGTGTCAGAGTGTGCTACAGCGAAGGGGCTACAAGAGTGCGTGCGCGCGCCACTGCCTGAGGAGCACAGCAGAGGAAGAAACACGTGAATCGCCGCCAACGATAAGGAGTCAGTCGGTAAGGTGATGGTGGCCGATCGAAGAGACACTCGCTCTCCGCCTGCAACAGCCAATGCTTCTACCAGTGCCTGTAGAGCCTGCCGACAAACCTCTCTGTCTGTCTGTCGGCTGGTTGGCCTACCACCTCACTGATGCACTCCCCCTGTGTTTGTGGTTGTGGACGTCTAGCAACCAACTAGCCAGCCAAAGTGATGTTCCACTAGGAACTAGAAGCATGTGCTGTCGATAACCACTCGTCTGAGTTTCCTTCAGTCAGTTGAGAAGATGCTGGTGTGTGTGTGGTGATGATGATGTCACACTCACACACACAAAGTCAGTCAGATGAGATGCTCTTGGTGGAAAAATAACAATTAAGCTGATACTCCTCTGTTTCTGTTCAGGGTTGCAGGGCAGATATTGCGGTCTTTATGACAGTTAATTAAATCACAACTGTGTTGGCAATCAATAGTACGCCAGAAATGAGGCGATCGCTTCGGTAGCGGCAGCAACAGCAGCAGGGGAAAGTGATGCGCTCTACCGATGAAAAGCTGGTGGAAAGTTGGTTGATGA
>JAALOO010001683.1_pt1 | contig 14070 bp, 12 predicted proteins | sample 7257641 | NCBI WGS metagenome assembly JAALOO01 (sample SAMN14085613, study PRJNA598686) | mite metagenome | biome: ENVO:01001000; feature: ENVO:01001002; material: ENVO:01001226; isolation source: single female mite from University of Michigan culture on fish food culture... ...
CAAGAATTTAACAAAAAAATGACAATTTATATAGGAATAATACGAGAGCCAATAAATGAGAAAATTCGACTCACTCTCACCTTAAAGCGACAGAGCAGCAGCAGCAGCAAAGGCAACTGATAAAATTCCACTGAAAAGAATTTGTAGGACAGCAATGTCAACTGACTGACACTGGCCAACACTTGTGCTAACAAACCAACCAGCCAACAGACGAACACAACAATGCGTCTGCTGATAAGAGTTTATCAGAAGACGAAGCCAACTGGGCTAGCCAGTGCCTAGTGACAGCTCGGCTGATTTGCATTTATCGAGAAGCTCTCCTTTTGAAGCTAAAATCGTCCAAGAGGAAGTTTGTACAGTGTGTTCATGTAATTGTACGGCAACAACGTGCAAACATATGTGCAACTTTTTTTTCTTGTATTCTCTTTCTTTCTCTCTCCTCTAATCGCTATCGTCAAACTTCTCTGACAATTTTCTCCGCAATTGAAGGCAAGCGGTCAGGCAGATAGATTGAGTACATTCTGGCTTTGTGCTTTACATTCTGTTTGCTTTCAGAATAGAATAGAATGCACTGTCACTCTGCTGCTGACTTTTAACCAAAAAAACCACACATAAAGGATGGTAGCAGTATGTAATTTTGGATTGATAGTAGGTTGATAAGGTGGTGGTAGCGGTGGTGGAGGTGACCAAGGCTTCATTTTTTGGTGCTGCTGATGTGTGTGTTCCGATTGCCTCCGACTGCCAATGTGTGTTTTTGTCATTGTCAGTGCCGCACAATTACTATTATTTCAGCAGTTTGATGCAACAGTCACACAAAAAGGCACAAAAGAAGCAAATAATCCCTCTAGTTGATATTATCAAAATTATTTTTAAATTCAGCAGCAGCAGCAGCAACTACTAAGTGAACCATGAGATAGTGTTTAAATGTTTCAATCGACAGTGAATGAGAAAGAATTTTTTTCGGAAAAAAGAAATGACAGTGTACCAGATAAAATGGCGCGCTCACTACTTTGTTCGCAGTTTGCTTCTGTTGACAGATTATCGATATGACACTTTTTTTGGTCAGATAGTTGGCACTGCTGCTGCTGCTGTTGCTGTAGAAAAATTTGTAGAAAAATGCTGGTCAAGGAAGAACAGTTTGGTTAGAAGCTCGTTTGGATGAAGACGGCAGATTGCCTGAAAAGACAACTACTACTAAAGTTAACCGTCGCGCCAAAGGACGGCCAGACAATTTGCTGTTACGTAAGTCACTGTTTGTGAGGCGCGCCTGACTGCCAAACAAGACAACGTTTAGTCGTTATGTGAGTGAGAGTTTATCCTTTGAGTACATCACTGGTGCGATTGTTGCTTCTTTATTTTTTGAGGTACTTTTAGCTGAGTTAATTTTTTTTAGGTAATGAGCCTAATTCAATTTGGCAGGCTGCAAAACTGCTGATGATCTCAGCAGTGTGTTGCTCCAGTTTACCGCTTCAAAAACTATTTTAGGTTTTTTGAGTTAGGATTAAGATGTTTCTAGAACGCTCTTGATCTTCTGTAGATTTGTGCAATGTACCACCAGTGTGCCGACTTTTGCTGAGATGCCCTCTGTCTAGGCCATCAGTTGAAGGAGACACATCTTCACTTTACCGATCACCAGCAAGCTTTGAAATCTAAAATGGCCATCATTCAGTCAGTCAGTCAGTCATTTGTTTTGCGGTTGTCTCAGATTATTGCCAAGTTTCTCAGTTTTTCTCATCAGTTTGCACTACTGCTGTTGTTGCTGGTCACGGACAGCAGCTCTGTCTTTGTACACGAAGAAGACAAACTAATCATCTGACACTGCTGGACAAAAAATTTCCAGTAAAGTACTGTGAGTTGCCGAGATCCGACACTTTGTGGACCTAGTGGTGGTGGTGATATTAGATTAGTTAAGAGCCACAATTGCCTCTGTAGGTTTGGGTATTTGTCTTTGCTCGCTTTGAGTCGCTTTGCTGCTCATCTCACCGTCAACCTCAATTTTTTTTGGTGTTCTTCGTGTTCAGCATTTGCACACCGATAGTGTCTCTCTGTGTTTGCGTTCATCGACAGTAGTCACCGCCGCTGCTGCTATCATCTCACCTCTCTTAAGCGAAGTTCTCCGAAGCTTTGACACCATCATCACCACCACCACAGCCTTGATGTGAGTCGTGATAGAAAAAAAATGGTAGTGGTGGTGATGGCGTTGCTGATGAAGTCCATCACCTGAGCAGTCCATCACCAGCACACTACGACACACCTTATCACATCCCGATCCTGATCAAGTTAGCTGCTGTTGCTGCTGTTGTGGCTCGGTTTCGTCACCAGTTTTTCTTGCGTTCAAGTTTTTTTGATTGACCATCGTGATAGTTTGCTAAAGAGTGCTTGCAACAGTTTTTGTCTGTCTGCCTTTTCAAAGAAATGTCTGATGAAGTTGGTGGTGGTGGTGGTGGTGGTGGTGGTAATGGTGGTGGTGGTTGTCTTTCTTCTTTGGATAAGGTCACCATCATTTTCGCTGTAGCCATTTGGCCACGACTGCTGTGTGTGTGCTCTTGTGTGCTTTCAGTTGATCAGTGAGCACAATTGAGACATTAGTGTTTTTTCTCTGTTGAAAAGTCAAAATAGATATCTGATGATTTGAGTTGCGAGTGAGAAAGAGACTACTACTTCTAAAGAAGTAGGTGACACTTTGACACTCAAGGTTCAGCTGACTGAATTAGACCTTGCTATTGCTGTCAGGCCGTACACAACGGTTTATCGATAACTGGCTATTGCCTTCTCCTTCTCTCCATCTCCGTTGTACTCAAAAAATAACGCATAGAAGAAGAAAAAGTACAGAAAAACAGGCAAATTTAAATACAGTCTCAACTCAGAGCTCACTGTGTTGCGCAAGATGTTTGGACTGCCTGCCTGCCTGCCTGCCTGAGCTCGATGAGTTTAATCGATTTGATGTGTTTGCTTCTCTTTTTTCTCCTTTTTCTGTGCTCTTGTCTTCAATTTCTTGTCGTCAATGACGTCGTCTTAAAGAAATGTTCTCTTTGCACTCCTCTTTCTCCTTCTTCTTTTTCTTCTTCTTCTCTATCACCGCAATCGATTGATCAGATTGGCGGTAGTATAAAGTGGTGGTGGTGGTAGAGTACACATGCAAAGATGTACTCTCCCCTGGCTGGGACTTGCGTAGACTTTTGGCTAACTTCTTCTTCCTCCTCCTTCTCACTATCTTCTTCTTTATCTTCAGCTGCCCTCTCTTTCCTTCTCTTTGATGGGCAGTTCTGCCGGATGACTGGCTGGATTTTGTTGGCTGTCCCGCTGATAATCAAGATTATACTAGTGCAGAGAGAACAGGAAAGATGGTCACTCTGAGAGTGTCTCCGCTTTTTGAGACCACCGGTGATCACTATCACCGAACTGAAACTTTGCTCTTGAGACAAAATCTTTAAGGTGTGTCTCACTCTGCTGGTGGCACCTGTTTGTCGCCTTTTTCTGCGTCCTAGGTCCTAGGGACTAGGTTTATGACTTTCAAGTAAGTGAGGCTAGGCCTCACCTTTTGGTGACATTTTAACAAACAAAACCTAGACCTTGTTTAACCACTTTTTTGCCTGGTCACTGGTTTCGGGTACTTGGTTTCGGTGACCACCATTGAGTAAAGTACCACCTTGAAGAAAAAGGATCCCCTATATTACTAGCGCGGCAGTAGTGTTCCCGCTGCTGCTTATCAGCAACACTTTGTGTCTAACTGTTAACTGAAGAAGAACTGAACTGAACTGAACTGACTGTGGTGGTAATCGTGGTAATTGTGGTGCCGTGGTAAAGAGAGAGAGAGAGACTAGCTGCTGCTCTATATAGCGCATTGTGTCCTGGTGGTAGTAGACGTAGTTCGAGTGTGCACAACGAATCCACAGCTTCTTCAGTTTCTCTCTCATTCACTCTCTTTCTCCTGCCTGAACTTCACTTCACTTCACTGTTAGCTGGCCACACTTTTTCCCCTCGCTTCTGTGTGCTTCAAGCTCAGTGGTGGTCGCAGTGGTGATCGCGCTCGCTCGCTCGCTCGCTCGTCTCTTCAGCACTTCAGTCTCGCTTGTGCAGGCGACCGGTTCACGTCGTCGTCTCTGTCTTCGTCGATTTCTCCGTCTTCTTCGTCAAAATTGTCCTGTCTTTTTTTCTCTCTCTGTCGGGCATTGCGGCAATAGCAAATGGACACATGTTTGTCCATTGTGAAGTCTTTCAATGTGAAGTTATTGTGTGTGTGTGCGCGTGTGTTGACAACCTGATCATTCCCCCGTAAAGCTAGTGTGCGTTTCGTTTATGTGTTCTCTTCTGTTTCTTTTCTGACTGACTGACTGACTGAATGACAGTTTTGTGACTGTGGTGGTGGTCACTAATCTTTCGCCAAGTCTTGTGTCTCCTTCTCTGTGTGTTCATCTCTTTCTCCCCTTCGTTTTCTTTCTCTGTCTCTGTGTGTTTATTGTTTCAGCTGTCTGACACTGATACTTTTCCATCTGTCTCCTATCAATACATTTTACAATCTTCGCCTGAACTGAACTTGACTTCTCTCTCTCCTTCCCTCGATTGACACTTGAAACCTGCTGCATCAATACTACTGAACGAGTAAGTGAATGAGTGAGTGGGCGGTTGAACTCTGTCGATGCACTCTGAGAGGACTTCTCAAGTTACCCTTTCTCGGAAAAAAATTCATAGGAAAAAAAGTTTCCAGTTTCATGACCACCACCACCACCACCACCACCACCACCACCACCAAATTGACCACTTCTTATCTGGTGCAGCAGCAGCAGTTGTGCACAGACACTGATTTGCCCCCTCCCTCTCTTTAGCTATCTTTTAGCTCTTATCTCTTTCTCGTTTTCAGCTTCCTCTACACAGCTAGGCTAGCTAACGTTTTCTCTTCCAGCATTCGCTTATCTAATCGCAAAGTGAGATCTAGCCGCCGCCGAAGCCGAAGCCGACTGTCGCCGGCTGTGTGCCTTATCAACACAGCAGTCTAAACACCGCAGTGCACACTGTGCACCGATTTTCGCTCTCTCTCTCTCTCCGAGTATGTTTGTCATGCCCAGATGAGGGGTGCTGATAAGCTGCTGAAAGCAACCAAAAAAAGGAACCAGCATCACAGAGAGTGTGTACGGATGCTGTCCCCTGTCTGATTGAGTGACTCAGATTGTGTGATTGCTGGTAGTGCTGGTAGTAGTAGTGTTGTGTCAGAGTCGCTGACTGTTTTTTGTGTGCTGAGTGAGAGATCGTCGCGCAGATTAAACTTGTGAGTGTGTGTGAGTGTGTGAGTGCTGATACCGACAGACTTTCTGGTTTGGCCCAGACGGCAAAAAAGAGAGAAAAAGAGAGCTGCGATTTGGTTACTGGTTCAAAACATCGTCGTCGACCCAAAAGTTCACCCCCTCTGAAAAAAAAATTATTTTTGTCCACCGGATATCGAGGACATTCTTTGCCTTGCTTGCTTGCTTACACTTGCTCACGCCTAATCGGTGACAAGAATCTCTGGCGACGTGATGAGAATGAGAAGATGTTAAGATGAGAAAGAGAAAAAAGAAATTGACGCAACGGGAACAGTGCCATTCTTGTCACACCGTCTCGCCGTTTCACGTCCACCAACCAAGTGCCTAGGTTTTTCCACCCCGCTATCACCACCACCATCACCTCCCATCATCACCATCATCATCTCTTCTTCCTTTCCTAATCAGTCACCCTCACACAGAGCTCAACTCTCAATCGAGGGGTGATTGTCTTATCTCTTATCACGCTTCGTTTGCATGCCCGCCTGTCAAAGACTCAACTAACTAACGTGATGAGGATGAAGCTGATGCTGATGGCGGTGCTGATTAGAGTGTAGAGTGATAATAATGAAAGGTGCTGATAAAGGTTTGATGTAGCAAGTCAGTGTGTTGATGACGAGCGGTGATGATGATTCGATCATGGTGATCACCATGATTGGCTCTTATCACTGCTCATTATGACTTGCTGGTTCATCTGCTCTGCTCTGTCGGCTGTGTCTGTCTGTTTGTGTGAAAACGCATGTGATTGGGGCTGAGGTTCATCGACGATTAGCTTTGAAGTTCACTGACGACAACAACAAAAATGTGAAAAAAATAGAAAAACAACAAAACCAAAGAAGAGCTTTTGAATGAATGAATGAGAAGAAGGTGAAGGAGGTAAACAGAAGTTAGAGGAGTTTAGCACGATTTGCACTTGCAAAGAGAGAGAGAATGATCCAGAGCAACATTTGCAATACTGTTGCCACACTCTATCCTCTATCAGCTAATTTTATCCTCCTCGGCTTATCAGCTGCACACACATACACACACACTTTCTGCACTGATGCTGCACTGTGATCATCACCATCATCTTCTAACACTATTTTCTTCTTTTCTCTCTCTCTTTCTGTCACCCCACAACACAGACAGCTGCACCTCGACTGTACCGGCGGAGTGCACTTCAACTGACGCAATATCACCACCACCACCACCACCACCAGACGTCGACCTTGACACTTGGGCGGAGACCTCATCATCCCCTAATTACCACCTTAAAAACATGGCCGAATCACTGGTCCTCTCTTCGCAGACGGCCGCCTCGCAGCCATCTTCTGTGGTAATGGCTCACCAGTCGTCTTCAGCGTCAGCAACTTCAGGACCGGCAAAGGGCTCCTTCAGCGCCTTCAACTCCAAATCGAACAACAATAATAGTATTCTGATGGACGAGTCCTCGAGCACGAGCTCCAGCAACAGCTGCTCCAAGCTGAGCACTCGATCGCAAAAGTCGATGGCTTTTGCCGCCGCCTCCTCCTCCTCCTTGTCATCTGCTTCATCCTCATCCCCGTCTTCTTCGTCTTCTTCTTCATCCTCATCTTCTTCATCCTCATCACCTCCTTCTTCTTCATCATCTTCTTCGAATAGTCACCTTTCCTCTTCGACGTCCTTAGCTTCAGTCAGCATCAGTGCACAGCAGCATCAAAGTACGGCGACAGCGGCAAACACCACCACCACCACCACCACCACAACCTCCACTTCAGCACCTTCTTCTCCGACTTTTTCATCCTCTTCATCTTCATCCTCCTTAGTCATTGCAAACTCGATCGACAGCAAATTAGCAGCTCTAGCATCGAGTTCATCTTCATCCTCATCATCTTCCTCTTCTTCATCATCCTCTTCTTCTTCTTCCTCTTCTTCGCCGCCATTGAGAACACAACCGCACGACAATGACAGCGGCGTCGGCAGCATCAGCAGCGTGGAGAACCTCGGCGGCGGCGGCAGCGGCGGCGGCAGTGTGGCTTCTTCAGCTGGAAGTGCTCCTTCCACTACCACTGGCGGCAGGAATTGTCCGATGTCAGCCAATGAGGATGATGATGATGAGGAAATGGAGGAGGATGACGAGGAGGATGATCGCTACTGTCTGATGGAAGGCGATCAGTCACCAGCAAAGGAAACAATCACGTCTGAACAGGCTGACAAGGTAAACAACAACAACAACAACAACAACAACAATAGGATTGGCGATCAAGACAAGTCGGACGACAACAAAGTAGCCTTCGGTGATGGTCGAAAAGGTGAAGAAGATGTGATTGCGAGTGAGGCAACAACCCTTCAGTCGATCACCTCCTCTTCAACGTCGAAGCGACGACATCTTCGGCATCAGAGGCGGTCATCTTTTGACCAGGATGAAGATGATGACGACAACAACAACAACAACAACAACAACAACAATACCTCTTCATCACCCTCATCACCTTCACTTCTCACCAACAATCGAAGCACTGATCTCGAACATCATCATCAAGGACAATCAGCACGAAGCAGCCACAGCAGCAACAGCAGCAGCAGCAACTGTACTGCTGTTTACGACTGTGACGACGATGAGGAAAGGCAACGGTCAGCCGAGCAAAGTGAGCTGTCAACCGCTGAACAACAACAAAGAATAAACCTCAAAGAAGGCCAGGACCAGGACCAGGACCAGGACCAGGACGACGAAGAGGACGAGGACGACCAGCGAGGTGACGACTTTGATCCCGCCGAGGTGCTGAAACGCATGAAGGTCGAACTGAAGGAGGAGTTTGATGAGGACGAAGAGGAAGAAAACGAAGAAGGCAGTAATTTGATGATGATGAAACAGCAGCAACAGCATCACCAGAAAATGATGTCTCTGATGGCCAACAGTCAACAGCAACAGCAACATCGAAAAAGTAAGCACTACCATCATCAGCAGCACGAACTATCATCCTCTTCTTCAAGTCGGCACCATTCAAAAGGAAGAGCAATCAACAGCAGCAACTTCGGTGGAAACGGCAGCAGTTCGGCAACTTCTGACGCCGTCCTCGCCGCCGCCGCCTTTGACCACAACGCCACTATGGAGTACTTTCGAAAGATCTTCACGGGAACGCTGGCTTCAACAGCAGATCCTGCTGAAACTGCTGCTGCTGCTGCTTCCTCTTCAAAATCATCACAGCTGGCGGCGTTCACGGCGGCGGCTGCTGCAGCCGCAGCAGCTTTGAGCGCTTGCGGCGACTCTGCTGGAACTTCCTCATCTTCATCTTTAACTTCCATCGACGAGAGCAAGAAGCGACTCATTCAGGCACTACTACTTAAGCAGATGAATGGAGGTGGTGGTGACTTTGATTTGACCAGCGGTTTGGACGTGTCTTCGTACTTTGGCCCGCCGAACAGCAGCAGCAAAGGCTCGTTGATGCAGCAACAGCAGCAGCAGCAGCCAACTGTGGACGATCCTCAGCAGCGGTACTGCACCTCCTGCAACATTCAGTTCATCTCAGCGAAGACCTTCAAGGTAGGTGTCCATTCCCTCCTTTTCTTGCCTATGTCTTTCACTCAAAAGGTTAGCGAAAAGTACGAGGGGCGCACCTGTTGCAAAAAAATGATCAGCAGCAGCACCAAAAAGGGAACAACTACAAAAATGCACCAAAGCGCGCAGTGATGATAAGAGAGAGAGCTAGCAGTAGTGCTAATGATGAGGGCAATGTGATAGCCATATGTCAAGTTTATCAATTTAGTAGTAGTAGCAGCAGTAGAGTTGAGGGTTTTGTTAATACTTTTGTTTTGTGCCGTATTACTAAGGCGCTCACCTGTATTGTCTCCGGTTGACTAGTGATGAATGTGTGCGATATATGTTGCATTCTTCCCTATCACTCACTCACACACACAGAGAGCGCGAGTACTTGAAGAGCAGAGAGAGAGAGAGAGAGAGAGAGAGCAGCGTGTTCATTCTCAAAACTGGTAAGAGTAGTAGTGCAATCATCATCACCATCATCACTACACAGTGCTAATAATGTAATAGATGGAGATGATTGCAATAGCTTAGCTTAGCTGATGCTGATGCTGATGCTGTCGCTTGCACTGTCACCTTATCCACCGCAGTTGTGACTGATGCTGATGCTGCAGATGAATCACTTTGATTTGGTGGGCTGCTTGTTTGTTGGAGGATTTTGGTGATGCTGCTGTTGCTGCCCCTTTCCTTCTTTTATTGTTTCGTGCATTTACGGTGCCTTGATACTCTCGTTGCGCTGGGAAAGGAGCACATGCCACTGACGGTGGTGATAGATGGGCATGAGGGATAATCACTGACTTCCTCCCCTTCCCCTTCCCCCTCTTTTCCCAATGACACTCGCCCTGTCATTGTCGGACTGCCGGGCACAAGTACTCACGCAAGCACAGTCACAGTCACAGCTGTGTGGCAGACACAGTAATGCCAATAATGATGATGATGATGATATTATTGCATTGCATTGATCCGTGTATTCATTTCAATCACAATCATCTCTATTTTTATTGCCCCCCCCCCTCCCCTCTTCTGCGCAAGTGCTTTTAGGGCATTTTTTGTTTGTTTCTCGTTCTTGTCACACTTTCCTGGACAGTGTCGTGGTAGCAACAGTATCAAGAACTGTTGTTTACACTGTTTTTCGAACTTCCTGCTCTCTTGCTGCTGCTCGATCTGACAATCGGATCCTCTTATTTGCGGCCACATCTAACATCAGTGAGACTTTTTATTTTTTTTTGGCTTTTTAGCAGCAGCAGCAGCTAAAGAGAGTGCCACCATGTTGCACTTTTCCAAGTGTGCGTAATGCGATCGCAGTGAATCAGTCAGTGTCGGCGATGAATGTGTGCTTAGTTGAGAGAGGGAAAGAGATGGCCAACTTTGTTGTTGCTTTGTACAAACTGACTGACTGCCTGACTGATTAATTGAGAGTGCTGATTACATGATAGCCATCGACTGATGATGACCACACCGCTGCTACTTTACCCCGTTAATAAACTAAGAGAGAGAGAGAGAGGGAGAAAAGTGGTATCGAGGATGATGAGTCTTGTGATGTGTGGTACAAGAGCAGTAGTTTTTGTCTTCTTCTTTTTTCATGTTGTCCCTCTCTCTTTCTTGAGCTGTCAACGGTCGTTTAGGCAGTGACAGATGTACTGGCTGCACTTCGACTGTACATTTGCTTGCGCAGATGAACGTCATCTTCAGCGCGTCGTCGACGTCGTCTGTTCAAGATGACTGCTGCTGACTTTCGATACATTCGAAACCTGTGCTTCAGAAATTTTCACCTTTTCTTGTGTGCTTGTAGCCTGGCAATTGTTTAATTAGATTTTTTTGCTATCTAAAGTATATTGCACTGAAGTGGTGGTCACACTTGCTTTCAATTAGTGTGTGTGTGTGTGCTAATTCACGTTTTCCGCTGACCGCTGCAATTGTCTCTGACTGTGATATCATCATCATCATCATCGTTTGAAGATTGAGAGAGTTGCGTTGATGGTAGTGCTGATAGTGCAGCTCCTTTGGATGACACTTTCCTTCTTACTCATCCTCCTCTTTCAAATGAGTGTGTGTGTGGGTGAAGATAAAAAGTGAGGTAAAGATCTTTCTCACTCCAACCACGTACTCAATGTCACACAGCACATCTCATTGCTGTAGGTGAGAGAGTACATTAGGTATGCTGATGGTGGTGATGGAATTTTTCCCTAATCAGCTTCCATCAATCAGTCAGTTTTTGTGCTGTACTCGGTTGAACTCTTTTAGGCTGAGCTAAAAAACTGGCGAGATCGTCATCGCCATCTCGCTCTCAGCATCATCAGTTTATCGTGTATCAAATGTCAACTTTCTCCTTTCTTCTGTTTCTCAACATCGTCGAACGATTTCTCGGCGACGCTGCAAACGGACGACTACGACGTCGAGATGTCGATGTCTTACGTTTTTCCCCTTTTTCCCTTATCGTCTCTTTCTCTCTCTATCTCTCTCTATTTTCGGCCATCACCTCTACCTAGAGTAGAGTAAAGTAGAAGTGTTTGATTACGAGAGAGACTGCTTGTTGGCGGCGGTGATGACTGATGATGATGATGATGAGCTGATAGGATGAAATCAACAAGTGAGGCTAAAGATTTTTTGTTCTATACTAAAAGCAAAAGACCTAGGACACATAGAACTTTTTCTTTCGATTTCCCCTTCGTATGCAGATTTCTCCTTTCTGAAAAACTTATCGGTTAATTGGAGAGGCGAAGGAGGCGGCAAGAGCAGCTCATTCAATTTCATCTATGTTTCTAATGATTTCTTGCTCTTTACTGCTGTTCCTTCAGTAATCGTTGGGTGTGTGTGTGCAGTAGTATCTATCGCATCCACCCGGTCTTATCACCTCCTTTAGCAGCAGCAGCAGCAATCACCTCTGCTAAAGTAATCTAATCAACCCCGCCGCTACCTTCAAAGGGTGTTTGCTCTGGCGACAAATTTAGTGCATCGCAGTGAGTGGTAGTGATGGTGGTTACCAGCCAAACTTTTCTTCTTCTTTTTGTTTTTGTGCACACTGCTTCCAGACACACACTATGCTCTGGTGTGAGAGCTCTGCCCTTCGCCGCATTGTCACCGACTGGCTGGTCGTACAGTACTGATTATCATCAGCATCAGCATCGTTTTTGTCTCCTTCTTCTTCTTCTTTTATGTAATCGAGAAGAGAGTGTAAAGTGCTGTACTGACTGACTTGGTGGTGGTGGTGGTGGTGGTGGTGGTAGATGTCAATGAGAAGGAGAACTGATGATGATAAGGTGCTATAAATTGTGATGAATTAATGAGTGAGATTGCTTTATGATGATGACGAACGCCACACAGCACGAGGACGGGGAGACAGACAGTAGTGTGTGGGGGATTTTTGTGTGGAAAGTTTTTCTTCGTTTTGTTGTCCCTTTTGCTGTTTTTTGCTGTTTTTTGCTGTGTTTGCCAAAGATGAGAGAATCACAAAAAAAAGCCTTTTTTGGAGCTCATTTGCGTACTTGCAAATTTTGGCCATCATCATCATCAGCAGCAGCAGCAGCAGCAGCAGCAGGAACAGATTTTATCTCGGATTTTAACTCTTTAAAACTTCTTTGCATCCTGATTTGCATAGCACCTTTTTTTCTGTCCTGTTTTGTTTTGGTTTTTGCTTGGTTACGCACTCGATTTGATACTGTTGTACTTTTTTTTAGCTAGAGGACGGTGATTCGGTGGTTTTTATCTTCTTAACAGAGGAGGGAGAGAGGAGGGGGACACACAATGAATGAACGTCAATGTTGATGTTATTTTCATCATCACTGCCGTCAACAGCATTTTTCCTCCTTCTCTTCATTTTTCCCCTCCTCTTCTCTCTAATCAGCCTCATTAGATCAGTCTAGTCGTCGGCTCAAAGCAGTGAAAGTTCAGTGTACAAATTCGCAGTGGTTTGTGCTTGGTTCAGCCATCTTTTTTTTGCCTGTCGTTAATCTTTCTTTTCTATCATCATCATCATCGCCAGCAGCAGCTCAATAACAATTACAACAATCCCGCTCAGCACACTGTAGTGCAGGGCACATTTTGTACTTTGTGTGTCCTGATTAGATGAGGAGGGGATTGAGGAGCAGCAGCATTTTTTGGTTTAAAATATTTTGTGCACTTTTGTTATTATTATTAGTGGTGATGATGATCAGGAGGTTGATACACAGGATAATAATAATGATAACTTGGTGATAACTTAAATTGGTAATTGAAGCGGTAGATTAAAATAAAGGTTGACAGTGTGTGCCGACCTGGCTGATGTGGATCACGTCAGCCATTTGCCATCAGCATCCTCAAAGTCTTTTCAAAGGATCTTTCTTTCTTTAGGAAGATGTTTCTCCTCTAGATCCACTTTTATGTTTTGGCGCTTTATTGCCTTTCTAAAAAACACTGTACTGAGCATCACTCACAAAAAAAGTGCAGCTCTATTTACCTTTGTGCGCATTTCCAAGTGCTCGCTGCTGTCGCTGCTGCTTTAGGCAGAAGAAGGACTCTGTGAAGTGCACTAGTGGAAACATTTGCACTGATCTCTCACTTTCTCCTCCTCCTCCCTCTCTCAAGGAAAAGGACTGCTGCACTTTGGGATAAGGTGAGGAGGTGGTGGTGGTGGTGGTAGAGGAGATAGAGGAGATAGATAAGCTGGAAGATTGACAGCAACAACAGCAGCAGCAGCAGCAGTGTACTACTCGTTCCCAAACACTCTAAATGGCTGACTGATGGCTAGCTTCAGACAGACAGATCACGGAATCACGAAACATGCGACGACTTAGCTGCTGTCGATAGCTGCCCATAATCAGTATTTATTGTTGGCGGCTAACGGTATCTCTCGGGGCGTCTGCGGTGCGATTGAAGAGCTGATTTGTAGGAGGAGAAGGTAATGGAAGTGTCTTCTCCTCTAAGCACACATCTTGATCAATGGGCGCGTTCTCTTTTACTTTGCTGATATAGCTCATGATCAGCAAATATATCTATTGAACTGGTGGACCACCACCATCAGAGTATGTAACAAATGTAAACAATGTTTACTGTTTGTGCCTGTCAGTTTTTGGGAATTAGCTTCAGTGCTGCTCTTGCTGTTGCTGCTGCTTATTGAAACATACCTTTGGTGGTGTATTACCTTTTCCTGTTGATAAGGGGTCGGTCGGATGGGATGGGATGGGATTGCTGGCGTTAGTTGGAATCAGTGATAAGCACTTCCATCACCAGCACTTTCTTTAGTAGCAGCAATAACGCTCTCTCTCTCTCTCTCTCTCTCTCTCTCTCTCTCTCTCT
>JAALOO010000440.1_pt2 | contig 14065 bp, 11 predicted proteins | sample 7257641 | NCBI WGS metagenome assembly JAALOO01 (sample SAMN14085613, study PRJNA598686) | mite metagenome | biome: ENVO:01001000; feature: ENVO:01001002; material: ENVO:01001226; isolation source: single female mite from University of Michigan culture on fish food culture... ...
CTCTCTCTCTCTTTCTCCTGAAGCTGCTTGACCAAACGGTGACCAGAGGAGCTGATCAGCAGTGTGTAGACAACAGCAGCTCCAGCAGACAGCCTCGGGCGGCCCTGCCTCCCCCTCCCTTTCTTCTTGTCAGCAGCAGCAGAATCGATGCCATCGGGTGCCAGCAGCGTTCCATCAGACTGGCCCACGGGACGTTCGCTGTTCCAACAATCGATCAAACACTGACCTGCTGAGTTTGTACATGCAAACACACGCAGACACATACACACACCGAGACTTCACCACAGAACGACTCAACCACTACCGCAGCAGCAGCTACTGCAGGCAGGCAGACGGCAATCACACATCATTACACACAACATACACACCTCACCTCAAGATCTCGTCCTCGTTATCCACTTTATCGACACTCGTCTCTCTTTCTCTTTCTCTCTGTGTTAACTCTTCTCTCAGCTTGGCCTCACGTCTTTCTCTCGTTATCAAAGGGAAGCATTCACTGCAGCAGCATTCGTAGCTTGTGACCAATGTGTAAACAAATGTGCCCAATTCTTCACCTCGCCGAATGCTTGTGAATGTCACTTCGTTTTCTCCGTCGCTTCCTCCTCTTGTAATGTATTCCCTTGAGCACAACCAGTGCCGACACTGGCGAGGCACTGCAATTTTGTTGATGCTAATCACCACTTTCCACTCGCTCTCATGCTTAGATCGCTACGACATGTTTCCATAAAAGATGGCCAAAATGAAGCACAGCGACGGCAGGCAATGACTTTAGCCCTGACACCGATTCAATCACCGCCTGCCATTCTGGCCAAAACCTAAAGTTGCTTCCGATCAGGGCACTACTAATCGGAACAGAATGGATCACACGTGGATGGAATACACGGCCGCCCAGCAGGCGTACGCAAGTGGCTTGCAATTGCCGGCGGCAGCGGCAACCTCCCAAATAAACTCGGGATCTCATCCTCACCAGTACCCTCATCCGAACCGCAACTTGCACCAATCACTGAATCACATGACAACTTTCAATAATGCAGCCTGTCAGAAGTCTCCTGGTGCAAGTGCGGCAAAGAGCTCCAAACCAAGCAGTATCGGCAGCCAGTTGACTGCTGCCAGCATGCACAGTCAGGCCAGTCACAACCAGCACCAGCACCAACAGCAGCAGCAGCATCACCAACAGCATCCAACTGGTCAGCAGCATCACCAGTCGGTGATGAACGGTCACCACCACCTGCCCCATCACCAGTACAATGCATCATCAGGTGGATCACCCTGGTTCTTTAACTCCCGTCAGCAGGCCAACTCCCACGACAGCTCTCTGCAGGTGCGCAATCACCCCGAACGCGGCAACCCATCTTTCAGTGCATCCGCCCCCTTCGGACTGCATCCCCCTCACAACAGTGTCTACGACACGGCCGGCTTTATGTCGGCGCAGTTTCAGCAGCACCAGCCCAAATCGAACTACCTGCCCTCGATGGCAACTGCACCAGGGTTTATGCAGGGCAAGAAGCCGGAATCGGCTGCTAGTGCTGCTGCTGCCGCAGCCGCTGCCGCCGCCGCGGCTGCATCTGCTGAGATGAATCATTATCACAGCACTTCCGCTTATCACTGTCCCAGCAGTTCCTTGAAAGGAATCAACATGCCGGGAACAATTTCAGGCCACTGTGCCAATTCTAATGCCAATCTAAACGGTGGTAATCCTTTCTTTTCGGCAAACAATGGCTGGCCTCATCACCAAAACCTTCTACCCTCAAACACGCCCAGTGGTGGCATGTTGCCGCAAGAGTCGGTGAACATGATCACCCCTCAGCAGAATACAACCCCTTCAGCAACCAGCATACCTCGTGCTTATAATCGCAGTTCAGCTTCAGCATGTTCAGCGTCAAATAGTGTTCAGTCGGCAAACTCACTGAATGGGTACTGCGAAAAATCGAGCTGCAATGTCAACAAGCACAGCAACAGTGGTCATCAGAGTGCAGCCGCTACTTCCTGCGGAGTTGGCAGCGCATCCAGTGCAATAAATGGCGGTCACAGCCAGGGCAGCCAGTACAAGAATGCTGCTGCTGCAGGCTGTTCGACCGCTGCGACGGCAGCAGCGGCAGCCGCGGCCGCAGCAGCAGCGTCTCAATACCCAAACAACTCCTACCTGATGCAGGGTTTCCCTTCGAATCGGTCTGCGCAGAGTTCATTCGTCGACCCGGCGCTGGGCGCCAAGTTTGCAGCGGCAGCCGCCCAACGGCAGGTCGCCTCGGACTATGCAGCGACCTTTGCCGCGTCCTTTGCCGCCGCTGCCATGAACTCTGACTACGCCTCCTTTCAGCAGGCACAGCACAAACACCAGCAGTACATGTCGACGATGAATAATTTTGGCGCCAATGGCATGAACGGCACGCATGGACACAGCAACGACTACCACCACCACCATGCGATGCAGCAGTTTGGTGCTGACCATACGACTAACTTCAATGCTAGTAGACACTCGAATAGCTTCATGAACGCCTATTGTTCTGCACCGATCTTTCCAATGGCCCACACTGATGCTACTTCAATGAGCTCGGCAAACATTAAGTCTCACCACAACACCCTCTTTGATGACTTCAACTACGCGTCTACTTCAGCTTCGAGCGTTCTTCACGACCACCACCACAACCAGACAGGCAATGTAAGCCACAGTGCACATCAAGGCCTGGCTGGTAATCAGAGCAGTAGTAACAGCAGTAGTAAGGCGACGACAACTCGCAAAAGTCAAAAGAGGAGTCAGAATTACAGTAAATCTGATGTGAACGTGAACGCCATGAATGCTTCCTTCAATGAACAACAGCAGCAGCAACTACAGCAGCAACAGCATCTACATCATCAGCCACATCATCAGCAGTTTGCTTCAGCCGCAAGTTGCGGTAATTTGCTGTTGAATGAAAACTCGAGCAGTTGCATGGTCGCCAGTGCGTCTGCTGCTACTGCTGTTCCTCGGAGCAGTGTTTCGAGGTGCTCATCAGTAGCGAGCACCTCAAATCATCAGCCGATGCAACAACAACAACAGCAGCAACAACAACAACATCAGCAGCAGCAGCAGCACAGCAGCAGTGATTCCTACGCGTACAACTACAGTCCGGCGACGACGAACCTCTCGGCGCACTCGCCCTACCAGCAACGGTCCAGCACATCAAATTCTAGTCATTCCAGTGGAGCTTCATGTGCAATGTCGAACAGTGATTATCTCAGCTACGGCACTCCAAACCCTGGGCAAACAGTATTTCCGGCGATGGGCCAGTCCTCACAGACGCCCACGCCCACTCCCGGTTACCCGACGCCGCCATCCAGTGTGGGCCATTCGAACTCGAGGTGCAATTCAAATGAAGAACTTTCCCCCTACTCGAGCAACTCAATGTCCAGCAGCATTAGTCATCAGTCGTATGGTCGAAGTGACTTCAAGTCATCCTCCGCCTCCTCCAGCTCGCAGATATCTCCCAAGCAGCTGGACTCTTCAAGTATTTCCGACAGTATGCCACAGTTCAACTCCTCTTGTATGGTAGCTGCCTCTCAAAAGAACGCAGCGGCCATTGCAGCAGAGAGCGCCATAAGTTCACAATCGAAGCATTTACTCAGTGCAGCCAACATGACCTTCGAATCAGCCACCAATCCTCTGGATGACTCCTACAAGTCGCAGCAGTTTTCGGTCTCTTACGGAAACCAACTCAGTTCCAGCGCTCCGCCCAGTGCCTGCTCCAATGCTGAAATGTACATGAACTACAGCCACTCGGAAGCGGAAGCAATGCCACTGGTTGATCCACAAGAGACTCTGGTGGGCGACACTGGTGAGGCAGAGGTGATGGACGACTCTGCCTACAGCGAGTACCATCACTACGACGCTCCTGCATTGGACGCCGATGCTGGGCAGTTTGATGCCAGTTACGTCGATGAAAAGGCCGATGAGCTGCCTTCCTGTGCACAACAACAACAGCAGCACTCGAACGAGAGTACAGCCCACCAGACCAGTTCAGCGCACATGATTGAGCCAAAAGGAACAGCAGCAGCAGCAACAACAGCAGACTACCCGAGTGGTCCTGAGCATGAGAGCTTTAACTTGAATTTTAACTCTGTGATACAGCCAATTGAGGTTGAGCATATGCCCGAGCAGCAAGATCCGATTCAGGAGCAGATGCCGACAGGTCATGGCGTGGAAATGAGCGGTCTGGACGCCCTGACAGGAGTTGGCCTCTCTGAAGTTGACAAGTCTGCATTTCCTTCTATCGATGATCTTAACTTTATATCGCACAGTGAAACTGACAATCACTGTGCATTAGAACAAGCAAATCATGTCGACTTTGTACCAGCAGACAGTCAGCAGCAACAACAACAACAATCGCAGCAGCTGGCTACCTGTTCGGAACCAGGGAACACCGCTGTAAACGGCACCATTGAGCACTGTAGCTCTCTGGAGTTTCCATCTAGTCACGGAACTGATCATCTGCTGGAGAACACTGCGATGGAGTGCAATAATATTCAGTCAATCATCGACTCGTTGCCCAAACCCGATGACTGCTTGGCGACGAACAAAACTGATGAACCCAGTGAAGTTTTGTCGCAGTGCAACAGTTCAGACAGCTTTCTCTCTGATCTTGCGCCTCTGATGAATGATAACTCAAAGATTGCCCTCATGGAGTCGACTTTCAAATCAGCAAACAGCATTGTCTCCTCAATTAGCAAAGATCTCGACATTGTCAACCCTTCATTTGCGAACAACAAGGTCATTTTCAGTGAAAACAGCACCGGTGATCATGAGCACAATGATCTCAAGATGGATCACGGACCTTCCATCGAATCAGAAAGTGAGGACAACCGCTTAAAGGATGTGGATGACTTTTTGGAGAGTAATCTCAAGAGTGAAGTTCAGACAGAAGCTGAGTCAAAGCCAGTCATTGATCCGCCGCCTCCAAAAAGCAACATTGATGACACCATTGACTGTGTGGCCAGACTAGGAGGTCTTCAAGACTTTAACGAGGAAGAGCTTGAATTGAAAATTTCAATCCAGTCTAGAAAATCTCGTAAAAGGGCTGCAAGAAAGAAACCTGTGAAAGACAGTTCAGAAAATGCAACAAACAAAGACAAAGATTGTCAATCAAAGTCTTTAAAGCGCAAAACCAGTGATTCATCTCTTCCTCATCCTCCTTCTCCCTCTCCTCTCGAAGTCGTTGGCTGTAGTAGTGCTAAGAAACGGAAGATTGCAGTAGTGCTGCCAAAAACCAAGGATGGCAAAAAACCTCCCGGTGCTAGTGAGTACGACTTTTTAGACGGTGCTGCCAAAAGTAAACCTATCAAGAGGAGCACCAAAAAGCCATCCCCAACACCGACGGAAACCACCAAAGTCATTAAAAAACAGGCCAAAGTACAAGTGAAAGTTGAAGCTTCAACTGATGCAGAGGACATAAAACCGATTATCGAAACGAAGCCCAAAGAGGCGGCAGTAAGTGAAAATAAACCGGCAAAGAATGATCCACCGAAGATTCAGCCAAAGTCTGTTGCCGAAGTTGCCCCTAATTCCGGTTCCTCTAGCACTAGTTCAGTCACTGTTAAAGTGGAAAAGCCTCAACAAGCAGACCAACTTGCCGTTCCAATTAAGGTAAAACTTGAGAACATCTCAGCTGACACTAGTCCGAATTCACTTTCGGATGCTAAGGAAAACGTAGCCGTCATCAAGCCGAGTAAAGCATCAAAGAGCAGACACCCGAATGGTTCAAACAAAGCCAAAACGCCAGGACTTCTTTCAAACAAAAGTGATAAGACCCCAAGTGGAGGAGTGAGCAAAAAGTCTGAGAAACTGAAACCAGTGAGCACTGTGAAGAATATCAAGCCCAAGCTGAGCACCAGTCCGGCACTAAACCTGAAGGCGACCGACCTGAAGAGTGTGCCACTGGTGAGTGCCAAGACATCACTGGCCAGTATAGTGAGCACCAACTCGAGCACCAGCCTTTTACCGCAAACGAGCCTTATCAATGCGAGCTGTCTGAGCAAACCGGTTGCGCCGGCAAACACCTTCAACCTTCAGCCATCAGCCAGTGCTCGACTGAGCAGTGTGACGCCCACCTTGATTATGAATCCCATTGAAAATCAGCCCGTCAACTCGTACGTGTCTCCGGTGACGAATGCAGTGCTCATATCGATTCATCCCGCCAACTCGACGCCCATGTCCTCCCTGACTGCACCCTCGACCTTCATCACTCTAAACACGCAGAATGTATCCACTAGCAATAATGGTGGCACCAGCAGCACCAGCGTCGCCTCTCAAAGTTCTGCCTCGCGACGTCGATCTCAGGACAAGAAGGTGGCCCAGGTGAAGGAGGGCCTAATGCGCACCGGTGACTTTGTGGTGGCCGAAGAGGAGGCCAACGCCTCGCTGCCTGTCATATGGAGGATTGAAGGCAAAAGTTTACTGCAGCGCTTTGAGCCCTCAGAGCAGAATGGTGTCACCGTGTACACGAATACTTCATCGGTAAGCTCTTTCAATGAATTTGCAGTTTCTTCTCTAACATAACTTTTTCTGTATTTGCAGTATTCGGCGTGGAATCCAACTGTGCGTCAGAAATACCTTGGCTTAGATGTCAGAATAATGGGCTGCAATCGAACGAGAATCATCGTAGAGAAGCTTGGTTTGACGCAAGCAAAGGGCAGTGAAAGGTTAGTCTAAACTGGATGTTTTAAAAACCTTTACTAAACTGAACTTATTCAATAGCTCTGTCGCATCTGTGAATGACAAAGAGATCAGCTCTTCCACTTCGGATTCACCCTCGCCTCAAGACGTATCTCAATGCCTGGAAAGCTTTGAGGTGGAGATTCAAACCTTGATCAGTCAGGCCTTGGACCCCACCTTCATGGCGGACGTTATAAAGGAAAAAGGTAGCACTTAAATGGCTAAGCTCAGCACTCTCTAATTATTTAAATTTCTAGATGATTACTTTTTATCGCACATTCAAACGGTGGAGGACTTGTGCGGCAAAAGACGAGCTCGTTTCATTTCCTTTGTCAAGTGGGACACGAGCATTGTCAAGTGCATTGAAACTTATCCTGAAATTCAAATTCAGGATCAGAATGATGTTGGCGATCTTCGATGTCGGGTATGTGATTTGTCAGATTTGTTTTGGTTCAGTTTACTAATCCCTTGTGTTACAGCTATGCCATGATAATTGGAGTACCAAAATTCTGCATTTTGACGGGAAAATGTACAACTTTGAAACACTCGAATCTCTAACGCCTCAACCAGAGTCAAAACAAACAAAACTTGCCTGTTGTGAAGTGTGCACAGACAGAACCTTTATTTACTCCAAACTGTACCACCAAAAGTACAACTTTTTACAAAAGTGCAAATCTAAGGTACTTACTTGTTTTGCTTGGGATGAAATGTCCGCCTACCTTTTCTTACGCATCATCTTCAATTAACTGTTGTTTTTCTCAGGCCGAAGGCATTTACTCACTTGACGAAAACAAAGCATCAGATATGGTGCTCGAAGAGTGTCTTGGCGACGGCGACTGGATCCGAAAGGTAATTAAATGTTGATCAGATTATCATCTACCAGTACTGACATCATTTCTCGTAGCTTTTCTCTGAACTCGAGTCCTTACTCATTTCCTGTGACAACCTGAGGTGAAGTGTCTGTGTTCTCTGTTATTTGATTGCCTTACACATCATCGTGACATCGCCAAATGAACTTAACTGCAGCAGGTCTGGTGACATTAAACATTCACATCTACCGTACAGCACGCAATCTTTTGTTGGCCTTCTTGACTGTGCCAGACAAGTGGAGCGCTGTTGCTGTCAACAACACAAAAAAAGTCGTAGCATACAATGCATCACCAAATGCATATTTTTTTGAAGCAACTATTTTTCCTACCTGTACAAATCCCTGCCTGTAAATATCACCTCCCTCACCTCACACTCCCTGCCTCCCCCACTCACTACGCTGCTGTATCTAGTGATCTAGTGCATCCGTACGCTACCTGTAGCACACCTCTCTCTCTCTTTCTCTCACTGCATCCTTGTATCCTTGTTCTTCTTCTTACCTTCTTAGTAGCTGTATACAATGCTGTATTATATACCTGGACCGTTCACCATTATGATGATTATTATGATTATTATTACCTATAAATGCCACGTATTGTTGTGGAGTTTATATATTTTATATTTAAGAATAAAATCAAGTTTTACAATTACATAATCTCAGCTATGCTGCTGTGGCGAGCGCCCATTGATCAAGTGCCTGACTGCTGATAGCCAGCAAAACATCATTTGGAAGTTGGGTGATAGCATACGGCAGTGTGAGAAAGGCCATAGATCAGGGCAGAACAGGTGCTAAGGCAGTATCAAACGCTGTTGTTGTTGATGATTACATTCCACACTTGAGGCGATTGGGACAGTAATTACAAATTAAGTTGCTAAGTAGAGAAGCAGGTCAGTATTTAAATGCCCTAGAAGTGCACTGACTACTGACTGGCTAATTCATTCATCAAATTAAAACCTCTAAAATGGCTCGTCCTGCGATGCTCTTGAGCCTGGTCGTCGTCGCCTGCTGCTTAGCCATTGAGTCGGCACTTGGCTGTGGGTACCAGAGTTGTCCAAGCAGCTACAACACCAGCAAGGTCCAGCTGCACGTCATTCCACACAGGTGAAACACTGAGCCCTTAGTTGAGCTCTCACTTTTACTGATGCAATCAAATTCAGTCACGATGATGTAGGTTGGCTGAAAACCGCCGATGGATACTACGACGAAGACGTGAGCAAGGTGCTCACCAATGTGGTGCACTCACTGCAGCGCAACCCGAAGCGAAAGTTTGTCGAAGTGGAGATCTACTACTTTAGTAGGTGGTGGCAGCGACAAGACAAACAGATGCAAACTGTCGTCCAGAATCTCGTCAAAAGTGGCCAACTTACCTTTGCAAATGGAGGATGGGTCGTTCACGATGAGGCTAGCACTTTCTACAGCAACATCATTGACCAGATGACACTGGGCATTCAGTTTGTGCGCAACACCTTTGGCGAGTGCGCCGAGCCGAAGCTCTCATGGCAGGTAGATCCATTTGGCGCCTCGAGAGAGGTGGCCAACCTGTACGCACTGATGGGCTTTGACGGTCACATTGTTAATCGAGGTCACAATCTTCACGGAGAGTTCCTCTGGAATACCAGTGACTACAACTCCATCCTCACCAGTGTCCTCCACAATCACTACTCGGCTCCGAATGGATTCGACTTTGAAGATGGTAAGTTAACTGTTTTAAAGATGATTGCATCAAATAAAACACTTGTTGTAATTTCATAGGTAACGATATCACCGATCAAAACAAGGCTCAAAAGGCAAAAGAACTTGCCGAGCTAGGCAAAAAGTGGAACGTTGACTACGGAAAGAAGGGACACGTTTTAATTACCTTTGGTGACGATTTTAAGTACCAGCATGCGGAACACTACTACAGCAATCTGGACAAGATCATCGAAGAGGTGAACAAAAATCATCCAGACGTAAATCTGTTCTACTCTTCGCCACAGTGTTACATCAAGGCGATCAAGGACCTGAAGCCTAAACTGGAAGTGCACTCTCATGACTACTTTCCACTGTGGACCGGACACTACTCGAGTCGGCCACAGGTGAAGTATCTCGATCGCTATGCAAACAATCTACTTCAAGCTGCCAAACAGCTCGAAGTGACGGCAGAGTTGAGCCACACACAGAGTTTAATTTTTGAGAGCAGCAACGAACTGGGTGTCCTTCAGGTAATGATAATCTCAAGTGATGATGGTAATTTACTAAGGCCCTTTCACTCACAGCACCATGATGCAATCACCGGAACATCGAGAGAGTTTGTTACTGTGGACTACAAAGAACGCCTCAGTAGCGCCATTCTGGCCGCGTCAACTGTCATCAGTCATGCTCTGGGCAAACTGATCAACAAGGGAGCACATGTCAGCAACGGGCTGCCAATCATTTACCACACAGTGAACATCAGCGAGGTAGATCTGACTTTTGAGGGTGGCCTAGCCAGCATCGTCTACAATCCACTGGTACACAAGCAGACCACCTGGGTGCGAATTCCCGTCAGTGAGAGCACCAACTACAAGGTTTATGACTTTGAGGGCAAAGAGGTGCCCAAGGTGAGTCATGTGCCCATCAACAGCAAGGTCAAGTCGATGGTCGGCCACCACCGCAGCATCAGCTACGAGTTGGTCTTCAGTGCCAAGCTGCCCGCACTTGGTTACACCACCTTCTTTGTGGTCAAGAGCGGCAGTGGACTGTCTCAGAACAAGAGACCCATTGCGGTGAACGCAGAACAGGAGCTGGTGATGAAGGGCAAAAACGTGGAGTTGGTACTAGACGGAAAGACGGGCAAAGTGAAACACCTGGTGAAGGGAGGAAAGGTGCACCGACTGGGCCAGTCTTTCCACTACTACCCCTCAAAGGGCACCTCGTCCTCCTACGAGTTCTGTCCCAGTGGCGGCAGCGTCGATCTGTCTGACTACAGCAGCTCGGTCGTGTCGGCAGTTCAGTACGATGGCTTCGCCGAGGTGACCCAACAGGTCAACGGCTGGATCTGGCAAACGGTGCGCCTCTACGAGGACAAAGAGTACGCAGAGTTCGACTGGATCATCGGACCGGTGGCCGAACAGCCAGACATTGGCAAGGACGTCATTACCCGATTTGAGACTGACCTAGACACAAGGAAAACATTTTGGACGGACGCAAACGGTCGTCAGGACGTAAGTAGAGTGTTACTTCAGTTTCTGTATCCTCTTATTTCATCATCACTCACTCCTTGCAGATTGAACGGATACGCGATGAAGAACCGAGAGAGTGTCACGGCACGCACAACGCCATCTCCTACAACTACTACCCAATCACCTCAAGAGCCCTTCTGAAGGATGCTCAGTCGGGCCTGGAGCTGGCGCTGCTCACCGACCGCTCAGTGGGCGCCTCCAGTCTGGAGGATGGACAGCTGGAGTTGATGCTCCACCGACGACTGCTTGATCGCAAAACAACCGACATTCCCGTGGACGACCGAGATGCCGACGGAAAGGGAGTGATCGCTCGAGGAAAGGTCATTATGTTTTTCAGCGACAAGAACACCGCCGCAGACAACTACCGACCGATGAACCAGATTCTCTCTATGCAGCCAGTCATTGGCTTTGTCCCCACTAGCAATTTCACGCAGTTCAGGTATGTACGACAACTGCAATGGAAAAATTATTTGTACGACTGCTTTTGTATGTTCCAGGAACGACCATCAGGTGCAATACAGCGCCTTGAAGGCACCACTGCCGGAGAATGTGCACCTACTGACGCTGCAAAACTGGGGAGGTGTGGGCAACAATGAGGTGCTCCTGCGACTGGAGAACTTTTACCAGCCGCACGACGCCTCCAAGCTCGCTGCGACTTCCACGTCCATCAGTGTGGCCGACGTCTTTGCCAACCCCAAGTTGAACATACACAGCCTGGCACAGACCAACCTGGTGGTGGGCTCTAAGCACAATGCCACTGCTGCTCAGTCGGGCATCAGTCCGTCGCAGATTGCGTCCTACTTGGTGAAGGTGAACCGAAACGTGAGCACCAGTTGCGGTCTGAAGTGGGAGAAGCGACTGAGCGGTGGCAAGCTGCCCCCGAACGCCATCAAAGCCGGACACGAATCCGATGGCCGTCCCATGTACATTTGCCGCCACGCTGACGGTGACTTGATTCCAGGAAAATACAGCGAAACTATTAAGGTAAGGGGCTGACTCGGCGTCATTGTTATCATTTGTGCGTTTTTCCTGGCTCAGCAACCGTTCTATTCTATTTTCTATCTCCCCCTACTACAGTGTCATGTTTCACTGGGCGGCGGAGAGCACGCTTTCAACGACGATGGCGTGGAGATATTGACTGGCGCTGAAGGGCAGTACCTGTGGGCGCCACGTCACGGCGGCGATATGATCGCGCCCACCGCCTTTGTCGCCGGCCACAACTCGCAGGGAGTTCCCATTTACTCGGGTCGATGCGTCAAACAGGAGCGCGGACAGGTGCTGGGCAAGATTGATCCCAGCGGCGGTGCCGGCTACTTTTACTATCCCTTTGGCGGCTCAGAGCACAGCGACTGCAGCAATCACGAAATCTTGGTTTGCTGATTACACACACACTATCTTCAGATCTTCAGATCGGATTCGCCAGTACAGGCGCTTTTTGGCGCCACTCTAGATTTTGTTTACTGCGAGGGCAGCACTGTGATGTATGTAGCAGTGGTGTGGCATTTTTGTAAAAGTAAAAAAAGTGCTCTTTTGTCTGACACTCTGTGTGTAGCAACAGCTGATCCGATACCTTTACTGATTAGGGCGTCAATACGATTGAGTATAAATGCAATTTGGGTGCAATGTATGATGAGTGTGTCAGTGCGTTGGAGTTCTATGCGTCGAAGTTTGGACGCTTTTCTATCTCCAACTATTCCCTCGGTGTACCTGTCCCTGTAGTGACGGACAGACGGACGGACATTAACTGTCAGCGCAGAGCGTTCAAACTTTCTTTTTCTGGAAAAATCTTTGTGTAGTGCAAAAACGCCAATCTTGGGCCGACGGAGCGCGTAAAGCATGACTTTCACAGTAGAACAGTCAGTGTTCAGTTTGAGTGGCACTTTTCGGTCGCAGCCGACCCAAAACCAGCGCTGAGGAGTGCCCTCTGAGGGTGAAATAGTGCGAAAGAGAGGTGCACGCTGCTCGGAGCCGCTGGCATCGCTAACAAAAGCTGCAGCTCATTGTTGGTTAGTCGCCGCTTGCGTTGAGGCACTTTTGATTACCCACTTCTCGCTCTCGCTCTCCTCCTTCCATTTCTATCTTTCTCGCCGCAACATCCCGACCCCAGCGAGGTCCTGTGAATCCCTTCCTTCACTCTCACCACCTTCTATCAACAGTGTAATTGCGATTGCCATGCCTGCCAAAGACGAGACGAAGTCTGCCGCTGTTTCTGGTGACCAGAACGGCAAAGGTGGCAAGTCCAGCCTCGCCCCCAACAGCAATACCGACGGACCATGCACCACCATTGCCGAACTGGACACCAAGTTGAGCACCTTCTTCTCGAAGAAGCTGCGCAATCTTGAGAAGCGAAAGGTTTGTTATTGATCGAAAGGCGTCAACTTGCCTGTTTCTACTTTGCACTACAAATAATCGCGTTGATTTACTTACTCAACTCCATTTTCAGACTCGTTTGCTTGAGATCAAGGCATTGGAAGACAAGGGACAGCAACTTGAGGCTGAACAATTGGTTGCAGTCAAGAAGCTGGACAGTGTCGTCGAAATGATTGACTTGCTTAAGGATATCGGAAAGTCCGTGTCTGATGAGTTGTCAAACGTACGTTGGTGAACGTTGTGTCTCATGTTTCTAATCTTTTAACGTTACCCCCTTTTCACTTTCAGTACGGAAAGCAGCAGAAGAAGCTGCAAAAGCGCGAGGCTCATGAAAAGCAAATTGAACGTAACCAGCAAGAGAGCGAGCGTATAAAGTTGTGGCTCAATGCGCAATTCATTCTGGCTCGACTCGGCTCCGCCAAGAATGACTTGCTGCAAGGAGAAAACGGTGCTGTGGTAAGTGTGCCGCGCCTTAAATATTGTCGACACAATGTCTCACGCATGACTTTTGTTTTTCGACTGTAGAAACTCGAACAAAATCAGGTTGATGCTCTGGAGAAACTTGTTGAAGTACTGTCCGTGAAGAATGTCGATGCAATTGAATCCTCGGCCGAGAAGGTCAACCATCTTCTCGACGGCAATAAACGCGAGTTTTCCACCGGCGTTTCGTACTCGGTCCTGAAGGAAACCATTGGCAAGTTGGTCGAGTCGAAGTACTTTGATACAATCGCCCCCGTCTCTGCGGAGCCCATCGTTCCTGACACCAACAATACCTCGGTTACTTCCTCTGCTGATAAGGAGGAAACTGTGCCTTTATCTGAAGTTTCTGCACCCGTGACTACCACCGAAGAGCAGCGTGTGACTCCAGTGAAAAAGGTAAGACTTATTTTTGTTTTGTTTTTACTGGTTTTACAAATTGTTTATTCTTTAGTCTGAGATCTC
>JAALOO010001684.1_pt1 | contig 14055 bp, 14 predicted proteins | sample 7257641 | NCBI WGS metagenome assembly JAALOO01 (sample SAMN14085613, study PRJNA598686) | mite metagenome | biome: ENVO:01001000; feature: ENVO:01001002; material: ENVO:01001226; isolation source: single female mite from University of Michigan culture on fish food culture... ...
GATTGTAGACCAGCTCTTTAACTTTAATTTGAGATTTCAACTTGAATTTTAGGTGCTCCAGAAGTTGAGTTATAAGATTTTAAAGAAAACTGAAAATTTTTTTAGGAATTATACGAGAGCCAATAAAATAGAATATTTGACTCACTCTCACCTTAAATACAAAACAAAAATTATAAATTTTACAAGATTAATAAAATACTATTTTTGTTAAATAAAAAAAATTTTAAAAAATGAAATCTGTTTTACTTTTTGCATTTTATCTGGTTAATACTTTGGGTTAATCTTTTGTAAAGTTATTATTAAATTAAACTTTAACAATAATTTTTGTTTTGCAGATATTGTGTTTGCTCTTGATGACATTTCTCCCTGCGGCGACTGGGAACAGTACAAAGATGAACACTGCTACAAACTCTTTGAAACAGTGCAACCTTACAATGATTCAGAAAAAATTTGCCAGTCAAACAACTCCACTTTAGTATCAATTCACTATGCTGAAGAGCAAAACTTCCTGACCAACTACATTTTTTCAAAAAAGAAAGTGGTTGAAAGTGTATGGATTGGCGCCAAGTACGTCGGAAATAAACTGTACCAATGGGTTGACCACACTACAGTACAAAGATACAGCAACTAGAGAGCAGGTTTTCCCAAAAACCTAACTGATCACTGTGTAGAAATGCAATCAGAAGAAGGCTCAGTGGGCAAGTGGTTTGAAGAGCGATGTGCAAAACGGAACATGGTCGTCTGTCAAAAGGCGCCACAAATCTCTATCAAACTGCTTGCTAATATTGTTTTTGAGTTGAGGCACAGTCTACAGCAAACGGTTAGCAGTCTGGTAGAAACAAAGAAAAAACTGATAGAAAATTTGAATAAAGAGAGCATTCCCATTAGTTTCATCTACGTTCAACTGCCCAAGGATAAAGCGCCCAGTGAGTTGTGGCCCAGTATGACTTGGCAGGATATCTCAAAAGACTATGAGGGCGTATTCTTTCGAGTTGTGGGCGGTGATGCTGCCAGTTTCGGACAAGTTCAACAGGGCAACGCCCCTCGACTGGGGACAATTCACAACAGTTATAATAATAACAATGCAATTAAAAACCAAATAGGTTCTCCAGCTAATATAACTATTCCAATAAATGGTTGGAGTGACGCCAGTTTTACTGGTAGAAATACTGGAGAAAACTCTCACTACATGAACTTCAAACTCACTGACATTGCTGAGGTACGTCCAAAAAACATGGCTGTTAAAATGTACAGACGGACTGCATAGCTCGGTTGTTAAAAAATTTTTCAATATTAAATGTAATAACAAAAATGATAACTGTTTGCTTTTAAACCTTAGAAACGTAACAATTAAAATTAATAAATAAAAATTTATAACATGTTTAATATGATTTTTTTGTATTTAATTACAAAAAATGATGCATTTTTGTAAAGTATATAAATTTTGTTATAATCAATAAAATACAACTATTGTTAAACGCAAACCAAATTTTGTTTTAAAAATGAAATTTGTTGTATTTTTAGCTTTTTCTTGTTTTTTACATTGGGGTAATGCTTTGTGTGATTATTATCAAATTACATTTTAAAAAATAATTTCTGTTTTGCAGATATTGTTTTTGCTGCTGCTGACACTTCTCCCTGCGGCGACTGGGAGCAGTACAAAGATGAACACTGCTACAAACTGTTTGACGGCTTACGGTCGTTCAGTGATTCAGAAAAAATTTGTCAGTCAAACAACTCTACTTTAGTTTCCATTCACTACGCTGAAGAGCAAAATTTTTTGACCAGCTACATTTTCACAAAAAAGAAAGTGGTAGAAAATGTGTGGATTGGCGCCCGGTACTCTGGTCGCGGACTGTATTATTGGGAAGATCACACTCAACTATCCGGTGGTTACAGCAATTGGGGAGCTGGTTTTCCAAAAAATTTAACTGATCACTGTGTGGAGATGCACGCTGAAGAGGGCTCAGTGGGCCAGTGGTTTGAGGAACGGTGTGCAAAGCAAAACATGGTCGTTTGTCAACGGGCACCACAAATTTCACTCAAACTGCTTGCTGAGACTGTCCTTGAGTTGAAGCACAATTTGCAGCAAGTTGTCAGCAAAATGGAAAAGGAAATCAGTAAACTAAAAAATGAAAGCATTCCCATTGGCTTCATCTACGTTCAGCTGCCCAAAGACAGGCCTCCGACTGAACTGTGGCCCGATCTCACTTGGCAAGACATTTCTGAAAATTATAAAGGCGTTTTCTTTCGCGTAGTGGGAGAAAACGCCGCCAGTTTTGGTCAAGTGCAACTAGAAAATGCTCCTCGGCTTGAAACTGTTCAAATCGGGGATGCTATTAATGTTTTAAAAACGGCACATGGTGCCCCAAATAATTTGACCATTCCAATAACTGGATGGAGTGACGGTATATTTACCGGTATTTATTCAGCTAGTGGCACTAATTACTACATAAATTTTAAACACACCGACATTGCCGAAGTGCGACCAAAAAATATGGCTATCAAAGTGTACAAAAGAACTGCATAACTTGGTTGTACTGTTATAAATTAAAATAAATGTAATAAAATAATAACAAATGTACATCTTTAAAAACTATTATTTGTTTTTAAATCTTAGAAACACAAAAATTTAAACAAAAATTTATTTTTTATAAGATAGTTACAAAATTAAAGATAAAAGTAAACAAACAAAATTCTTTGATTTGAGTATAAAAATAATTTTGTTTTTTTAATTTTTTGTGCAGTTTTATTTTTTAGTTTTTTTCACTTTTAACATGAAGTTTGTTTTAGTTGTCGTTTTGGTTTTTCTATTAAACTGGAGTGAGTATTCTTTTTCTTGAAAATAAAAACAATAATTTAACAAAATAATTAAACAGAGTTCACATTTGGTGCTGAAAACGGTGCCCCCTGTGGCGACTGGGAGCAGTACAAGGACGAGCACTGCTACAAACTCTTCGACGGCGTAGTGTCCTTCAGTGACGCGGAGAAGGTCTGCCGGACGAACAACAGCTCAATGGTGGCAATTCACTACGCAGAGGAGCAAGCCTTTCTAAACCACTACATCTTTACAATGAAGAAAGCAGTGGACAATGTGTGGATCGGCGCAAAGGAGGTTGGAAGGGGGCAGTTCCAGTGGGCGGCGGACCACTCCCTGATGGCCGCCGGAGGGTACACAAATTGGGCGGTGGGTAGTCCCAAAAATCATTCTGACTACTGCGTGCAGATGAGCGGCGACCCAGACTCGGTGGGCAGGTGGGCGGATGAGCCGTGCGCCCGCAAGAATCTGGTCGTCTGCCAGCAGCTGCCGCTGCCCTCCGTTCAGCTGCTGGCCAGTGCGGTGATCGAGCTGAAGCACGCCCTGGCAGACACTAAAGCGGAGCTAGCTCAGCTGAAGAAGGACACGGCGAGAGCCATTCCTCTTGGTTTCACCTACGTCCAGCTGCCCAAAGATAAGGCGCCCAGTGAACTGTGGCCCAGCATGACCTGGACGGATATCTCCAGCAGCTACGAGGGCGTCTTCTTTCGTGTAGCCGGCGGAGAGGCGGCCAGCTTTGGTCAAGTGCAAGGGTACAATGCGCCTCGGCTAGAAACAATTCACGTCGACTTTGCGGGGAAGAACCCGATGCTGACGCAGCATTTTTCTCCCTACAACCTGTCCCTCCCGATGACTAGCTGGAGTGACGCTATTCACACCGGCTCTTCTGCTTCAGGGAACTACTTTTTCATGAACTTTAAGCACACTGACGTTGCTGAGGTGCGGCCGAAAAATATGGCTATTAAGGTGTACAAACGGACTGCATAGTTTGGTTGTTAAAAGATTTTTATCATTATTAAATGTGTTTGCAAAAATTATAACTGTCTGTTTTTAAATCTTAGAAACGCAAAAATTAAAATCAATAAATGAGAATTTATAACAAATTTAATTTAATTTTTTTTGTATTTAGTTACAAAAATAGATAAATTTTTGTAAAGTATATAAATTTCTTTTATAATTAATAAAAAACAGTTTTTGTTAAACGCAAACAGAATTTTGTTTTAAAAATGAAACTTGTTTTATTTTTAACCTTTTCCTGTTTTATACTTTGGGGTAACGTTTTAGTCTATTTTTTATCAAATTAAATTTTTAAAATATTTGTTGTTTTACAGATAATGTTTTTGCCGTTGACAACACTGCTCTTTGTGGCGATTGGGAGCAGTACAAAAATGAACATTGCTATAAACTGTTTGAAACAATGCAACCGTACAATGATTCAAAAAAAATTTGCCAATTAAACAACTCCACTTTAGTATCAATTCACTACGCTGAAGAACAAAATTTTCTGACCAACTACATTTTTACAAAAAAGAAAGTGATTGAAAATGTGTGGATTGGCGCCCGGTACGTTGGTAACAAACTGTTTTATTGGGAAGATCACACTCAACTAACCGGTGCTTACAGCAACTGGGGAGCTGGTTTTCCTAAAAATTTAAATGATCATTGTGTGGAACTGCACGCTGAAGAAGGTTCAGTAGGCAAGTGGTTTGAGGAGCGATGTGGAAAGAAAAATATGGTGGTCTGTCAAAAAGTGCCGGAAACTTCATTGAAACTGCTTGCTGAGACTGTCCTTGAGTTGAAACACAGTTTGCTACAAACAGTCAGCAGACTGACAGAAACTGAAAATGAGCTTATAAAGACTAAAAAAGTTATGACTCAAAACTCAAACGCTCTTGTTGAAACAAAAAAAGAAGTAGAGCAGTTGAAAAAGGAAAGCATTCCAATCGGTTTTGTTTATGTTCAGTTGCCCAAAAATAAGGCTCCAGCTGAACTGTGGCCTACTTTAACATGGAAGGACATTAGTGCCGAGTATGAAGGTGTCTTTTTTCGCGTAGTGGGAGGTGGTGCCGCCAATTTTGGTACAATTCAAGATTGGAATGCACCTCGATTAGAAATGGTACATATGGACAATCAAGGTAATAAAATAGGTAAAGCTCACGGAGAAGGTATCAATTTAACGATTCCCGCCTCTGGTTGGAGTGAAGGCATATATACTGGCTCAAGTGACGGTCGAATTAGCATTTACGTGAATTTCAAACTTTCAAACATAGCCGAAGTGCGGCCCAAAAATATGGCCATAAAAGTGTACAGACGAACTGCATAGCTTGGTTGTATAAGTAAAAAAATGTAATAAAATGCTATCAAATGTACATGTTTTAAAATTATTGTTTGTTTTTAAATCTTAGAAACACAAAAATTTACACAAAAAGTTATTTTTTATAAGATAACTACTAATTTAAAGCTAAAAGTAAACAAAAAAGTTTTTTAAATTGAGTATAAAAATGATTTTATTTTTCAATTTTTTGTGCAATTTTATTTTTGCAATTTTTTCACTTTTAACATGAAGTTTGTTTTAGTTGTCGTTTTGGCTTTTTTAGTAAATTGGGGTAAATTTTTGTGATTGTTAAACATCAAAACAAAATAATTTAACAACTTTTATTGGGCAGAGGTGACTTTTGGTGCTGAAGACGGTGCCCCTTGCGGCGACTGGGAGCAGTTCAAGGACGAGCACTGCTACAAACTCTTTGACGAGTTCAAGTCGTACAGTGACGCGGAAAAGATTTGTCAGGTAAACAACTCAACTTTAGTGTCAATTCACTACGCAGAGGAGCAGAATTTTCTGAGCAATTACATCTTTACCAAGCGGAAGATCGTCGACAATGTGTGGATTGGCGCCCGGTACGCCGGTGATAAGCTTTACAAGTGGGAGGATCACAGCACCGTACAAGGGTACAGCAACTGGGCGTCGGGCAATCCAAAGAACCTAACTGATCACTGCGTAGAGATGCTGGCCGATGAAAGTCTGCAGGGAAAGTGGGCCGACGAGCGGTGTGAAAGGCGAAATGTCGTTCTTTGCCAGCGAATGCCGGTGATCTCCCTTCGGCTACTGGCCGAGACGATGGTTGAGCTGAAGCACGCCCTCCAGCATACGGTCACTGAGTTAGCGGAAACTAAAAAGGAGTTTGCTCAGCTAAAAAAGGAAACAATAACAATTCCGCTCGGTTTTATCTACGTTCAGCTGCCCAAGGACAAGGGCCCCGGTGAGTTGTGGCCCAGTATGACCTGGACAGACGTCAGCGCAGAGTACGAGGGCGTCTTCTTTCGCGTGGCCGGCGGAAATGCAGCAAGTTTTGGCAAGGTGCAAGAGTATAATGTCCCTCGCCTAGAAATGGTTCATTCAAGCGAAGAGAATACTGATGTCATAAATAAGGTTCATCTTGAAACTCCTCTTAATATGACTATTCCAGTTACAGGCTGGAGTGAAGCAATTTACACTGGCCGAAATGGTGGTGCAAATCGCTATTTTATGAATTTTAAGCACAGCAACATTGCCGAGGTGCGACCAAAAAATATGGCAGTCAAGGTGTACAAACGAACTGCTTAGCAGCTTGGTATTGTAGTTTGGTGTTTTTGTTACAAACAAATGTTTTAATTTGATTTTATTGTCCCTAATAAACTGTGTAATAAAATTGAAAGTCGTTTGATGAAAACCGTTTGTTAAACCTTAGAGATGTAAAAATGTGCAGTAAAAAATTTGTAGCATTATCAAGCTAAAGCTTATTGTTTTTAATCTATTTGCTGTTAATCATTTCTATAGAAAAGATTTGCTATTAGAGCTTAAAACTTGTTAAATAAGACAAATAACAATAAGCTGTTCATACATTGTAATCAATCTAAAACTTAACAAAGGTTGTTTGCGTATATAAGTTTAGTGATTTTTACTCTTTTTATACCATAAACTTTTTTATAACAATAAAAATTATTTTATATAATTAAAAATGAATTTTATATGTGCAACAACGATTTTAGTTTTTTTAGTTTATTTTGGTAAACAATTAAAACTAAACAAAAATGTTTAACATTCATAACTTTTTATTTTTTAGACAACTCAATTGCCATTGCCAGTGATACTTCTCCCTGCGGCGACTGGGAACAGTACAAAGATGAACACTGCTACAAACTGTTTGACGTTTTAAAATCGTTCAGTGATGCAGAAAAAATTTGCAATACAAACAACAGTTCAATGGTGTCAATTCACTACCAAGAAGAACAAAATTACTTGAAAAACTACATTTTCACTAAAAAGAAAACAGTTGACAATGTGTGGATTGGTGCCAAGTACAACTCAACAAGTAAACAGTTTAGATGGGCAGACAACAGCACACTAAACGGATACAGCAACTGGGCAGCAGGAAACCCCAAAAACCTGACTGATCACTGCGTTGAAATGTTGGCAGATGAAGGTTTAGAAGGTAAATGGGCTGAGGATCGGTGTGCGAGGAACAGTCGAGTGGTCTGTCAACGGATGCCACTCCCATCGATTTGGGTGATCTCTCGTACGGTGATTGAGCTAAAACACAGTTTGCAGCAGACTGCTAGTAAACTGGCAGAAACGGAAAGTAAATTGGAAAAAACTGAAAAAAGTTTAGTTGAAACAAAGAAAGAGTTTCTTGAAAAACTGAATAAAGAGAGCATTCCCATTGGTTTCATCTACGTCCAACTGCCCAAAGATAAAGCGCCCAGTGAACTGTGGCCAAGCATGACCTGGACGGATATCTCCGCCGACTATGAGGGCGTCTTCTTTCGTGTTGTGGGCGGTGATGCGGCCAGCTTTGGACAGGTCCAACAGGGAAATGCTCCTAGATTAGGCACAGTTCACATCATTTATGATAGCGTAGATGAAATTAACACTTATCATCGTGCTCCATATAATTTAACTATTCCAATGAATGGTTGGAGTGACCAAATTTGTACCGGTAGTTATTCTGGTTCTAACAACCACTACATAAACTTCAAGCTCACCGACACTGGCGAAGTGCGACCAAAAAACATGGCTATCAAGGTTTATAAACGGACTGCTTAAATTGCCTTGTGTCTGCTTAATTAATACTAGATTTTAGTTAAAACAAAAAAAGTTAAAAGTTTTAGCAATTTAAACTACAGCACACCAGACTGCGCCACGTTTTACAAAGAAAAACTATCATTTTTATACAAACAAAAAAATTGTAAATTTTTTATAGATAAACATTCAAATTAAATTTTTTAAAACACAAAAAATGCAAAACATAGTTATCAAAAAGTAAAAAATAAATTTACTAAGCAATTACTAATTATTTCACTGGCACTTCAACTCCCTTACCTTCTTCACCAACATCACCACCATCATTTTTATTTTCACTTTCATTTTCTTTTTTCATTGTCTCCTCCTTCCCTTCCCCTTCTTGCTCATCATCAAAAGCCGATGGCTGCCTTTGTTCGTTTGATGGCGGCTCCACATATGACACTCTCTGCTTGATCTGGTCAATCACCCGAGCGTAGATGGCGCACTGCGGCTCGGCATTTCCATTTCCGTTTTCAGCAGCAGCAGTGAGCGTCTGCTTTTTCACCGGTGCGCTCACTGTACGAGCCAGTCTGATCGGCTTGTACGGCAGTGCTGGGCTTGCTGATTTATCAGAAGAACTTCCATTGAGTTTACTCACCGAGTTGATGATTCGAGGCTTGATGATGGCCAGCGTGTTATTCTGATCACCGTTTTGTTGCTGTTGCTGCTGTCGACGACGCAGAGATTCTCGCTTCTTTATTTCACTCGGTTTAGGTGGGAAAAAGGCGATCTCTGGTTCAACACTTTCTGCTGCTGCTGCTGATGATGATGATGCTGATTTTGCTGGCTCTGCTTTTTTGAGCAGTTTTTGTGAGGGTGTAGAAGGGGATGGCTCTGCTTCCACTGGAGAAGAGGTATTTGAGGTTTCAGTGCCGTTTTCAGTTGCAGTTTCAGGGGAAAGTTCTAAAGATTGTGATTCAGTTGGCTCAGTGAAAGCTGATGGTTTTTCAGTTTGCTGATCTGCATTGACTTTCTTTTCCTTTACTTCTGGTTCAAGTTTTTCATCCTCAGCTGCTGGAACTTTTTTTTCCTCCTCTACAGTTCCATTTGGAACATCTGCTGCTGGTGCTGTTTCAGTTTCAGTTGCTGCCTGTTCCTCAATGACGGTATTGATCTCCACAGTCACGACGGTGGTGTTCTGATGATCCTTCACAACGTCATCCTTTTCATCCTCTTTTTCTTGAGCACCACCACCATTGCCAACTTCTTCTTCATTCTCTTTAGCAACTCCTGAATTCACCACCACCACTTCACCATCATTGACCTCTTCATTCAGATCGTGCACTGCGTCATCAAGCTCCTCGATGGCCTGATCAAGGCTGTTCAGGGCGTTCTGCGCCGTCTGGTCGAGGCTTTCAGTGGAGGGAGAAGAAGATAAAGGTGAGGGAGTTTCTTGAGGAGTTTCAGGCAACGGTGGCAACTCCTCCTCCTCATCCTCTTCAACTTCAATTTCCACTTCAGCAACTTCTTTCTCCTTTGGTTCATCCTCAACTTCAACTTCAGCAGTTTCATTTTCTTCCGAGTGCTCCAGGGTGATGACCACTTATTCGGAACTTTTGACTGAAATTGTCTCACTTTTTGCCTCGGTTTCTTTTTGTTGTTCTTTTTCAGCAGCAGCAGCAGCAGCCTTCTTTGCGGCAACTTCCTCCTTGGCTTTGTTCATACTCGAGCAGAAAGGACAGATGCAGGCGATCCGTTGAACTGGTGGCGGCAAAGGAGCTTTCCGTTTTGGAGTTGTTGAAGTAGAGTTCCGAGAAGCGACAGTGGAGGAGGAGGTGGAGTGGTTTTCTGTCAATTTTGCTGCTGATTTTGTAAAAGCCAAAGTTGCGTAGACGGGATTAGCTGTAGAGTGCAGTTTCTAAATAAAAACAAATTTTAAAATTTTTTTGAATTTTGAAACATTTTCTCATAGTTTACCTCATCCTCGATCTCAATTACCGTAGAGTCCATTGGTGGTGGTGGAGTTGGTGGAACCTCCGTTTCCTCATTTTCACTGCCGTCATTTTCCTTCTTTTTCTCAAGATCATCTTTGAAGAGCTGATCATCTTCAGTAGATTTGAGCAAATTTAGCCGTTGAACGTTTGGACTGCGTCGCAGAGTGGGCGGACCGACTGGCGCCTCTGTTTTAGCGTTAGAATCAACAGCGATTTGCCCTTCTTCAGCCGCTTTCAGTGATTTAAGTTTCAACTTTTGTTTTGGCTGTTTCTTTTTCTGGTTTGGATTTTGTTGAGATTGATTTTGTTTTTCCCCCTTGAGGTTGCACATCAGACACCAAAGGGTGACGCGGACGAGGAGGATGAGGAGGAAGATCAGCCCAAAAACGGCGAGAATGTGCAGCAGGTAGTACATGATTGTGGCCAGGGTGGAGTCCATTTAGTGGGGATGATCAAGGTCACAATGATAAAAGTTGAGGTACATCAGGTAAATTGAGGAAAGTCTTTAAGAGGCGGTCATTTTCCGGCCCACAAATCGCAATTCACTCAATCAGCAAAACTTGTCATGGCTGAAAAAACATTTACTTTTTGCTGGCGATGATGATGCAAACAAAATGATGAGAACAAAAACTCTAAGATTCAAACAAACTTAAAACCTAATTTTTTTGAGCTGCCGGTTTTTTCCTCCTCGGCTTGACTGGGCAAAACAGGCGCCAGCACAGATTCAATTTTTTTCTCTTTCACTTTCTATGGGAATCTTTTGACAAAAAAAAGATAACAGTCTCTCAAAACACTAAATGTGTTTTCTTATCAGCAGACATCATCATCATCATCAGTAGCTGTACACAACGTTTTACACTCATGTACAGTAGTGCGCCTGTACATCAGAGCAGCAAAGCTTATCAACAAAATGCCACTGTGATTGACTGAAGACTGACTGATGAAGATCTGGTGGTGAGAACAAAAGCGTCCACTGTTTACCATTCAACCAAAGAAGTGCTGCAGGACTTTTGCACAAGTGCAACCAAGAAAGCAATGCCTCCAAACACGGTCATCATCATCATCACCACACTTTTTCCATCGACCACAAAAGAAAAAAATGTAAGTGAAAGTTTTACACGGTTAAAAGTTTGAGCTTTGCTATTTACACATTATTCTCACGATTCTGAACTTTTTAAAATTAAGATGACTTAATACTCAATTTCAGTGTTCCTCAATGGAAGCTCAGTCAGTCAGTCTTTGTGTAAGTGTGCGTGATTTATTTCAACCGGGAAAACAAGCTCTATCTTTATCTTGTTCTCTCTCGCTTGCCCGGTCGCCTGCCCACACACAAAAACCGGCGTTTGATTAAAGCAAGGGCAATGATTAAGCTTTTCTTTTACTACCACTTCTTTTTAAGCTAAAAAAGCAGAGATAAGACGAAACCGATGATGCTTTGCTCTGCTCTGCTCTACTGAACTGCAAACTGTAACATCGACGTTGTAATCAGTGACATCAATGTTGTTTGCAAACAGCACACAATTGAGTGGCTTTGTGGTGGTGGTGGTGGTGGTGAACTATCACCACCACCACCAAGTCAACAACAAAAGAGTGGTAAATGAAAAGACGGTCTTTTTTTTCTCCAACCATCATCAGCGGCAAAGGTGATGATGTCAGTAGTGCATTAGATGAATGAAATATGAAAGTGAGAGTGAAAGAGAGAGAGAGAGAGAGGGAAAATATTTAGACAGCCTCTCTAAAAAATCGGCAAATGGAGTAAGAGTAATAAATGAGTTTGATTTATGGAGAAATTTGTGTCTGCAGTATCTCCCTCTTTGATTCAAAACATTTTTTAGTGCGTGTGTTTTCCCGTTTTTATTATTATGCACGTTAGATGTTAAGCTTTCATATTTTTTAGATTACTGACTGCAGATTTTGGTGGTGATTTATTTGACCAATCAGTTTTTTACTCTTAAAAACTGTTCTCTTTCTCTATTTTTGCCGCTCTATTTATTTTTTGAAAGTAGATTTTAAGTACGTTTTAAAGAATAAATAATAAACAACAATAGGCAAAAATCTGACAGCTCATTTTTGTTGGGTGCTTTAAAAGTGGATTGCCTCATATTTCAACTTATTTTGCTTGCTGTAAAATCGTTTTTAGAGCGTGCTTATTTATTATTTATTGCACTTTTAATGTAAAATTTTTATTTTTTACTGCCATTTTAGCCCACGTTAATCACACACTCACAAAAAAGCATTAAAGTAAATTAATTAAAAGTAAAAAGTAAAAGATTGCTCATCCCTTTACTACTTTTATGAAATAGAGAAATAGTCGCTAAATTATTTGCATTGTTTGCATTGCTCAGCAAAACATCAAACATCATCATTAACCTTGGCCGAATCAGGAAATCTGTCGCAGACAAACAGTCAAAATAAAAAATTTAAAATAATTGTAGGTTTTAAACAAGCAAACTAGCTTTTCTAAAAATACCATTTTTGCCAAAAGTAGCAGTTTTTTAGAGATGACTAAATGAAGACATCAGAAGCAAAAGACTGATCAATGATGATGATGATGATGATGTTGTTGTTGATGATGCTATTTAGTCTAGTACTCAGCCACTCAGCTGTGAACTACCGAGCTACGTCTTTCGATTGTCTTGAGCTCAATGTTCCCACACCACAATGTTTCAATGTGAATGCCAGTCGTGTAGGCGAAACCATTTTCAGTCAGATGTGCCTACCTAGCCATTTGCAAGTTAGAGTTAATTATCTATTATCATGCAGAAAAACTTTTCAACTGAGAAGTTTAGATGTTGAAGTTGGAAAAAGATGCAAAAACAAAAAAGAAAACGATTGTGCAAAAGCCATTTGCAACACTGCATTGTCAAAACTCACTAGGAAGCAAACACTCTGAAAAGAGAACGTGTTGTCAAATAAAAAACTAAAAAATCAGTTTGAAAAAAGCAAAAAAGTACAGAACAAAACAGGAGAACAATTAAAAGTTGGTAGTATATGGACATTATGGAGGAAGGCAATTAAACTTTGATGTTCTGCAACTTCTTTTTTTGACTAGAACTGCCATTTGTCTGTCTGACTTTATGTCTGTCTAAAACAGACTACTTTTTGTATTAATTTTATTACCGTTGTTACTACCGTTTCCCATTAAAATGGAAGAATACTGAAAGCACATCACCGTCAAAACAAAAGAAAAAAAGTGAGCAGCACATTACCAAACCGTACTGCCAGAAACTTTGAGTAAATTGCCAATTTGCATCAAGCAGACTGTCGATTTTACTTTTTCTTCTTTTAGACGGAACTTAATTTAATTTTGCACTTTTATAGCAATAAAGTCTTTTGATGCACAAAAGAAAGAGAGACATTTGGCTGCAGGCAAAAAAAGTTTAGACAATAGAAAAAACTAACTGTACCGTTCCTAGAGCACAAAACAATAGGTTCCTTCTTTTTAAAAGAAACAGCAGTATCGATTCTCATCTTTGTGAACATTGAAAATTGGTGTGTCTGAAACAATTTTTCTGGTTCAGTACTGCTGCTGTTGCTGCTGCTGTTGCAACAACACTAGTAATTACCAATGGCAATTGGAGCAGAAGGAAAAACTTCTTTGGACTTTTGGCCTGAAAAAACAATAGTGTACGATTTAGTAAGCAGAGAGCAGACATAAGACTCAAAAAAGATAAAAACAGAAAAACTGATGATTATTCAGCATGACACAAAAAACGTGCAATTTTGACTAAAAATGGAGCTAGAATTACATTTTTTCAGCCAAATTTAGGACTTCTTTTTGTTTGAAAACTTTTTTTTCTGTTTGCAGGTCAAAAAAGACGGTTTGACAGTCGTACATTTTGCTTCTGATGCTGTTGTTGCTGCCATTTTCAACTTCAATTCAATTTTTAGTTTTCTTCTTCTTTTTTTCAATGTGTCATTTGTAATATTTGTCAACAATCTCTTTTTGCTCTTTTACATTTGACATTGGTAGCCCATTTGCTTGCTACTTATGTTTGTTTGTTTGTTTGTTTGTTTTATTTGGGCTTCATTCAGCCACTGCACAGCAGTAGCAACCGAGTTTTCACCACTAAACAGAAGACACTGGGAGTCATTTGCCAACAGTAAAAGCTCAGTCGTCTTCTTCTTCTTCTTCTTCTTTTCCCCCTTTTTCAAGGCCAATTTTGCCGTTGATGTGTGTTTGTATTCAAATGGCTCGATGT
>JAALOO010000614.1_pt1 | contig 14054 bp, 5 predicted proteins | sample 7257641 | NCBI WGS metagenome assembly JAALOO01 (sample SAMN14085613, study PRJNA598686) | mite metagenome | biome: ENVO:01001000; feature: ENVO:01001002; material: ENVO:01001226; isolation source: single female mite from University of Michigan culture on fish food culture... ...
ACAGTCAGATGTTGTCTCATTAATTATCACTGATAAAAGTTCAATCTATCGATTAAAAGTCCCCAAAATACGATTGCTGGTAATGGTGAAAACCAGTGTTTTGAGAGTTTGCTGCTGCAAAACACTGCAGTACTCTGCAGTACTCTGCAGCTGCAACTCGGAGCACTGCTTCTGCTAAAGCCATGCCCCTGCAATGTAGTAGTGCTTGCTCAGTGGCCAATCAGCCGACGGTGGCCATCCCACTGGCAGCCATCTCTGCTCCACCTCTACTCTCCATTCTCTCCCGGCAATGGTGCAGTGTGCTCAGCACTTCTGTTCTTCTGCAGTCTGGTGTTTGTGCGCTGCACACCAGCCAGGCCAGGCGACCACCACCACCACTACAACCTCCAAAACCATCGATCACCGTCAGGTCAAACAGTGGAGCCTCACTCTCTGGTAGAGGTGCTTCTACTTTTTTGTCGTCGTTGCTGTTGTTGGTCTTGTTTCTTTAACGCAAAAAAGCTTGACGACAAACGAAAACATGTGGCACCTCACAAGACAGCAGATCCTTTTCTTTGTGAAGTGATGCCGACGTGGCACACGAGTGTCGCGAGTGGCAAAAGTAAATAAAGTCTAAAAAAGAAAACAAAAATTTACATGACAGGACAGCAGTGAAAGGCAGTTAGTTGGCAATCAGCACCACTAAACGATGCTTCCACCTACGCTCAAAGTAGAAGACAGTGAAAGGCAGAATTCAAACTCACTTTTTCTCTCAGGCAGTGTGTCGGCCAGTGGCAAGTGCGTTCATTAGGCAACGATGAATCGCTAATTGCGCCAAATTGTTCGCACATTGCCACTTTGCACTTTTTTGTGTGCTCAGTTGTGTGCCATTGACTCAGCAAAATGCGACCAGTTGAGGACAGGACAGAAAGAGAAACTCAAAAAGAAAAGATGCTGAGCTTCAGGTCTCAAGCGGTGATGCGCAGCCACTATTGTTTAGGCTGAAAAAGAAGAAGATGAAGAAGGTGTTGATGGCGTAATGGCACTTTTAAGAATATAGCACATTAGTGGTGCTGGTGATGGTATAAATAGAAACACTCGATTCGTGGCCACTTGGACCTGGCTCCTTTTCTCTTCTCTAGTCGAGTGTAGTAGCTAATTGCCACTTGCTCACTCACTCCGACCGCCGCTATTCTCGGATGTGGGCCATCATTAGGCACACAAACAGACAAACAGACAGAGAACATCAGCGGTGGCATCGTTCCGGGCATTGCCCATAAAAGCGAACCATCTTTCTCTTTCTCTTTCTTGTTCTCATTGCGTGTGGCCGCCGTTGTTCACTGCTAATTGCTCCAACTTGATGCGCGCAGAGTCTAGTCTTTTAGCCATCAGTACACTCAGTGACACCGATGTGTCGATGGTCCGACCTTCTGCTCTTTTTTCGCTGACGCTGAGCTCATCATCATCGATTCTCGGTGGTGACTGTGCAGTCCCTGTTCATGCTCCTTTTGGAGCTCTTCTTTTCTGAGCGCCATTTTTGGCAAAACTGGGAAGCATTCACTTTTTCTCTTTCCCTCGTCAGTCCATCGACCTGTTGAATTACGCACGCATGCCCTCTCTCTCTCTCACTCTTCGGCATCATCGCTAATTGATTACCTCGAGTGACATAACCGCAAATCGCGGCTATTGTGTTGTGAGCTGGGAGAAAAAGATGCTGCTACACAGAGATCAGTCACAGTGTTATGGTAGTGGTAAGACAGTTGTGAACACTACGTGAGACCACACTGCAATGTTTGGATGCCATTGATGCGCTCTCGCTTCCTCGCAAGATTGAGATGCTCCAAATTGAGAGCTGCGATTTGCACGATTTGTCCGTTTTGTTTTCTCGCTTTGTCTACTTTTACTTGCTATTACTGTTGGCTGTTATGTTGGTGATGATGAACTACATTTAGGGCAACTTTGGCAGTTGTTGTGCCGATGGTGATGATGATGCTCGCCAACTCTTTCCGCTGTCGGTTTTTTATGCTCGCTTCCCTTTTCGCTCCTCTTGAAACTAACAATTTGCTCTCTTTTCTGGCATTTAAGATGATAGATTTGACGCCAATGTCTATGGTGAATTTCTGGGCGCCTAAAATGTTGTGTGACTGCAGAAAAAGTGGATTTTTCTTTACTTCTTTTTCCCTGCTCCACTCTTCTCAATCTGCCACTGGTGCAGCTAATCTGACAGTGTCAATTGTCTGCTGCTTAAACGTAGTTTTCTCTAGAGCTCGATTGTCTTCTAGCTTTAATCGTGATAAATTTGAATTTGTTTGTCTCTCTTTCCTTCTTTTCTCTGATGTTTAATCGGCGCATGGTGCACCGATTAAGCTTACACCAAATGCAGTGCACTCTCTTGTTCAGGCTTCTTCTTTATCTCTTTTTTCTTCTGTGCGAGCTCAGTGAAGCAATCTAATAAATCACCGTCAGGCTGAATCGATGGAGAAGCAAAGTGTAGAGCACTTCACTTCTCTCGAGCAGTTTGACCTCTCTTGGAGACCTCTGTGAGGTGCTGCCGATGAGCGATGTGTGTGCCCAGTGCCAATCACTGCTGATCACTGCTGCCTCTCAATCGAAGAGTCGTTTCACTCTCTCGGAGTTGTCGTTTATAGTTGCACTGCACTGCTGTTGTCATTGCTGCCAGGCACACTGAACGTGCCCAATGACTCCGATGAGTCCTCTCATCGGCAGGAGCAATCTCATCATTAGCACCATCATCATCATTATCATCATCATCGACACTGGCACAACCGAGCATTGACAGGCATTTATAGCAGCACTGGGAGCCACAATTTAATGACTAGCCATTACCCGATGTACTCAAGCTTCTCTCTATCTTTGCCAAATTTCAGTTTTGTCATTTGTTCTTCTCTCGGTAATTATATACATATAGGCAGAGAAGACTGCTCTTCTTCTCATTTAGCTTTTAATTGCAATTAGAAAAAGTATCTGATTGACTTTGCCACCGGCAGGCAATGAGATTGAAGAGGCAGCAGCAGCTCTATCGATTGAAACCAATTGTGCAGTGCCACTCAACTTTGCTCCCTTTTTGGTCACGTAAACCTTCTTCTTACCGTTTTTAACGGACAATGTTACCACTGGCAAGCATGCCAACCAGTTGTATGACGACCACCCAATGACAACCTCAATTTTTTGCGGTATTTTGTCAATGTTTGTGTGATGGCCATTAATCACTGATCAAGTTTTTTCATTATTCAGTCAGTTACACTGACACCATAATACACCTTTTTTACTACATCAGATTTGCTGTTTTCGATTAGACAGAGTGGGGGAGGAAAGGAAACAAGCTGTAGTTGCTTTTTATCGACTTTATCTGTCAGGTGATTTTCCTTCCTTTCCTCTTTGACAACGATCAATAAGGGCGCATCGATTTGCTTGGTGGTATTTGGCAGCAGCAGAAACAGCACTTGCCTGATGATATATGCCCTGCTCAACAGCACTCAGTTTGTGTGGTCTACTTTCTGTCAGTTGAACTCTTCCTGGTGGCACTTTTTTGGATTGCTGTATCTCAAAAACAGCCATATTCAAAAATAATAGTCAATCAAAAGCCGACACTGCGCAATCGACAAAATGGCAGCCTCTAATTGGCAGCACAACAAAGTCCTAGCTTCAAACAAAAGGTGTGCAAAGCTTCTTCTTCTACTACTATTTTCTTTCCTTTTAGCTTCGACCTCACTCATCCCCAAAGCCAGCCAGTCTTGCGTGGCAGTCTCACACATTAGTAAACATTAACTGACTTTTAGATTGGATGCCCATTATGCACTTTTACATCGACATACAGTCATACAGGGCAATGCATATCGAATTGCTCCTTTCTCAGTTCACAAATTTGTTTGAATGTGTGTTGGCGAAATATACTGTTCTGACTGTCAATGGGCACCATTTAGTGTCTCTCTGTTTGTTGGCCTGACTGTGCTTCACCTCTATGATGGCCATAGCCAAAAAGATTGATCCAGTTTTTTCACTCCGTTCAGAGCATTGACTGCTGTTGCTTGCTCATCTGCCCTTATTTACTTCTTTTCTATTCACTCACGTATTCATTCATTCATTCACAATTTACCTAATCACATATTATGAGCTAGCAGCATTTAGTTTTGTCGAGGTCAGAGGTTAGGCTCTTTACGTTTACGTTTTACGCCAATCGTCATTGACACCTTCAGTGTCCAATGAGCAGAATGCACCTTCATTTTCGCCACGCGTTCATTTCATCTTCAACGGCGAGCATGTAATTGCTGCAGTTAGTTGTAGCGATTCACTGTTCCCTTTGCCCTCGATTGCCACTCACACTAATGGCCGCTAATGTCGACCATTACGCTGCAATTAAATAGTTAACCTATGACCTTCTGTCGGAGGAAGTGTGCTTGTATTGAACCATTGACCACTAGGAGAGTCAGGTGGGCACTGTGCAATGAGAATTTTTTACGGTTTTACTCATCCAGACTTTTCTACCAATCTTGGCAGATTTTAAGGCACGACCGGACCTAGCACGGTAAAGTCAATTAGAAAAAAATTAGAAGAAAAAAGGAAAATCACTGTTCGTTTAATAAAAAGTTGCCTGAAAAACAAAAATAAGCAATATCTAGACCAAAAATCTTTCTTTTTTAATGTTTAATTTATTTTAAAATAAATTATTTAATTTATTAACATTTGCTTTTTGCTACCTGCATTGACCTTTAGCATTTGCTAAAGTTGACGTTGCCACCCAGTCAAAAGACATCATCACCAGTCAATGCGCGTTTTGGTCGTCACCCTGTCTTTCACCGGCACTTTGCTTCACTGCTCAATTGATTTATTTGCTAATTGAAAGCTACTGCAATTGCTCAACTCGCTTTGCCTTTTTACCATCAACTTTAGCCTCTCAGCTTGAGTCCTCGATTTCCGCGAATTGAATGCACCTTTGTTTGTTGATCATCCAATGCATCGCCATCAACACTTGGGCCGTATCACTTGGGCAAATATTTACGTGATCTTTGATTTTTTCTTTGCTTGCTGGCTCACTGGCACATGGCAGTTCTTTGCTTAAATGCAAAACGTGTGCCGAAATGTCGCTGATTAATTGGCACCACAACTGTGAGTTGTGTGTTTGCCATTCCACTGTTTACTGTTCTTCATCTCGATTGAATGCTGACAAACAAACGATGACCTTTCACCTGAGTTTGACTGCTTGTGTCACAGCAGACACCCAAACAGAAGCTGTTAGGTTTCTTTATTTCTTTCATTTGCGTTGGTAGTGGAAATCAATTAGCCTGAATGCAGTAACATCAAAGAGATGCATCAGAGAGATTAGCTGACTGAGTGTGCAGTAGTCAACCAAGAGGTGGTCAGATGAGCAAACACAGCAAAGGAACCAGTTGGTCGGTGATTAAAGCAAATCAGTGCGTGTAATGTCTGTCAGTTGATGAGGCGATGCGGTTGAGAGGTGGCTGCTGCATCACCTGATGGCAATCGACTGACTGAGCATCACATGATAAGATCTCAAGTAAGTGTGTGCTACCGTTCAAGGTGCTACTGCTTCTCATTAATTACCAGTAAGTGATTGCCTCTGCTGAACAAACACACTGCACTGCCGACGCAAAAGTAGAAGCAGTAGCTTTTTGGAAAGTCAATCACGATGTCCGCTCTCTGTCGGCTGACATTAATTCAATCACTGACGTCAACTGTGCATGTTGCCAGTGACAAATTTCTCTTGTGTTTGTTCTGATTTGATTTGATTAAACTGCACTTTTTGGTTAAATGGAGAAAGAATTAATTGACATTAGCTACTGCGATCATTTATTCTGAGACGCAGAGAACCAACAAAGAAAATAGTAGAAGCAAAAAGAAGAATTGTGCAAAGAAGGTTAGAGAAAAGAAGAACAGCCAAAATAGTTTACAAACGCTTTTCTCCTACTACCACCTCCTTCTTGTCCAGATTGATAAATACTTGCAGTTGATGGTGTGCTAAGTGTCTATCTGTCTAACAAGCCGAATAAATGAACACTTGTGTGTGTGTGCATGAAGTACACTGATGGACACAAATCTCGATTGATTACTTTTCATGATCTTCTTTTGGTGCCTCATCTTTATATTAGTTTTTTAAGAACGCTTGTACAGTAACACAGTTTAGTGTTTTAAAGAGGTACGTATACGTAATTAGCAGCTAATTGATTGGCGGTAGCTTTGCAGCTTTGTGGGGCCTCAAGTTGTTTTCGCATGTCACAATCATTGTCTTGCCTTTGCCTTGCGCAACTACTTCTTCTTCTTCAGCTGACAGTTGATTGACACGCCGTGCACCAAACACGGAGGAAATGTTCAGTGAAAGGATTAGAGGTAGTCCAAGTACTAGTACAATTTTGCTTCACCACCTTCTGGTGATGGTTAAGATTGCAAGCAACTAACACAACTGAATGTCGGCGCTTGTTGTCGCTTCGCCAATCAAAAGTTGCCAGCAGGCGAAACTGACTGACAGAGACGTTCACTTGTTCACAGGGCACCAGAAATGCTGATACAGTTTTCCGCTAAACCAGCACAACTAGCTCAGGCCACCGAGGTGTCCCTCTAAAAGAGAAGAAACAGTGCACGCAAACTCAAACGCATTGGCCAGTGCTTGCTACCTTGATCTGCAAGGAGAAAACGTTGCAGCTAACGCTGCAATTTCTGCTGGTTTTTTCTAGGCCTCTCAGTATGTGTTGCGTGTCTCAGTGAAATGTGTGCTGGTGTGTACCTGGAGGATGCTGTTGTTCTATCGGTGTGCAGCAAGCTTGCTGGCCATTGTCCTGGTCATTCTGGTCATGTCGGCTTGTTTCATTCTGTTGTGCTCAACGGCCGTCCAGTCTCTCTCTTTTTTCTCTCTTTCTCTCTCCTTTACACTGATGATGACTAGACACGAAATGTGCCAAATGGCCACTCATTCTGGAGTAGGTAGTAGTAGTAGCAGTGACTGGCACCAAAAACCAAGTACCAGCGCAGGCTAGCTTATTAATAAATGAAAGACTTTTTGTAGAAGAGAACAAGCGAGGCCATGGCCGATCACAATCGGTTTCCCCAATTGATCCAAATGGATCTGTCACAATCAATCATGTGCTGGTGCTGGTGTGCTCTGTTTCCTGCGTTTCATTTCACTCCATCGCTATCGATGGTCATCAGATAGTGACTTTGGCAAGGCAAGTGCGCTACACACACATACAAACAGTGGACAAGGCTCTGATCGTTTGCTGCTGTTCAAACTGGCCAGTGCAATTTGCTTTCAATTTGCACTTGACTTTCGTGTGAATCACTCGGTCTCTATCTTTTTGTATGTGTGCAAATTAAATGCAGTCTTTGCGTGGATTGCTGTTGGCTGCTGCTGGTGCAGTTCTCGATCCTAATCGGTGAACAATCAACGAATGCGCCAATCGACGGCATCCAATGCTTTTGCTGACATGGGGCACTTCTGCTGCTGTTGTTGTTGGACCCATCAGGTCTAACACGCATCAGAGCAGTTGACTGTTATCTCTGACCAACATGGCAGCTGCAATAACAACAACAATTTAGCGTGCTTGCGTTGCAGAAACTTGATAAAATGTTGGTTTGTTTTGATTGTTTTAAAAATTTCTTTGATTAATAGAAAAAGTTCTCGAGTTCGATTAAGTTTGACTGTTTTAATTATGAACTTAATTTAATTTTTTCTGTTGAAAACAATAGAGAATAGATCAAGAATGCCAACGCTTAGGCAATTTCATGGGTCAGTATCTCAATGGGAGATATCAAAAATTTTTACTCGAACTTTTACCTCTTTTTTCGAGTATAAAAGCTCTCTTTTGAAAAAGAAACAACCTTTGAGAACTTTACTGTTGCAAAGATGTCTCCATCTCTGGTCACCAGCAGTAGTGGCAGCCAAAGTCGTAGCTGCAAGAAGCCTCGCTTAGTCCTCAAGACCATCGACGTCGTCATTGAGGATGAGGTGGACGAGATTGAGGTCACCCTGTGGGACGACACAGTGGATCAAGACCAGCCAAGCAAAGGCCTCCACAAGTCGATTTTCTTCAAGAGTCTCTTTGAAGGAGATGATGATGATGAAGCTACCGGTAGGCGTTTTACCATAACAAACAGTGGTCGCATCACGACGACATCCTCTACCAGTGCTCTAAGCTCGGTCAGCAACCTGCACTCAGCTCAGAACCCTTTTCTCCTGGGCGTGAACAACCAGTTTTTGCCTCGCAGTAGCAGCACCACTATGATCAACGACCACTCCAATTACCAGCTGATGCCAATGCCGATGGCTGGATGCACCACTAGCAGCACCAGCCACCTGAACACAAACAAGCGGCCTCAAGCGGCCGCCAAACGCATCTTCTGGGGCGAAGAAGTGCCCCTGATGGCAGTGCCCTCTCTCTCCGGAACTAAAACTGTCACCAGCACTGCGCAACCTCTTACGCAGTCCAAATCGATGACCAAGGACACTGATGTCAGCTACTCGATGACCGCTGGTCACTCTTTGCTGATCACCATCAAGCCGGTAAAGGGTGGCAATGCTGGTGCAGGCAGTGACGAGAGTTCAGCCAGTGCCGCCCACCATCTCCAGCGACAGCCACGTCGTCTTCTCGAGCTGTCATCACTGCTCAACTTCTTTCAACTTCTGGTGCCTGAAGGAGCGGCTGATGGTGACGACATTGATGGCAGCAGCAGCAGTCTTAGCTACGTGGACAAGCAGAAGGCGCAGAAGATACTGTGCTGCAAGTCGCCCTACTTTCTGACCCTCCTGGACCCGTCAATGCCTCGATTGACCAACTGTGGCTACTACTACCGAATGCGCTACGCAGTCTACGTCATGGTCTCGACGTCATCGTCGACGGCATTGTCATCCTCAGTGCCTCAGAAGTTTGCCGAGCACCACATCAGCGGTAACAACTGGCGAAGCTGCAACAACAACAGCAGCAGCAGCAATTCGCTGCAACCCCTTGGAGGGCCTTCTCAGCTGAAAGTTGTTCCTCCAGCTCCCTCTCGAGACACCTCTGATCCTCTTGTGCTGCATATCGGTGAACTGCACGTGTACACAATCTTCCCTAAGGAAGGCGGTGGCGGAAAAGGAGGGAAAGGCAGCAACAAGGACGCCGATCGCAGCAGTCAGTACTTTCCCAAGTGGTGTCAGCCAGGACACATTCACTACGAGAATGTGAGCTTCTTCGCAAACACTGCCCTACTGAACGATGAAGAGCTGGCGGCCCTTCAGCCAGTCACTGCAAGCGACATCAGCACAATGGTTTTAAACTTTCGCCGCACTCTGAAGCTGCTGAACAGTGTCGTCATCAATCCGGTCAGTGGTGAGATACGTCTGGAACAGCAGCAGCATTCCCAACATCAACCAGTGGAGCCTGATGAGATCTACCAGCACTCGTTTGAGTCGACGCTCCTCCTGGAGCAGTTCAAGTACCCGAAGTGCAGCGCCACCTTCTCCAACACCGATCGCACCGTTCATCAGTTTGTGCGCAATCAAGTGGAGATGTTCAGTCGCTACCAGGCGCACTACAGCAGTGCTGCCAATGGCGACACTTCACCCGATCTGGGCAATTGCATTCAGGAAGCCCTCATGAAGTTCTACTCTGCGATGGCTGCACTGTCAGTGGAGAAGAAGCTACTGCCAGTGACTTTGATTGCCAACAATGGCAGCGGCAACAAGGAAGCCAAGAATGACGTCGACTGGAGCACCGTCGATGACTTCCTTGGCAAGTTGCGCCGGTTGCGCAATCAGGCAACGAAAAGCAAGCGCATCGGCAGCAAACCAGCAGCTGACAAGCACTGATGTAAATGGCATCTGCCTGACTGGCTCCATGCCGCCTCGCAGATTTTGGGAGCACACAATCAGGTGTTCATTAAATTCATTCAATGAATGGATTCACTATTGTCAAAATTAATTGAGATCGCTCGCGCAGTCTGATGAAGGTCAAACATTCAGTGCTTCAATGGGTTTGTCTGTTGTCGTTCATGACAACTCAGCTTTTTAACTTAATTTAATTGACATCGATTATTACTACGAGGTAATTGTTTTGGAAACATTTGCCATAACTCTGCTTAAAAATTCGAATCTCTACTGTAAATGTCGATGCAAAGGTAGGTGTTTTCTTCTTGTTTTTTGCTTCACAAAAGTGCTTTTTGCCGGTGCCTTTTTTGTTCTCCTGATAATGGTACACAGTTTAATAACTTTTCTTTGTGGTTTTCTCGCATTCTAGAGGTAGTTTGTGTGCCGTACTGAAAAGCTGTTCGGTTTCTATTGTCTCACGTCTGTTGTCTCTGCTGTTGTTCTGTTTTTTCCTGCCATTTTCCAGGGTAATTTACCTCCTTCGACGGCAGTCATTGAGCCCATTGAGCGTTCATTCGTTTGTCTTTCTCTTTGAAAACAGCACAACCACAACCACCACCACCACCACCAGCCAACCACTATCGGCATTGCCATCATCAGCATAATGCTGTAATTCGCAGACAAATTATGTGACGATTATGGTGCGATTATTGCATTTATTATTATTACTTTGAAGTAGTAGTAGTGCATGCTTAGAACTGCTGCTGCTGCGACGGAGATGGTCGAGTTTTGCTGCTGCTGCTGCCGCTGGTTGATGATTATGTTTTTCTTCTCTCTGTGGCTGACACTCGCAAAGTGGCAGCCACCGAGAGAAATATGGGAATACGCCCTGAATTTCAGAGCAGTTACCGAGAAAGAGAGTGAGAGAGTCACTGCCATCATTCGACAACGGCGACGAAGTGAAGGGGGACTGCTTGATGGCCAATGCAAAGCATTTGATAGCTCACAGCGGCGAGATGTGGAGAAAAAAGACCAGGCTCACCAGAAGAAGAAGAAGAAAGAAAACAACCAACCGACAACAACAACAGTAACAATGAAAGCAACGACAGCCACAACAAAATCGTTTCCCTTGTTGACACAAACACCGACGACGGACGCTCGCGTTTTGATTTTCCGGGCGCAATGGTGCAGGCAAGCTCAGTTCAGTTCAGCTTCAAAGTGTCTCAAAGTTACCCCCTTTTCTCTTTCCTCCCCCTGCAGTTGGTCATGTCTTTGTTGCTCAATTACCACTCATAGTCATCATCATACAGTCATCCCCGTTCGGCAATGATAATAAATGGTGCTGAATCGGTCAGTGACAGTGTGTACTGCAGCTGCTGCTGGTGCACTCATTCAAGCCGGACAGCAGTGGAGGGGATTACCTACGCCAGTGTCGGTCGGTGGCCGAGCTGTGTGCGGTACAGTGGTGGTGGTGGTAGTTGTCTTGCTGCTGCGGCTGTTGTACAGGGCTATAATTTACCTAGATGATGATAAATGCACTCCATTGCCCCCATTGGAGAGCACACAACAAGACAAAGCAATGACTCGGCAATGGCTCAGTGGATGAGCACAAGACATGTGCGCAAAATGTGTGCAATGTGTCTGCTCGCTCCAATTCCAAGCACCCCTCTCTTTCAGCTTGGGCAGGTAGATGAAAAGATTGTACTAGAGTCTTCTTTCTCTTCTTCCTTCTGCAATAACTGTGAACCCACAGAGAAATATTGCCTTTTCGAAGAGGATGAGTTATGGCAAAACAGCTTTCTATGACTAGGAGCTTCAGTCGTCGGTGACGATATTATTCTCTGCTCGTTGATGACGCTTCCATCAGACATTTGTCTTTTTCTTCTTTGTCTTTCCTACTCAACTACTTTACTAGTGCTCTTAATTTGCCTGATTACTCGGTTTTCTAGCTACTACTACCACTGACTGTACGTTGTCCTCAAAAAACCTGCACCAGTCTGAAGTAGACTCATCGACTACCTTGATTAATCGGCCCATTATGTGAAACTCTGGCTGCTTTGAAAGCAGCTGAATATTGTCAATGTGGCTGATGGCTGATTTATGGCAGCACCGATGATGGCAACCCCCTTTTCTCCCTCCTGTTTATTATCGGTTTTACAGCCAGTCAGCGATGATGACGCCGCACAGTTCGGAACAAGTTCAGATGAAGTCACTCTATAGCAGCCATTGCCCCTTGGAGCCGTAATCAGGCGCCAGTGGGCCAATTGATTGTGTGTGTGTGTGCCAGTCGAGTCGAGACCTGAAGACAAGATAATGATAATTAATGGTGCCCAGAGTAGTCGATCACACACTGAAACGACGACCTATGTATGTGTGCATGTACTTTGCAAATCTTCCAGCCTGCTGTTTGTCCTCTACCATTATCGAGCACTAATTTTGCCCCACTAGTGATCACTACTCATCATCATCATCAGCAGCTTTTGTTCTGGGGCAGCAAGCCGAGCTGGTGCTCTTGCTCTTCAGACGCAAGTAATCTACCAAATGTGCACCGTTTTGCATTTTACAGTTTCACATTTTTTATGAGTGCTTTACTGCTGTGTGATGTGATGACGCACGCTGTTGTGTCTGTCTGGCCACAGCACGGCACCGTCCATTACGGTAATTAAGCAGTGCACTGAAAGAGTACTGCTGCAATTGATTTGCACTTATTTCCATCTTTCTCGTTATGGCTGTTGCTGCTGCTGTTAACTGCGGCCGTACTGTTTTACCAGTATCCACTTTGGACAAATTGATTTGGCCCACTACCCGGAGAACATCTGCCTCTTGGCATGTCATGTCGGCATTTTCTGGTTGCCCATTGCCATTCTCTTTGTCTAAGTGCACAAGAATATTCAGCACCAAACACACACACACTCGCACACTTCACCTGAATGAGTGACGTTTATTTCTTTCTGTTGCACAGCACTACTTTCCAGCTGCTACTTGCATTACTCTGATTACCTGATTGGTGATTGCAAAGTCTATAAAGCTGGGTTTTAATAAAATTTTTTATGATTTTTTTCTTGAGAAAGATGGTGCAATTTTTTGAAATGTTTGTAGCAGTGAAATATTAATTTGAATAGACAAGTAATTTGGGTCTGATGAATAAAAGTTTTTAACGTCCAACAAGGCGACATCTTTTAGTACGATTTGAAATTTAGTGTGATTTTTTCTGATTTTACAGTTCGATTTTGAAAATTTCATTTTATATTAAAGATTTGTAATTGTCTGTAGAATATTTTTACTGTGACTGTCATTACATTTTGATTTTTTGCTTTTTAGCTCATCAAACTTTTTCAAAAACTATGGAGATTGTTGTTTGGCTAATTTTTATCTTGGCTACTTTGTTCATCCTTATCACTTTAGCGTTGGTCAACTGTGCAGAACTGCCTGAAGATCATAGCACTGAAAAGAAAAAGAATACAACTCCTATTCCCAAAGGCATGTGTTTATGCCCTTCTAAACTCATTTTGATCTAACCCTTTTTTCATTTTTTAGCTGAAAAAGCCCATGCGGCGCCCATTTCAAAGCAGAAAGTTCCCCCTTGTGCCGTCGCCAACGCACCTACCGCCCATGGAAAGGTGCCACCTGTAAAAAAGAGTGTGAAGAACATAAAGAAAGAAAAAACTTTTCCCAAGGTTTCAGGAGGCCACTCTCAACCGACTCTGGCGGTGGTCAAAACGCAGCGCACTCTGGCAAAGTCTAAAGTGAGTCGGGGCAAAAGCACTGTCACCCAGGGACCTTCCCAGAAGCTTCCAGTGGAGGAAACTAAGAGTAACCCCAAGACAGCGATTTCTTGCAAAAGCACCACCGGTACTGTGAAGGAAGAGGCTCCTAAAGCAGCAGGCACCAAACCCGGAGCAAAGCCAAAACTGCCGTACCACCCTGAACTAGGTCCGCTGCTTGTCGACCAGGAAATTTTCGAAAAATTAGCTAAAAAGTACGACTTGAACGGTGCCCCGCCCTCCACCACTGAAGGCAAGTCATCGAGCCTCTCTCATGTTCGCAGTGCTGGCTCCGATGGCAGCTCGCATCTCTCTCGCTTCAAGACGCAGTCATTCGGTGGATCGCTCTCCAAATGCAGCACTAAACTCGATCCGCCCTCAGCCATTGATGGCGCCACTGTGGAAAAGTCAAAGAAAGAACTTGTCAAAGAGGCAAAACAGCAGCAGCAGTAGTGGTAGGTGTGAAAACACTATTTTGCAAATAAAATCTCAAATGT
>JAALOO010001685.1_pt1 | contig 14046 bp, 12 predicted proteins | sample 7257641 | NCBI WGS metagenome assembly JAALOO01 (sample SAMN14085613, study PRJNA598686) | mite metagenome | biome: ENVO:01001000; feature: ENVO:01001002; material: ENVO:01001226; isolation source: single female mite from University of Michigan culture on fish food culture... ...
GCCACCACCAACTCCCCCACCACCACTTATGACCACCACCACCACCACCACCACCCTCATCGGCGGCAATCCACAGCTTCAGCGTAATGAAGAGGCTCGCACAGCACACTATAAACCCGTACTCCATGTAAAAGAAGAGCACCGGATTCGACTCAAAGGACCGGCCCATCACCAGCGGAACCACCAGCGAAAGTGACCCGGAGAGCAGCGTGTAGAGGCTGCACACGCTGGCCGTCAGCTTGAGATGGCGGGCAGTGAAGGCAAAGCAGCTGCCCCACATTCCGCTGAAACCGTAGCCAATGAGCGCCGTTCCAATGGTGATCCGCTGCAGGTCGTCGCGGCCAAAGGTCAGCACGGAGATGGCCGTCAGGAGGATGGACAGGTGAATGGTCAGTAGGGCGTCGGGACTGAGCTTGAAGCTGATCAGCGCAGAGGTGAGGCGGCCGGTCATATAGGCGGCACTGAGTATGGAGAGGACGTGGGCGGCCGTGGCCGCGTCCACCGAAAGTCCCGGCAGGTGCTGAAGGAGGGCGGTGCTGAAGTTGAAGTGGCCGATGCGAGCGGTGGCGTAGCAGCTCAGCATCAGTCCGCAGAGGTAGATTTTGGTTCGGCGGTGGGAGATGAGGGTTTTTCGGTGGTGGTGGTGGTGGTGGTGGGGATGACTTTTTTCAGTCTCAGTTTTGTCGCTTTTCTCCTTTTCTATTATTAGTTTTTTGCCGTCCACTTTATCATCTGCTTCATCGCTCGTTTCTTCCTCATCTTCCTCATCCTCAGCCTCATTCACCACCAGCTGATAGTTGATGGCGGGCTTTCTGCTGCTGCCACTTTGAGCTGTCTCCGGATACCGGTACCGCCGTACAAAGTAGAAGATGAAGAAGAAGCAGGGCACCACTGCCTGCAGTGCACCGGCCACAGCGAACGGAATCGAAAGGGAGGCGATTCGATATGCTGCCGTCAGCGGAACTATCTCCTGATGATGATCACTGGAAACCAGTGTGGTAAAGTTCGCCTCGCCAAAAACGTACGAGGAGACTAGCAGGGGCGCAGCGATGGCTCCCGCTCCGTAGGCACTATTTCCGCCGTGAATGACCGGCGAATTGCCCCCGCCCGCCTCCGGCGGCGACGGCCACATCTCCACCAGCCAGAGAATGACCGAGGAGTCCCAGGCTGAGCTGCAGACGCCATTCAGCACCAGCATCGCCAGCGTCACCTGCAGGCTGCCGTAGTGAGGCATCAGAGCGGTGGTGGCGGCGCAGATCAACAACGCCAGCAGCAGCAGCAGCTGTCTGGGGACAAGGCGGAAGAGGAGTGGCGCCTGTGAGCCGAGCAGATACCCGAGACCGTAGGCAATCGGCAGGTAGGCGATGGCGTTCAGACTGGCCGAGTAGATGTACCGAAGGTCGACCAGAGTGGCGCCAATCAGATTGGTGGTGATGCCCTGCAAGAAAGAGAAAAAGCAGATTTTTAGTGTTTTGAGATTTAGAAATAGATGGGTGCTTCTTATACATAGGCAAAGTGATTGAAGAAGATGAGCACGGTGTAGAGAATGTTGAGCTGCCGCCGACTGAGTCGTCGGTGATGAGAGGGTGAGGAAGATGTTCGACTGATGTTCCCACAGGGTATCCTCAGCTTGGTGGCCGAGCTGAGAAGACTAGAACAGGTCATGGTGATCAGCTTATGGGGATTGCTGTTGACAGGGTTTTCGGTGGTGTTGTTGTTTCGGTTGTTGTTGTTGTTGTTGATGGGCATGGTGAATGATAAATGTAAAGTTCTAAATGATGAGGGAGGGGTGATGATGAAGATGGTGATTAGAGGGAAGAAGAAAAGGGGGTGATTGAGAATTGATCGGGTTTCAGTCTAGGTTTGAGAGTGAGAGAATCGTATCACAGGCAGTCGTATTCTGGTGGCGATTGCAAAGATTGCACCGGTTGCTGCTGCTGATGCTTATCGTCTTCTGGCGCTTCCTAAGCTACCTAGCAACGGGTTAAATTGAATGTCAGAGAAAGGGGAACCCGATCGAAGCGGATGCCTTCAACCGGCAACATGTTGTTGTTGTTGTTGTGGTTTCTTTTGTCAAACTTCAGTTTTCTGAGCCCCAAGGAAAAACGCGTGCTCAAGAGAATCTTGGGAAAAAAGATGGAAACACAATACAGAAAACACTACACGTTGTCAACAATTGCACTTCTCCCCATCATTAGCATCATCATCATCATCAAGTGCTATCACCGCTGGTTGCCATATCTTCAATGTGTTTTGTGTATTGTGTGTGTGTGTGTTGGCAATTGCAGCAGCTGTCAATGCCATGCACTCACACCACACAGCACTGCACTGAAGCAGCAACACACAGGTGGTCGTCAGCAGAAAGCGCGGAGCACTTGTGCTCACAATGCACAGCGTCTTTGTTTACATGCTTCAGTGGTTGCTTCGGCTTCTGTGTTTTTAATGGTATAAAGTGCTACTAGTGCAGCAGAAGCAATGAAATCAATCAATGTAGCTGTACAAAGGGGAAAATGATGAATCAAAAATCATTGGTAATGTCACTTGCTGACACTGACAAGTGCGTATGTGGGTAAGTGTTTGCAGAGGATTTTTGAAGAGTTCAAAAAGCAACGACTTAAGCTGCTTCATTTAGGCTTCCTTGATGGCGAGGTACTTCGATGGGTCCTTGTCCTCGTTCTCCTGAATACCGGCAGCACTTTTCTTCAAGTGGACATTGAGAATGTGGCGCACAACGGAGAACTTGATCGGCGACTCGTAGGCGCAGCTGTCTGGCGAGAAGGTGCAGGCATAAGACTTCTTTGAAGAAGAGGAGGAGGAAATCTTTGTCTGCTTTGAGTCCTTTTTGCTGCGAGTGGTCACCGAGGTGGCAATGCTTTCACCATCAACAACTTCTTTTTCATCTTCCTCCTCATCTTCTTTTTCATCCTTCACCTCTTGCTTGATCTTCTTTCGAGAGGCATTGCTGACTGGAATCTCCTTATCTTCATCATCCTCATCTCCCTCCTTTTCTTTGAGGGGACGCTTCACCTGAACAGCTGAGGACGGTCCAGGTTTGGATTTGACAGCAAGGACCAGAGTGTTAGGGATGATCACCTCTTTTGAAGATTGCTGGTCCGGGTTTTTGGAAGAGGGAATCGCCTCGTTGGAAATTGATTCCACGTAAACAGCTGGAGCAGTGGCAACAGTGGCAGTTTTGGCCGAAGGAATGTACGGCACCAGTTGATCATTTTGGGCGCGTTCATCGATGGCCACGACAGCTTTATCACCACCATCAACAACGTCGTCATCTTGTTCTTCTTCTTTCAGCAGACTCTCCTGAAACTGCTGCTCCAGCTCCCCAAAAACGCCCTCAACGACCGTCTCCATCGAGTCACGCAAACGAGCCTTCAGAATGACCTTCTTCGCCTCAAAGAAGGCGTCCACCAGGGAGTGCACCACCGAAGTGCTCTGATTCAACGCCAGTAGCTGGTTCACAGAGAACATTGTCAACTTAAAAAAAATCACTTGAAATGCAAAAAGAATGCTTTAATTGAAAATGAGCTGAAGAGTAGCACAGTTGTGTGACACTGTCAACAAGAGGAGAAAAATTTAAGATGACGAGCACAAAAGGAATGACAGTCGAAAATAAAGGTGACGACAGTTACGGTGAGAAATTTGCTCTACAAAGTACGTGTCGAAAGGGGAAAAGTTCGAAATGTTGTTGGAAAAACAAAATCTTTAGAGAAGATCCTGTTTGACGCTGAGGTAGGCGACCGGATCCTCCTCTTCTTCCTCATCCTCATTCTCACCATTTTCACTCTTTTTCTTCTTCTTTTTGGCCAGGTGAACTGACTTAATGTGACGAAGAGCGTCATGGCGATGTTCCGTCTCGTAGGAGCACTGCTCGTAGGTGCAGCCATACGGCTTCAGCTTGGCATGAGATTTAAGATGGCGCTTCAGATTGCCACTCTGCAGCTGCTTGCCACAGCCTTCCTCCGGACAGGTGACCACCACTGACTTCTTTTGGCCTGAAATGACAGCTTGTTGGCGTTGCTGCTGCTGCTGTTTAGGCTGATTGTTTTCTGGTTTTTCATTTTGAGGATTTTCAATGCTGCTGCTGAGGTGGTGGTCGTCATCACCGTCATCATTGCTTTCATCATGAGTGGTTTTCAGACTAGCCGGATTCTCAAAAGAGTGCTCTTCAGCAGCTGCTTCGTCTTTGCCTTCAAACTTAACATCGAGGTAGTGCTCACTGCTGCTGAACTTGACCTTTTTGTACGACTGCTTTGAGGGTGAAGGAGTGCTGCTGCTGCTGCTGTTTTCCGATAAAATGAGGACTCGCTTTGGAACTGCAACAGAAACAGCAGCAGAAGTTGAAGGTCCAGAATTTGAGGGTGCAATGGGCTTTGACTTGACGGCAAAGACTAGTGCTGGACGCTTTGGAGAAGATGGCTTGGAAAAAGATCCATTTTGCTTGGTAGGCGACTTTTTAGGAGAGTTGACTTTGACGGGGCTGTTCCTCTTCTGCTTCTTCTTCATCTGATGATCACCACCAGAACTTTCCTTTTTGGGCGGCAGCAGCATCTCCTTGACCTGTCCGACCATCTCCTCGAAAAGTCCATCGACGATAACCCTCACCGAGTCCATCAGTCGCTCCTTCACCAGCGCCTTCTTTCCCTCGAAGAAGGAGTCCACCAGCGAGTGCACCATTGAAGGATTGTTAACACTCAAAAAATGACTGCCAAGGGAAAACATGGTGATAAGAAGTACTGACGAGAAGTAGTGAATGAAACAAGTGAGAATTTATTTTTGTTGCAGTGACAGTTTCAAAGTAGAAAGTAGAAATGGTAAGTGCTCATAGCAAGCTAATAGTGATCTTGTACAGTAAAAAAGTTCTATATTATGACCATGTGTGATGGTGGCCACGTCAGCAGGGAGGGGGTGACCAATCTTAGAGGAGCTCCTCTTTCACGCTGAGATAGGCGGCTGGATTGGCCGGTTCATCATTTGCATTCTCCTCTTCAGCATCTTCGCCAGGCTTTCCCTTCTTCTTCTTCTTGAGATGCATACTAAGAATGTGACCGATGGCGTGATGACGCAGTGCAAACTCTTTCGAGCAGCCGGGGAAGGTGCAACCAAATGGTTTCACTTTGGTGTGAGTTCGCAAGTGTCGCTTGAGATCGGCGTTGCTTATGAAGTGCTTGCCACAGTTCGGTTCAGTGCAGGGATGTTTTCCTGAAGAAGTTGGCTGCTGATTGGAGGTACTTGGAATGCGAATGTTGGCAATGTCGATACTGTCGAGAAGTGCACTGCTGCTGTTGTTGGTCAGTTCAATGTCACCACCATAAGAGCTGTCATTGAGGGCCACGTCAGCATAGTCATTCTCCTCGTCATCAAGTGGACCATCAATCTGCAGTTCCACAGTGACCGTTTTCTTCTTGTCTGGCCGACTGTTGTAGCTTCCATCATTCTCGGCCATTCGCTTGTAAAGCCCCGAAAACGGTTGAGAAAGAGGAACTGAAGAAGAAGAAGAGGGACCCGGCTTGGAATTGGCTGCAAAGATCATCTTGCTTTTTGGTGGCTGAAAAGATGGCACTGGTTGAGTGTTCATTGGTGACTTGCTGGTCGATGGTTTGGCTGAAGCGTTGCTGGCATAAATTGGTGTTTTCGCTTGATCATTGACACCAGCACGTTCTTTGGGCATCATCATCTCCTTGACCTGTCCGACCATCTCCTCGAAAAGTCCATCGACAATGATCCTCACCGAGTCCATCAGTCGCTCCTTGACGAGGGCCTTCTTTCCTTCAAAAAAAGAGTCTACGTACGAGTGAAACATCGAAGGATTGCTCAACGCCAAATGGCTGCTAAAGGAGAGCATGATGAAACTGAGTGGAAACTGTAAACAAAAGGGAAAAGTGATGAAGAAAGATGACTGTAACAGAGAAAACCAAAAGTTGTGCTTTTGCAGTGTTTTATATTATGCAGTTTGTATGTGTTCAGAAAGGCACAATGTTTAAAAGGTTCTAAATGCTGAGTAATTGTAAACAAAGTTCTATTTCATAGAAGTTCTTCTTTAACGCTAAGATAGGTTGCAGGATCGGGCGGCTCGGTGTTGTTCCCGTTGCCTTCCTCATCATCTCCAGGCTTTTGCTTCTTCAGGTGCACATTGAGAATGTGACCGAGGGCGTGATGACGCAATGAAAACTCTGAAGAGCAGCCGGGGAAGGTGCACCCAAATGGTTTCGCCTTGGTGTGCGTTCGCAGATGTCGTTTGAGATCATTGCTCCGGTTGAAGTGCTTGCCACAATTCGGTTCAGTGCAGGGATGTTTTCCTGATGGAGTTGGCCGGTGTTGTTGCTGTTCTTGGGAAGTGTTTGGAAGGTGAATGTTGGCAATGTCAATGTTGTTTACCAGTTCAGCGTCACCGCTACCACCAGCACCTTCATCGAGGGCCACGTCATCGTAATCATTCTCGAGATCGAGGTGATCATCGATTTGCAGTTCCACAGTGATTGCTTTCTTCTTGTTTGGCTGAGTGCTGTTGTTGCTGCTGCTGGAGTAAAAACCATCCTCTTCGGCCATTCGTTTATAAAGACCAGAGAAAGGTTGGGCAGCAGCAGCTGAAGAAGAGGGACCAGGCTTGGACTTGGTTGCAAAGATCATCTTGCTTTTCGGTGGCTGGGAAGGTGGCACAGTTGAAGTGTTCATTGGTGACTTGCTGGTCGATGGTTTTACTGGAGTAGAAGTGGTCTTCACAATACCAAAAGGTTTTTCCTGATCATTTTTTGGCGGCAGCAGCATTTCCTTGACCTGTTCGACCATCTCCTCAAACAATCCATCGACGATGGTTTCCATGGATTGACGTAGTCGATCTTTCACCAAAGCTTTTTTGCTCAAGAAAAATGAGTCCACGAAGGAGTGCAACATTGAGGAGTTGTTTAGAGCCAGGTGACTGCTTAAGGAAAACATGGTGACAACTTTTGACCAAAAGGAAAGGGAAAAAAGAAATGATTGTGACAGAAAAAGTTGTGCTTTTGACAGTATTTTATATGCAGTTTTTAGAAAGTCAAAGTGGCACAGTGCTTGAAAAATTCTAAATGCGGAGTAATCATAAACAAAGTTCTATCTCAGAGAAGCTCTTCCTTGACGCTAAGATAGGCTGCTGGATCGGGCGGCTTGTGGTCAGCCCCTTCGCCTTCCTCGTTGTCTCCAGAACTTTGCTTCTTCAGGTGGACATTGAGAATGTGGCGGATGGCGCTTTCACGACGTCCAAACTCTGAAGAACAGCCATCAAAAGTGCAGCCAAATGGTTTTGCATTGCTGTGCGTTCGAAGGTGACGCTTGAGACTAGTGCTACATGTGAAGTTCTTGCCACAATTCGGCTCAGTGCAGAGATGCTTTCCTGATTGGGCTAGTTCGGGAGCCTCTTGTTGAGAAGTACTTGGGGCATTCTTACTTACGGCAACACTGCTGTTAAAAAGTTCACTGTCAGCATTAGTTTCATCGAAAGCTACGTCATCAAGTGGACCATCAATTTGCAACTCCACAGTGACGGCTTTCTTCTTGTTTGGCTGACTTTCGCTGTTGTTGCTGATGCCAACACCATCCTCTTCGGCCATTCGTTTATAAAGACCAGAAAACGGCTGAGGAGCAGCTGAAGTAGAGGGACCAGGCTTGGACTTGGTTGCAAAGATCATCTTGCTTTTCGGTGGCTGAAAAAGTGGCACTGATGAAAAGTTCACTGGTGACTTGATGGTCGATGGTATGACTGGAGTAGCAATTGTGGTCGTTCCATAGCTAAAAGGTTTCGCTTGATCAGCCACTTGACCGGCACGTTCTTTGGGCGGCATCATCATCTCTTTGACCTGTCCAACCATCTCCTCAAAGAGTCCATCAACAATGACTTTTACCGACTCCATCAATCGTTCCTTTACAACCGCCTTTTTTCCCTCAAAAAACGAGTCTACAAATGAGTGAAACATTGAGGGATTGTTCAATGCCAAATGGCTGCCAAGGGAAAACATAGTGACAATGTAAATGGTAAACGATAACAAGGTAAAAAGAAATGACTGTAACAAAGATAAAAATAAGGTGTTTTTGAAACATTTTATACAGTTTCTAAAAGTTCGAAATGTTACAACGAAAAAAAATCACAAAATGAGGAAAAATGAAAAATTACTAAAAGTTTTAAATGCTGAGTATTCAAAGACAAAATTCATTTTTAGAGCAGCTCTTCTTTGACGCTCAGATAAGTTGCTGGATCGGGCGGCTCGTTGTTGTCCTCTTCACCTTCAATCTTGTCAGCATCGGCAGGTTTCTTCTTGAGATGCACATTGAGAATGTGTCGAATGGCGTTTTCGCGTCGATTGAATTCCAGCGAGCAACCAGGATAAGTGCAACTAAACGGTTTGGCATTGCTGTGCGTTCGAAAGTGACGTTTCAGATCAGCGTTACTTGAAAAGTGTTTGCCACAATTGGGCTCAGTACAGGGAAACTTTCCAGATTGAGTCGGTTGCTGTTGATGTTTTTTGGAAGCATTTGAAATATCGTTGATGGGATTGGCACTTATGCTTGCCAGTTCAACGTCACCGCCACCAGCACTTTCATCAAGGGCCACGTCACCATCAAGTAGATCATCAATCTGCAGTTCCACAGTGACCGCTTTCTTCTTGTTTGGCTGACTGTTTTTTCTGCTGATGTTTACTCCATCCTCTTCAGACATTCGTTTATAAAAACCTGAAAACGGTTGAGAAGGAGGAACTGAAGAAGTAGAGGGACCTGGTTTAGACTTGGTTGCAAATATCATCTTGCTTTTCAGTGGTTGGGAAAGTGGGACACTGGTCGTTGGTTTTGGTGAAGTAGTAGTGATGGCCGCATTTGCTTTCAACTGATCATTGCCAGCACTTTCTTTGAGCGGCAGCATCATCATCTCTTTTACCTGTTCAACCATCTCCTCAAAAAGTCCATCAACGATAACTTTAACCGACTCCATTAGTCGTTCTTTCACCAGCGCCTTTTTTCCCTCAAAAAACGAGTCTACGAATGAGTGAAACATTGAGGGATTGCTCAGTGCCAAATGGCTGCCAAAGGAAAACATAGTGACAATGTAAATGGTAAAGGATAACAAGGTAAAAAAGAAATGACTGTAACAAAGATAAAAATGAGGTGTTTTTGAAACATTTTATACAGTATCTAAAAGTTCGAAATGTTTTAACGAAAAAAAATCACAAAAAGGGGAAAAATGAAAAATTACTAAAAGTTTTAAATGCTGAGTATTCAAAGACAAAATTCATTTTTAGAGCAGCTCTTCTTTGACGCTCAGATAAGTTACTGGATCGGGCGGGTTGTTGTTGCCTTTTTCACCTTCAATCTTGTCAGCATCGGCAGGTTTCTTTTTGAGATGGACATTGAGAATGTGTCGAATGGCGTTTTTGCGTCGATTGAACTCCAGCGGTGGAGGGCCATACTGGGCTTGTCCAGTCATCAAAGGCCGTGATGGTTGTGCGTACTGCGGTGGTAACTGCGGAAACCAGGTGGGCGACTTGGGGCAGTTTGAGACGTTTGCGTGAGGGCAGCACTCATTTGATTCAGCGTCTCGTAAAGCGAAAGCGGGACTGAAGAAGTTACTTTCTGTTGTGTCTGATGCTGGAGCTAGAGTCTAGCTGCGGCTTGCTGAGAAATGCTAGCAATAGGTGGGTGAATAGGACAACCCATGCACTGAGGTGCCACGTATTGTGCTCAGTTGTCCTGGAACGTCTAGCTAGCATGAGGGCGCATGCTAACTTGAGGGCGCGCGTAACCATTGTCAGGAAGTTGGGCGCGGAATTGCATCTGGAACTGATGATGTTGCTGATTCATAAGCTCCCGGTGGAGTCAAAGGTAGCGATCACGTTGTTGTCGGAGCTGTTGTTGCGTTCGTTTCATTTGTTGGCGGTTCTCAATTGCTTGCTGAATGTTTGGGACGGCAATAGGTGGGCGGTTGACAACCATGTCGACCACTTGGTCGATCGGGAGTAGGCCAGAGTGGACTTTTGGAGAAGAGCCTATCTCTGAGGTTTCAAGACGTTGATGTGGACAGTTTGGCATGTTCATTAGCATGTCTGTGCGAATGTTGTAGTGGGAGTCTAACAGATTGTTTGGAGTTGCCCAAATCAGCGATTGGGTGGATCTGTTGTAGCCATCTTGCACTACTTTCACCGAACTGTGCACCGATTCATTTGGAAACTGTTGGCGGCGCTTTTTAATGCACCGGAAGAGAGCTTTGAAATAGTTGTTGAAGTCACGTTGAGCGACACCGGCAATACTGTGCCGAATTCCAAGTTCGGCAAAAAACGCAATTACGTTCCGTCTGTTGAACATTTTGCAATTGTCGTGAATGAGTTGAGTTGGCACTCGTCTGTAGCAGATGTCCTGAATCAAAGTTAAAAATGCCATTTCTTCAGCAATGACGTCCACATCGAATCTGCGTTCATTGATGTTGTTTGCGACAACTGCCTGGTGATTGCGTGAGGCGCGGAAGAAAACAAATCGAGTGGCCTCATCCATTGCCAAGTGGACGACAAAAGGATTTGGGCCATTGGTGATGACATGCGAGGCAACATGAAAAACCTGTGATGGTACAGTTGATCTTGGATTAACCAATCTAACTGGATTTTCGCCGTGGAAATGACCAGCCGAGCCGCCGACCCTTTGGCCACAAACAACGTTGCCCGCAGACACCTGGCGCAGCCAGAGTCGCTACAGGACCAGCAGTCCCAACAACATCATCTTTCCAGAGCCGCCCTCAATTCAAGCGACAACCACAATTTCAGCCAAGCCGTCAGCAAAATAATCACCCAAAGCCGTTTACCGCTTTCAAGCAGTCAAGTGCGGAGAAGGTCACATGGCCGTTATCTGTCCTAAACCACCAGTCCCAGGTCCAAGTAACCGGAGAAACTCCAGCCGCCCACACTGGAATCGGTCATCTGCCAGTGACGCTCGTTTTGCCCGCCGAGGAAACGTTCGTCTTGCAATGGACATCACTCCTATTAAGGAAGAGGGCGAAGACCGTCCCACTTCTCCAATCTCTTCGCCTTCACTTTCTCCTACAGCAGAGACTGCTGCTGCAAGAACAACAGGTGCCTACGCAGATGAAGACGACGATGGTATCCTACTTCTTTTTGCTGGAGAGGAATCAATGGGATACGAATCTGACGAGTATAGTGTGCTACTTGCTCAAGTGAACATACCTGCGAAAATGAACGGACCGACAAACTCCAACGCTCAACTTCAACTTTCGGCGCTAAATCGGGTTCCATCTGACTTAAATGCACCGCCCGACGCCCCAGCCAACCAACAACAAGCTCCTCCGGCCCAGCAAAACGCCAACCAAGGAGCAGCAAACTCTGGAGGACAAGACGATCCTATGGACCAGGGAGGTCAAGGAAACGCACCAAACCGAGGAGGAGGAGGAAATGGTGGAGGAGATGACCGCCGTCCACCTAACAACAACGACAACTTCATCGACGTAGTGAATCTTGACTCCGACAGTGATGAAGAAGACGACAGTGATGAAGAAGAAGAGGACGAGTATGAGCTCAACGAGGTTGCTCAACGAACTCGTGACCTCACAAACGACGAAAGAGCGACAAACGCCCAATGGCTCACTCGACATGATTTGAGCTTTGAACAAAAGTTCGTGGAAGAACTAGTAAAATTAGTCAACCCAAGATCAACCGTGCCTTCACAAGTCTTCCATATCGCTTCGCATGTGATCACAGATGGCACAAATCCTTTTGTCGTTCACCTAGCAATGGATGAGGCTACTAGACTTGTGTTTTTCCGCGCTTCACGCAACCACCAAACAGTCGTCTCAAACAACATTAATCAACGCAGATCAGATGTGGACGTCATTGCCGAAGAAATGGCATTCTTAGCATTGATCCAGGACATCTGCTACAGACGAGTGCCAACTCTTCTTATCCACGACAGCTGCGAAATGTTCCGCAGACGAAACATAATAGTGTCTCTCACCGAACTTGGGATTAGACACAACATCGCAAGTGTCGCTCAACGCGACTTCAACAATTACTTCAAAGCAATTTTCCGTTGCATCAAAAAGCGCCGCCAACAGTTCCCGAATGAATCGGTGCACAGTTCGGTGAAAGTAGTGCAAGATGGCTATAACAGATCCACCCAATCGCTGATTTGGGCAACGCCAAATTATCTGTTCCACTCTCACTACAATATTCGCGCAGACATGCTAATGGACGTGCCAAACGGTCCACAGCAACGCCTTGAGACTTCAGAGATAGGCTCTTCTCCAAGAGTTCATTCTAGCCTACTCCCGATCGACCAAGTGGTCGACATGGTTGTCAACCGTCCACCTATTGACGTCCCAAACATTCAGCAGGCAATTGAGGACCGTCAACAGATGGAACGAACGCAACAGCAGCTCCGACAGCAACGTGATCACTATCTTCGACTTCACCGGGAGCTTATGAATCAGCGATTTCATCAGTTCCAGATGCAATTCCGCACCCAACTTCCTGATAGCGGTTACGCGCGCCCACAAGTTAGCATGCGCCATCATGCTAGTTCGACGTTCCAAGAAAGCGGAACACAACATATAACACCTCAGTGCATGGGTTGTCCCATTCATCCACCCGTAGCTGGCACTTCTCAGCAAGCCGCAACCGGATTCCAGCTCCAGCATCAGCCGCAACAACCAGTAACTTCATCAGCGCCGCTTTCGCCCTACAAGACGCTGACTCAAGTGAGTGCCGCCCTCACACGACCATCTCAAACTGCCCCAAACCGCCCACCAGGTTTTCCGCAGTTACCACCGCTGTACGCCCAACCATCACGGCCCTCGATGACTGGACAATTTCAGCATGGCCCTTCATCACAGCTGCAACAGCTGCCTGTCTCTAGTGCGTTCCATTAACAACACGCTCAAATGCTGCCGCCACAGTCTTCTTTGGCAATGCCGCCTCAGTATGGCCCACTGCCCTCGCAAGTGCCACCATACCCGTCGCCGCCTTATGGAGCTACCCGCACAACCACTTACTACTGGCCTCAACAGTACGAGCAGCGACAGCCTCAGTACGTTTACCGTCCACAGGCTACTTATGCACAGGCAGTGCGTCACCAACCGTATCCACGGCCTGTCCAAATGCAGCCACAGCAGTCGGCTACATATCAGCAACATCAGTTCGTACAGCCTCGCCCACCGCCACCGCTGCAACAGGGAGTTTCCCAATTGCCAGCGCAGCAAGTCGCATCTTCGACGCAGACTGTACAAAGCCAAGCACAGCAGAGTGCTACTCAACAGCCGATACAGCAGTCACTGCAGAACCCACTGCCAGCACAGCAACAGGAATCTCCACAGCCCCAGCCAACAACCTCTAAAGGAGGGAGGCCTGGCACGGGAGCACGGAAACGACAAGTGACTCCAAGACGGAAACCGACAAAACAGGATAAACAGCCAAAGACCACCGAACAGAATCCTGTTACAGAAGGCCCTCTTCGACTGGACAGCTATGAAAAGTACCGCGCAGACAAAGAGAACAAATTACAACGAAAAAGAGTCAATAACACGGAGTATTTTGCAACCCCAGACGCCGTACAGGATCATAATCACACGAACCTGTTGGAGGTACAGAAACGACTCCCTCCTTATCAAGACTCTACTCAAAAGAAGAAACAACGCAGAATGGAGATAGAAGGCGCGCTCCAACAACAAGCGAGCGAAATTCTAGCATCAGCCTACAGACAAACATCGGCAGAACGCTCCAGATACGCTATCTCTCCGTTACTACCACAAACGACACCAGCAATCAGTTATCAGACAAAAGCCTGGATCTTTGAGCACGCAAGAAGGTCCCCTGTTCCCACAGACTCGGATCTTTCACTGATTCAACCACCAGCTCACTCTAAAAAATTGTGTGTTAAATATTTAGCAAAAAAATGAGTTTGCCAAGTATATTTTTATTTTTCAAAAATACTTTGTGGTTTGAAAGTTTTTGTTAAAAATACTAGCAGGGCCAGCATAAACTCAGTTTATGCAGTGTACTCTCAAAACAATGT
>JAALOO010001687.1_pt1 | contig 14035 bp, 6 predicted proteins | sample 7257641 | NCBI WGS metagenome assembly JAALOO01 (sample SAMN14085613, study PRJNA598686) | mite metagenome | biome: ENVO:01001000; feature: ENVO:01001002; material: ENVO:01001226; isolation source: single female mite from University of Michigan culture on fish food culture... ...
GTCAAACGACGGGCAGCTGAGTACTGCCTGGGTAGAATACACCTTAAAGGAATCCTCAATAATTGATGAACTTGATATTAAACTTAATAACTTTCGTACACGCAGCTATCCACTATTGATTTTTATAGATGACAAGCTCGTCTTTGATGGGTATACGAAAACAACATTGGGGTACGACTTTATTTCCCTCCCACCTACCAAGGGACGCCGGGTAAAGGTTCAATTAAAAGGTAGCTCAGAAGTTGAACAGGAGAATAATCATGTGGAGATTGGGGGTAAGAAATTAGATGATGGAATTGCGCGCAGCGAAGGTTCTACTGCGGGTACATTGAGTATTATTGAAATTGAAATTTATAAAAGGATAAAATAATGCAAAAGATCGCTTTCAAAATGAAATTAAAGCCAGGGATGCAGCAAGAATATCAACGGCGTCATGCAGAGATATGGCCTGAGTTGGTAGCCTTATTGAAAGAAAGTGGGATAAGTGATTATACGATTTTTTTAGATGAACAGACCGATATATTGTTTGCCGTACAGCGCCTTAATCATGGATCCTCACAAGAGTTAGGTGACAACGAGTTGGTTCAACGCTGGTGGCAATATATGGCTGATCTGATGGATACTCACGAAGATTTTTCGCCAGTAACACTACCATTAATTGAGATGTTTCACTTAGATTAATTTACAGAAATGAAAAAAATACTTTTAGCATTAATTTGTGGTTACACCTTGTTCTCTTTCCCTGTAATGGGACAAACGGTGTGGCCAGAGGTAACTAAAGAAATGAGACCTTGGACACGTTGGTGGTGGTTAGGTTCGGCTGTTGATAAGAAAAATATTCAACGTGAGCTTGATATGTTTGATCGAGCAGGGTTTGGTGGAGTAGAGGTAACTCCAATCTATGGCGCTAAGGGATATGAATCCCGTTATATACCTTTTTTATCCTCCGAGTGGATGGATATTCTTGAGTTTACGACCCAGCGAGCGGCAGAACATAAAATGGGAGTAGATATGAATCTTGGCACGGGTTGGCCCTTCGGTGGACCGCAGGTAAGCCAAGAACAAGCCGCTACAAAGTTTTTTCTAGATGAAATAGACCTGAAAAAAGGAGACTTATTACAATTTCCACTAAAGGCGAGCGACCCGAAACAGACCTATATACATTTACAGGCCCTTCGTGCTTTTGATCGTTCAGGAAAAGAGGTAAACTTGGATCAATACGTAAGAAACAGGACCGGGAGTTGGTCTGCCCCTTCTGAGGTGAAGGTAATAGCCTTGTTTTCAGGTCGGACGCGTCAGCAGGTGAAGCGTGCGGCTCCAGGGGGAGAGGGGTTTACCCTCGATCACCTAGGAACAGCCCCTGTACAAGCCTATTTTAATAGATTTAGAGATGCTTTTAATGGACGGAAGATTTCAATTGCTAGTTTTTTTAATGACAGTTATGAAGTGTATGGAGCCAATTGGACAGAAGGATTTCTTGATGAGTTTGCGCGGCGCAAACATTATAAACTCGAAGATCATCTACTTGCATTTTCGGGATTTGGTACGGATGCCGAATTGGAAAAGCGAGTGAAAGCAGATTATCGAGAAGTTGTAAGTGAAGTACTCCGTGTGAATTTTTTAATTCCATTTACACAGTTTGCTCATGAGAATGGCGCTATTTCTCGTAATCAGGCACACGGGTCACCAGGAAATTTGATAGACCTATACGCGAGCACCGATATTGCGGAGTGTGAGACCTTTGGTTCTAGTGCTTTTGACATTCCGGGTTTACGCCGGGACTCAAGTGATGTGCGTAATGTGGATCCTGATCCCATGATGTTTAAGTTTGCTTCCTCGGCCACGCACACATTAGGGCGGAAATACACAAGTTCGGAAACCTTCACTTGGCTGACAGAGCATTTTAAGACCGCTTTATCGCAGACCAAGCCGGAAGTTGAACAATTGTTTTTAGCAGGTGTTAACCATGTTTTTTATCATGGTACCACCTACTCTCCAGCAGACGTGCCCTATCCTGGTTGGTTATTCTATGCCTCGGTAAACTTCACCACAAACAATTCTTTTTGGCCACATTTAAAAGGACTTAATGAATATGTTACACGTGTTCAGTCTGTATTGCAGACGACAAAGGCGGATAACGAATTGTTAGTATATTGGCCTATTTATGACGTATGGCACGACACTGATGGGGCATTTAAAACACTATCGGTGCATCACGTTGATCAATGGCTTCATCCAACGGAATTTTATAAGCAAAGTGTTAACTTACAACGTCGCGGTTACAGCTTCGATTTTATTAGTGATGCTATCTTAACCAATTCGAAGGTACGCGAGAATAAAATTCAAACCGGGGAACAGGCACATCCCTATAAGGCCTTATATATTCCGGCTAGCCACTATTTTTCCGAAATTACTTTGGCCGCCATTTTGGATCTTGCACGCAATGGAGCGACGGTTGTATTTGAATCCCTTCCGAAAGATGTTCCCGGTCTGTCCGATTTACAGATCCGGCGAGCAGCACTTAAGAAACTCATCGGAACTTTAAAATTTAATGAGCAGGACACCAACCAATATACCAAGTATGGTAAGGGTAAAGTTTATTTAACCACTGATGCACACTCCGCACTAGAAACCGAACATATTTTTGCAGAGAGCATTACTCGCACTGGATTAAAATTCACCCGCAGGGTAAATGAAAAAGGTTCATACTATTACTTGGTGAATCATACTGCTAGAACAATTGATAAGCAAATTCTTCTTTTAAACAAAGCGGCCCATTATATTCTGTTGGACCCGCAAACCGGACGTACATTCTCTTTGCCATCAAATGATAAAGGAGAAATTCGTTTGCAAATCCCTGCCGGTTATACTTGGATCGTTCAGACGACTGCTCAGAAGAATGATCTGGCGGAATACCATTATATTGATCATGCGCGCGAACCGTTAGTTTTTAATAAACCATGGAAAGTATCCTTCGTTCAAGGAGGACCTAAATTGCCAAAAGATCGTACGATCGACACCCTAAGTTATTGGACAAGCTGGGATGATCAACAGGCGAATATCTTTGCCGGCACAGCGGCTTATGAAACAACCTTTTCGGTAGAGAAAAAACCTGAAAAATCATACCGCTTGAATTTAGGAAAAGTTGCAGAAAGTGCTGAGCTTATTATAAATGGTAAGCAAGCAGGGATTTTGTGGTCGCATCCATTTGAACTAGACATCACCCAATTGCTTAAGACAGGGTCAAATACCATTCGTATTGAGGTTGCAGGCTTAATGGCAAATCGTATGCGGGATATGGATATGCGGAAGATACAATGGCGAAATTATCATGAAATAAATTTTGTGAATATTAACTACAAAGATTTTGACGCCAGTACATGGCCTATTATGGATAGTGGTCTGCAAGGGCCTGTGCGTTTATTGGAATATTAATTCGGTAGTCAATACGATTGGCGGCTACTTGATCGAGTAGCCGCTTTTTTTATTGTAGGCGATTGCGTCGTATTATTTCGGGGTATATTTTGTTACCTAAATTTTGTTTTCGCAACTCTATAGTATGTAAATATCCTGTTACATGGTGATAGAGTAGGGTGTTGAACTAGGAACATGAAACCACATGACGGTTATCTTTTTTTGACTTATTACATTAGGGAATCATTAAGTTTTATTACAAATTAGCGTGCTAACATTAAATCTATGTTTACAAAAAATTGGTTAAAATTTCTGTTTATACCTTTATTCTGCTGCTGCTGGTCTGCTCTGTATGCCCAGGAGACACTACAAGGTAAAGTACAAGATGGTTCAAAGGCGCCTATTGCGGGAGCCTCAATTAAAGTGGTCGGTGACAATAACCGGATCACCTCCTCGGACGTCAATGGGGCTTTTTCTATTGCGGTGAACCTGGGGGAGACATTAGAATTTACCTCAGTTCAATTCCAGAAGCAGACTATCAAGGTTGCTTCCATGCAACCGATTACAGTAACACTTGAATCTAAGGATGAAGTTCTTGACGAGGTTGTTGTTATTGGTTATGGTACACAACGACGTTCAAATTTAGTAGCGCCAGTGTCTAAGTTTAACGCCGAGGGGTTACAAGAGCGTCCTATAGCACGTGTTGATCAAGCGCTGGTTGGACAGATGTCCGGCGTGCGGGTGAAGCAAACGACGGGTATCCCCGGCAAAGGCATGAGCGTGCAGGTACGTGGTTCAGGCTCTATTACTGCCGGTAGTGAGCCGCTTTACGTTATCGATGGTTTTCCACTTAATACCGAAGGGCCGAATGGTTCTGGTAATTACAGTGCTGGAAACCCTTTGGACAACATGAATCCTAGTGATATTGAATCTGTAGAGGTTCTTAAAGATGCTTCGGCCGCGGCAATTTATGGTTCACGTGCAGCGAATGGGGTAGTGCTCATTACTACCAAACGAGGTAAATCTGGTGAGGCGAAGGTTACTTTCAATACTTATGTAGGTGCCTCCGAGGCTTATAAGAAATTGGACATGTTAAGCCCGACCGAATGGCTAGAGCGATCCAAAGAAATGACAAATGCCCAGTGGGTTGCATCGGCAAGTGGCCGCACAGCCTCCCAGTCGATGGAAGAACGTCGGGAAATTTTAGGTCTTGCGCATGGAACATACAACACCACCTATATGTATGATGAACGGTGGGATCAACAGGGTTACCCAGGACTATATATGATTGATTGGCAAGATGAGGTATATCGAAAGGGGTTGGTTCAAAATTATCAACTTGCGGCATCGGGAGGCACTGACTATGTGAATTACTATGTTTCGGGAAATTATATGGATCAGAAGGCAATCGTAAAAGGCATTGATTACAAGAACTACGCGCTTCGTGCAAATGTAGATGTAAAAGCGAATGATAAGCTCAGTCTAGGAATGAATCTTGCACCAACGTATTCTATTCAGAATGATCCAGGTGTGGAAGGGAAAGATAATGTTATGCACCAAGTATATTCCATGAGTCCAGTGCAGCAAGACCCGGCCGGCTTGGTAAACGTATATGAAAATGACAAATACCCTTGGAGTACATCTACTAATGATCCATTAGCGAAATTGACAAACAATATTGGTGAGAGCAAAACTACTCGAATTTTGGCAACCGTATATGGGCAGTACAAGATTTTGGATAACCTTACTTTTAAGACAACCGTCAACTATGATCATACTAATCGCGATGCGTTTACTTTTAGGCCATATACTATCGGTAGTACGCTTGAAAACCGCTTAAGTAAACCCAATGAGGCAACCTATGGCGCAGATAATAAATATACGACGCAGACTTTTGTCAATGAAAATACTTTAAATTATGATTTAAGTATAAATAAGCACAGTATAAATGCTTTATTAGGACATGCTTACAATTACTATCGTTTTGATGCGTCTTCTATTTCTTCTCAAGGTGGATATACCAATAGCTCTATTAAGACACTAAATGCAGCGGTATCGACAGTAGCATCCACGAATGCAACTAAAAATTTGATGCTTTCCTATTTTGGACGTATGCAGTATGCATATAATGATAAATATTTGTTATCGGCGAGCATGCGCCGAGATGGTTCGTCTCGTTTTGGTTTAAATACGAAATGGGGTTGGTTTCCCTCGTTGTCTGTAGGTTGGCGGATCTCGGAAGAAAATTTCTTAAAAGAAACAAACATTTTCCAGGACTTGAAGATCAGGGGTAGTTATGGCGAATCGGGGAATAATAATATTGGTGATTATAGTTCTATTGCACTACTTGATTTCTACAGTTATGCTTGGGGAGAAAATTTGGGATCAGGTCAGGCGCCTAGTAACATCATTAATCCAGATTTGACATGGGAAAAATCAAAAACATTTGATCTAGGTGTAGATTTTGCGGTCTTTGGTTCCCGCTTATCAGGATCGTTTGATTGGTATAAACGCAATAGTAGTAACCTTCTGTTAAATGTTCCGACAATGTATGCAACAGGCTTTTCCTCCTTTTTGGATAATGCTGGTGAAGTGGTCAGTAGAGGATGGGATCTGGAGTTAACATCGCGAAATATTCAACGAGATGATTTTTCTTGGTCGACCTCACTTAATTTATCCCACAACAGTAATAAGGTCACTAAACTTGTGGATGATCAACAGGAAATCCTGATCCCTTCGTCTTTTGATATTGAACATTCAATTTTACGAGTTGGCCAGCCCATGTATAGTATTTATGTTGTCCAACAAGACGGGATTCTCTCCCAGGCTGACATTGATCAAGGAGCAGCCCTCTACGGCACCCAAAAAGCAGGTGATCCGCGATATGTGGATGTCAACGGTGATAATGTGATTGATGCGGACGATCGTGTTATTGTGGGACACCCTAATCCTGATTATGTATGGGGGATTACAAACAATTTCAAATACAAGAATTTTGATTTGAGCGTGCTCTTTCAAGGTCAGCAAGGAGGGCATATATACTCGTTATTGGGCCGAGCTCTAGGCCGGACTGGTCAAGGTGCTACCGACAACGCTTTGGGCTTCTACCGCGACCGGTGGCGTTCAGAAGACGATCCTGGGGCAGGACGCGTTGGCGCGGCGTACTCTACTTTTGGCCGAATAAAGAATACGGACTGGTTGTATTCGTCCGATTACTGGCGTTTGCGCAATGTAACTTTCGGTTACAATTTCAAAGACCTTAAACTTGGTGGACGTTCGAAACTTAACGCTGGTAGACTATACGTGACCTTAGAAAACTTTTTTGGCCATGACAGGTATGACGGTGGTTTGAATCCGGAATCTGCAAATACAAACCTTAGTGGAAGTTCGACTTTTCCTGAGGCGGGTGACTATGGGGGGCTTGCTTTGCCCAAGACGTTTACATTTGGTATTAATTTGACATTCTAAAGATTATGAGAAAGATAATATATATAGCTTTAAGTTTGGGGATACTCTCATCGTGCGATATAGACTTAGACCAACAGCCAATTTCAGAAGCATCCTCGGACACTTATTTTAATACGGTGAATGACTTCACCCAAGGATTAAATGCAGTATACAGTTCTGCCCGTGGTTATCCTGATCGGCTAATGAACCTTTCCGAGACACGCTCAGATAATTTATACGCAATTTCCGATGGCGGTGTGCGTGACTGGGAAGGTATTAACAGTTTTCACAAAACGATTGATGCTAATCCCTATGTAATCGAGGCATGGCAAAGTAATTATACGGGTATCTTCCGCGTCAATAATTTTCTGCAACAGCTACAAACCAAAGGAGAAACGGTTATTATCGACACCGATATACGGGCACAGATGGAGGGAGAAGCTCGCTTTTTACGTGCTTTTTATTATTTCGATCTGGTACGTTACTTTGGTCAGGTACCGCTAATCGACCGGGTCGTAGAAGCTGCCGAGGCAAAATTAATACCGCGCAGCCCTGTGGCTGATGTGTACAATTTTATTATCCAGGATTTGCAAGCAGCAGCAGACTATCTGCCTGTTAAAAGTGAGTACGAAGGAGCCGATAAAGGACGTGTAAATAAACATGCGGCCAAAATGCTTCTTGCACTTGTTTATATGACACGTTCCGGCCCGGACTTAGGAATACAAGGTGCAGGAATGAATAGCGGTGAATGGGATCAAGCAGCCTCACTTCTTAATGAAATAATAGCTAGTAATGAGTACCAATTACTTGACTCATATACGGCCATATTTGATTATGCCAACGAGCGGAATGACGAGGTGATTTTTAACATTGAGTATGCGACAGGTTTAACTCCTATTGTGGGAGCTACTTTTCCATGGGTACTTGTACCTGACACCTGGTTTCAATCTAAAGGCTTTGCAACACAAGGAGGTTTAACAATTCGTCCGGTATCAACTGATTTCTTAAATACGTATGAGAAAGACGATGTCCGTAAAGATTTCAGTATTCAGCAAGGTTTTGTAAATGGTCCTGTTGCAGAAAATCGTCCTTTTATTAAGAAATTCGTAGACCTGAATAATGTTCCGACCTCGAGTAGGATGGACTGGCCGATAAATTATATTGTATTCCGTTATACTGATCTTCTGTTGCTAAAAGCAGAATGTATATTGAATGGAGCCGCCGGAACGCCGGCAGACGTCGACGCTATCGTTAATAAGGTCCGCAGCCGTGCTGGAATCAGCAATAACTTGACCGGAGTATCCAAGGCACAGCTACTTGAAGAGCGCCGCCGTGAGTTTATTGGAGAAGGGACACGTTGGTTTGATCTAATTCGTTCAGGCACTGTCGAATCGACGATGACCAATTGGATCAAAACCGAAGATGGCGGTCGGCAAATGCAAAACTTCGATGTGAATTATGTATTGTATCCCGTTCCACAGTCTGAGTTAAATAATAGTCCGGGTTTATATGAGCAGAACGTAGGCTACTAAGAATTATAATTAAACTTAATAGGCGTAAGTAGTTAGTTTCTTCCTTTGGAGACTAACTACTTTTTCATTTTAGGATCAGTAAGTTGATAACACTCGATCATCTGGCAGCTAATTAAAATTGGAAATTAATCTAAAAAAGTGTTTCTTTAACGAGCCTTATGTAAACGCATGTCATGAACAATATTGATTTTATTAAGAGTATTCAGATAAGTGACTTTTCCTCAACGCCTAAATATCTACAGCTTGCGGATGCAGTTACAGACGGTGTGCGTAATAAGCAATTGAAACTTGGCGATATCCTTCCTTCGATTAATGAATTGAGTGTGCACCTTGATATTTCTCGCGATACTGTTGAAAAGGGTTATAAGCATTTGAAGACGCTTAATATAATTTCTTCTACACCCGGTAAGGGATACTTCGTGGCCAATGCCGAGGTCGTTAGTAAGCAGAAGATTGCGATGTTCCTCAATAAACTTAGTGCACACAAGAAGATTGTTTATGATGCGTTCGCGAGGGAACTTGGTGAAGCAGCATCCTTAGATTTGTTTGTTTATAATAGTGATATTTCACATTTGCGAACGCTTCTTTTGAATCTTACAAAGCATTACGACCGGTATGTCGTTTTCCCTCACTTTAAAGAAGGACGTGATCAAGCAGCAGAGGTACTGGCTGGTATTCCCGCAGATAAACTCTTACTATTGGGTAAGAAAATTGAGGGTATGGAAGATTGCGATGCCGTTTTTGAGAATTATGAGAAGGATATATACGATGCCTTGGAGAAAGCCCGCGATCCACTCTCGCGTTACCGCAGTTTAAAGCTCGTGTTTCCAGATAATACCGATTATCCAAAAGCGATAATTAAGGGATTCTATAAATTTTGCCAGCAGTATAGCTTCGATCATATATTGGTCGATAATCTAAATGATGAGCACATCAAAAAGGGAGAATGTTACATCAATATTGCCGAGAATGACTTGGTACTCATCCTAGAAAAGTGTATTGAAAAGGGTTTCAAAGTCGGCGAAGATATTGGTGTTATTTCTTATAATGAGACACCTCTTAAGAAGTTTATCCTCAACGGTATCACCACCATATCGACCGATTTTGAACTGATGGGGAAATATGCTGCTCAAATTATTATTCAACAGGAAAAAAGACAGGTGGAAGTTCCCTTTTATATTAATATTCGGCCATCAATTTAACTTTTTATCGTACGGCACAGGATACGGCAGGTTGCGGCCTCTACATCCTTTTTCTACCTTGGATACTAGAAATTCAAAATAGTATTTTGTTAACCAATATATAGGTAAATCAATTAAGCACAATTTTCGAATGATCACAGTTTTTGATCTACGCGCGCGCTAATTTTAATTAGCGTCATTATTACCATTTTTTATTTTAATTGTCAAAAAGACAATTTATTATAATGAGGCAGTATGGGTATATTTTATTTATTTGCGCGGTCCTTCGATTGGTGAATTAACTATTGTGAACAAAAAAGAATCAATTATTAAAATAGTTTAAATCATGATCATGCAAATGAAACAAAAAGTGATTGAAGGCGGCATAAACCTGCTGATAAAGCAAGGTATGCTTATCTTTTTAGGGGTATTGCTTGCATTCCCCTCATCCGCGCAGACGACCGTATCGGGCGATGTTAAAGATCAGTTGGGCGCAGCGTTGATTGGAGTTACCATCACGCTCAAGGGAACTACAATTGCCACATCCACTAACAAGGCAGGGGCTTTTGAGCTACAGGCGCCTGGGTCGGGTACATTAGTGTTCACGATGGTTGGTTATGAGGAAAAAGAAGTGCAAATAGCTAATCAGAACAGTATGACGGTTGTTTTGAGTGAATCTAGTGCGCTTGTGGAAGAGGTTGTTGTGGTTGGTTATAACGTGGTTAAAAAATCCGATCTCACAGGTTCTATTACTTCTATCGGAAGTGAAGAAATTACTGCGATGCCGGTAACCAATTCGCTTCAAGCACTTCAAGGACGAACCGCAGGAGTGGACGTCACCTCCAACGAACGTCCCGGAGAAGTGGGCAGTATCCGTGTTCGAGGCAACCGGTCTTTGTTGGCTTCTAACTCTCCTTTATATGTGGTAGACGGTGTTCCGTTAAGCTCCGGGGGCATCGAGTTTATCAACCCCAAAGATATTGCGAGTATGGATGTGTTGAAAGATGCTTCAGCGACAGCTATTTATGGTTCAAGAGGAGCCAATGGTGTAATTATAGTTACTACCAAGCGTGGAGAGTCTGGACGGATGACTTTAGGATATTCTGGAACGACAACGATCGAGAATTTGCAGGATCGAACACAAATGATGGATGCCGCGCAATACATACAGTTTAGAAGAGATGCGTATCGTCAGGACGGGAAATACCCTGATCAACCCGACCAAGCTCGTGATCAGGAAATCTTTGGCTCAGACCCAACAGCCTGGGCAAATGTATTGCAAGGCTGGGCTGATGGAACTTGGAATCCTTCAGCTGTTTCAACAACAGATTGGACAGATTACGTAACGAAAACCGGTTTTACGCACGATCATATACTCTCGGCCTCGGGAGGGACGGACAAAATGCAGGCGTATGGATCTTTTGGTTACCTAAAACAAGATGGTACACAGCTAGGGCAAGATTATCAACGATATTCGGGGAAAGTTAGCGTTGATATCACGCCTGTTGATTGGTTTAAGCTAGGTGCGGTAATGAATACCACATTTGGAGATCAAAATTACGGTTTTGCGACCAGCAACGCTACTGGTCCAGGAAATCTTTACTTTGCTGCTCAGGGTATGCTTCCCTATGCACAACCTTTTGACCAAGATGGCAATAGAATTAACCTTCCAGGAGGCGATGTGAATATCTTAAATCCTATACTGGAAGCAAACTATAACATCAATGAAAGACATGTATGGCGGAATTTCGGTAATATCTTTGCTGAATTTGAACCGATCAAAGGTCTACGGTATCGTGTGAACTTTGGTCCAGATTATTATACGAACCGGAATGGGCGATATATGGATGCTAATTCAATTAATCGCGGTGCAGGGGAACCTGGTTCGACGAACTACGCGCAGTTAAATAATACGATGCGTTTCTCTTGGACTTTAGATAATTTAATATATTATAACCGGTCTTTTAATCAGCATAATGCGGGTCTGACTTTATTACAAAGTGCGACGTCTTCTCGAACAGAAACCTCCTCGATGACGGCTTCTAATTTACCTTGGGATAGTCAGAAATGGTATCAAATGAATTCAGTCGATGCATTGGATCGTTTTTCTACAGGTTTGGTGGAGAGTCAGTTGTCGTCGTATATGGTGCGTGGTAATTATGATTATCAAGGGAAATACCTATTTACGGGTTCTGTGCGTTGGGATGGTTCTTCCGTTCTAGGTGATGGTTATAAATGGGACTGGTTTCCTTCGATGGCTTTAGCTTGGCGCCTTGATAAAGAACGATTTTTAGAAAATACAAGCTGGGTTGATATGCTCAAAGCGCGGATAGGTTACGGAGTGGTAGGCAATTCTTCCGTTGATCCATACGGCACATTAGGCGGCCTACAGACTCTTTATTATACGTGGGGTTCAATCGTCGAACCAGGATATGTTCCATCGGATCCATCAAGCTCGGACCCCCAACCCATGCCAAATAAAGAACTGGCGTGGGAGCGCACGGCACAGATCAATTACGGTGTCGATTTTTCGCTGCTCGGTGCACGCATATCGGGTTCATTGGATTATTTCACATCAAAAACTACAAACCTCTTGTTGGCGCGTGAAATCCCTTCGGTCAATGGATATACATTTACCTACGATAATATAGGGTCTACTTCAAACAAAGGTGTTGAACTGTCTTTAAATACGGTAAACATAACCAATCGAAACTTTACTTGGGAATCGACGTTAAGCTTCACCCATAGTCGGGATCTTATCGATGAGCTCTCCTTGGGAAAAATGGATGAAGTAGGAAATGGATGGTTTATCGGCGAACGTTTATCCGTTTATTACGATTACGTAAAAGAGGGTATTTGGCAAAATACACCAGAGGATCTTGCAGAAATGGCCAAATATAATGCAGATAATAACGCCAATTTTGTTCCCGGTAGTATTAAAGTTAAAGATCTGAATGGAGACTATGTCATTGATGCAAACAACGATCGTCAGATTATTGGTCACTCTAGTCCGGATTGGAACTTTGGTTTTGGTAACACTTTTACCTACAAGAATTTTGATTTATCATTCTTTATATACGGTAGAGGGGGCTTTATGGTTAGATCCGGTGCAGAGGTATTACAAGGCCGTTATGCGCAGCGTGTCGTGGATTATTGGACACCAGAAAACCCGACAAACAACTATCCATCCCCCAACTACGCCAGTGCTGCTGGAGATACCTATAAAAATTCTATGGACTACCAAGATGGTACGTTTATAAAATTAAGAAATGCATCGCTTGGCTATTCTTTTGGAAGCAATGTGTTGGAGAGATTGAAGTTATCTAAGTTGCGAATTTACGCACAAGCAATGAACCCAGGGTTATTATATTCGAAAGTAGATTGGATTGATCCTGATCTAGGAGGTTCAACGTTCAATAGAGGTGTTGTTTTTGGTTTGAATATCGGTTTGTAAATGTATCAATTATGAAAATTTTAAGAAAAAAATATACGTATTGCATGCTTGCTGCACTGCCATTGCTGGCCATGCAAAGTTGTAGTAAAGACTTTCTAGATGAGGAGTTAATTACCGCTCGCAATACCAGTGATTTCGAAACCATTCCTGGAATTGAGGGATTGGTGACTGGTTTGTACCAAACATTAAAGTTTCATTTTAATTATGAATGGGCTTATGCAACAACAAATTATGGAACTGATGAGTTTTGGATTGGTGGTGATCGCACGAAGGAAATGTGGGGGACTTATAATGCGACCTTAAATAGTTTTACAGGGGAGACCGAAAACGTTTGGGACAATATGTATGGTGCTATAAACTCGGCGAATACTGTTATTGCGCAAGTGCCTGTGGTATATACAGATGAAAGTCAGAAAAATACACGATTGGGAGAAGGTTATTTTATGCGTGCATTTAATTACTTTAAATTGGTTAAGCAGTATGGCGCGGTACCATTAAAATTAGACCCTTCTTACACCGTACAATTGGAGTTTATTCGTAACTCCGAACAAGAGGTTTATGATCAAATAATTAATGACTTTTTGCAGGCTTACAATTTACTTCCTGAAACAAGTGACCAGGAAGGTCGAGTAACAAAATGGGCTGCAGCGCATTTCTTAGCAAAAGTACATTTGTTTCGCGCAAGTGAACTCTATGCGAGCTGGAATGCGGGAACGAAAGACGATGACTTGAAAAAGGCGGTAAACTATGGTAAACTCGTTATTGAACAAAGTCCACATAGCTTGGCGCCAAATTTTGCCGATCTATGGAATTATACAGCGCCAGATGGTGCAAACGAACGTTTACCAGAGGTAATACTTGCGGCTAAGTTTTCAAATAATATTGCCACAGCCGGGCGATATGGGAACCAACTTCATTTGCATTTTCCGTCAGTATACCAAACATTACCAGGTATGCAGCGCGATCTTGCTGGCGGACGTGAATTCCAACGTCTTCGCACCTCAGAT
>JAALOO010000231.1_pt3 | contig 14023 bp, 9 predicted proteins | sample 7257641 | NCBI WGS metagenome assembly JAALOO01 (sample SAMN14085613, study PRJNA598686) | mite metagenome | biome: ENVO:01001000; feature: ENVO:01001002; material: ENVO:01001226; isolation source: single female mite from University of Michigan culture on fish food culture... ...
CTGTTGCTGTTGCTGTTGCTGTTGCTGTTGCTGTTGCTGTTGCTGTTGCTGTTGCTGTTGCGGTTGCATTGGGCGACGGCCAGCTAAGGACTTCTCCATCTTCTTCTGCTTTTTGAGCCTAACAAGATAAGTGCCCGTTTGCCTCAATTAGTCTTAATTTGCTTGCAATGCTCACTGCTGCGGCTGCTACCGATGCCAATCAAAACAGGCTGGAACAGCTGAAGAAACTAAAGCTACTTCAGCTGATGACGATGCTCACGACAGCCAATCGGTGGCTGAAAAAGTTCAGCGGCCACCTTTCCTTCATTCTCCCTCTTCTGGTGTCACCATGTCTCTTTCTTTCCTCTGTGGTAGTGACTGCAGGGCCGGTGTCATCCTAGTGTCCTTCACTTTCTTCTTCTTTTTCTTTTTTTCCTTTTTACCGTGCTTGTTTGATAATAAGCATCGAAATGACGGCGCAAGATGCTCCGGCAGATAGAGTATCAGCGTGTGCGTTTGTCGATAGAGAGCTGAGGCATCAAAAAGTAGTCGCAAAGACTAATGCAAAGTGGCAAGGCCGGCTACGGATGCTGCTGCTGCAGCTGACAGCGTACTGGTGGAATGCCATGGTCGTCTGGCGGCGTTCACCCGAGCCATGAGCTTCAGTTTGCTCCTCTTTTTCTCTGTGCAGATTTGCACGAGTGACTGCCCCGACTGCAGCCTGGGGACCAGCTCAGTTTAGAAGCAAGTTTGCTGGCGCGTGTTGTCGGCACCCATGTTGACAGTGCCATTGACGAGTGATTGTGCTACGGCGAGAATGCTGCCTCCTGCTCAACAGATGACGACAATCCTCTGCAAACTGCTACTGCTCACTCTATTACTCTACCTATCAACCAATCTGCCTATCTACCCACACACTGCATCGCACTAATTGGCGACATGCACTAGGTATCATTAGGCGGAAAAAATCACCAGTGGAAGTCATCGCTAATTTTAACACCACAATTTGCTGGCTTTCTCCATGTCCACGTGTCAGTTGGCGCTGCTGTTGTTCACCGTCAGTTTGATTGCCAAATTGAGCACCTCAGAGCACCTTCTGGACACAGAGAAAGAGAGGATGAACACTGACTGGCTGGACACTGACACATCTGAATTAGGGTTGCATCACACGTAGCTGCTAGGGGTGCAATTACCACCATCGCCACTTGGGAGCAGACACAGATGATTGTGACGATGACGAAGAGGAGAGGAGAGGGGAAGGCTGCTGCTGCTGCAAATGGCACATCAATGAGTAGGCAAGTACTGAAGGAGCGAGAGAGAGAGAGAGTATCGAATGAATGCTAATGCGCCGGTGATTAGTGCTCGCGGAAAGAGAGAGACTGAGTGAGCTGTCTGTCTGCCTTTTCTGAGCAGCAACTTTGACCGTCACTGATGAGGCGACGGCGAATTGGTCGAGCAGTGATGCGCGATCCTTCAGCCGAAGCCGCAGCCACCATCATCACCATCACCATCGCCACCAGTCTTCGGTGGTGGTTGCTCGTCTCCCTAAACTCTCTCACTCTCTCGGTTTGTTTGTCTTTTCTCCCCCGACAAACACATACACACACTCTCTCAGGCGACAGTTTACTCCTCGACCCTCGAGCCTCTCTCTCACTTGTCTCTACTGGCTACGAGTTGTGTCTCTCATTTGCACTGCTGCTGAATCCTCCGTTCGCGCACACGCCATCGTAGATAGGCGCAACAACTGTGAACACACCATTCTGAACAAAAACCAACAAAGTGGCGAACATGGATTTGCAGAGTGGGGAGAGCAGGAAAGGCAGTGGATTTGAGGCAACTCTGCGAAAGCATCTTCATCGTTGTCCTCATCATCACTGTGCAGTCTGCCCTGATGATGGCGGCATTTGACCTGTCTGGCGAAGACTTCTTTCCCTCTTTTTTCTCTTTGCCTAGAGTTGTCTTCTCACTGCTCGACCAGCAGCACTAGACTTGTTGCTTTTGCACTCAAAGTGAAATGTACCAGAAACTTTGTACTTTTCGGTGTGTGTGTGTGCTGTTGCTGTGAATGCAGCAATTGATGGTTTGCAGAATCTAGCGGTCGGCCGCTCATTTGGTGGTTGAACTTTTGCTAGCATGACCAAACGCGTGGCCAATGCTGGTGCCGGCGATTGTGCAATTGGTAGCGGACCAGTTCTACAAAGAGGCACGCAAAAGAGACCGAAAAACAGCCTTTTCGGCCACAGATTGTCCTGCATCTGCATTAATTGTGGCCAAGCGAAGCGAACAGAGTGCTCAAAAGCTCGTTCCGATCACTTTTTTCTGTTGTTTTGTCTCTTTCACTTTCTACCGCCACCACTTTGATTTGCCTGCAAGTGAGTGAGTGTGTGTCATCAAAGCAGATGGAAAGGAGATAGAAAACACCGCCTGTACACTGCCAGCAGCAACAGCTTTTCGATGGCTCGAAACAAATGGAGTTCAGGCTCGTTTAAAGAGACCGTCGTCGTTGCAGAGTCGTCGTCGTCGGCGGCGGCGGCTCTGACTGATTTGCCTCAATTTGAAATCAGACACATTCAATCGAAGAAGAAAAAGCAGGCACACCATTTGGCAACACCAGAGTTTTCCATGGCTTGGCAGAACTCATGTTGGCAAAATATTTTTGCAAAAAAGCAGACAGGCAAGAGTCGCCTCAAGAGTGGTGGAGTGGATCAACCAGTGGAACAACCATCCAGCAGTGCGCCGATGGCAGCCATTTCCTGACTGTCCAGAATATGCTCCCCCTCCCACCGCTGAATGAGTCACCACAGGCACACCACACCACTGTGTGCGCCTCATCACTCCTGAATTTATCTATTAGTCCGTCATCGGATTCATTCATCACCGGCAGTGGCACCCGGGCGCGCGTTGTATCAACAGTTGTAGCAACTGAGGCTGAGAAAGAAAGAAAGAAGGAAGGAAGGTTGTTTGCACGAGATGCAACAGCAGCAGCAGCGGTGCGCAGTGCGAGATCGCGCCGGGATAGCGCCCATTTGACTGTGCCATTTGCGTTGCGCCCGTGGTACTTGGGTTGAACTGAAGATGAGAGAGAAAAAGACAGTGCAAAAGGCATCTTACTGCTGTTTTCTCACTGTGTTCTTCGCCCCCTTAATCGCTCTGCCAAATCGCCTCTCGCCTTTGCGAATTGAATATTCTCTCTCGCTCTCAGTCTCTGAATCGTCTCTTTATTCGCGCCTCGCTCTCTCACACAGACACATTGCATGATGCATCTCCATTCAGAGCAGCAACAGCCGAGGACAACTGCTGTGAGCGAATGACTTCCTTTCATGTACACTCCAGTGCTCATCTATTTCTTTTGCTATTCTCTCTCCTTCTCGATGATTTAATGGGCCAATTGCTATATTTGCCTGCGCTCCCGCGTTCGCTTGCTCTCTGGGCCGACAGGCCTCGTGCTTTGTTGTTTTCTGAAGTTCTGACTCTTGAGGTTTTGAGGGGCTTCACTGCTAAGGCTTCACACTCGGACTGTGATGGTGATGCTGGTGAAGCATCGGTCGGTGGCTTCAGCGACGTTTGGCACGCTTAGCCAGCACTGTGATGTGTGTGTTGGCAGTGACATTTGCACTTGGATTCTGGGAACACCAGTTGCCAGCGACGGCAGCAGCAGCAGCAACTTCAACTTCAGTTTAAGCGACAACTTTGAACAATGTCGATTTTCAGTCGCAGTCTAATTTGTCGCCTCTTTCTCACTACGGTGGGTTGGTGTGTTAGTTTAGGCTTTGTGTTTCTGTAACCGGAGATTAGGATGCGCCCGAAGCCTCTGCCGGCAAGCTGGCACCATGTTCATCCTCTCTCTTCTTTGGTAGAAGTAGTGGTTGGTTGTTCATCCAATAATTGACTTGTCAATGAGCCGCAAATGCGATTAGCCATGCACTTCTCCTTCACTAACGATTGTGCCTGGCGGTTGCAGAGAGTAAGTAAGTTTGCTTGCCTGCCTGTTTTCAGTTCAACCTCAAAATTGAGCAGTTTCTCCCACTGCACTAGCTAACTGTAGTGTAACTCGATCTCACCCAAGCCACCCTAGCCCTGGCAGCATATGTGTGCCTGGGCCAAGGTGGCTGTTATTTTTAGTGAGGCAACACTGTCCCTAATATTCACCACAGCACAGCACCACCACCAGACAAAACGAGGAACAATCGGCGGCTTATCTGCCTCTAACTAAGCACCACTGCACCAGAGAAAGAACAAGAGACTTCTCTTTCTCCGGCAGACTTCATTACTGCGGTTTATGTAATGGCCAATCGCCAATATATTCATTCAGCCTGTCTGCTGCTCAGGCCCTCGTTCTGTCGTCTGGTCTGGTGCCACATCTGGTGCTAGTAGTGGTAGTAGTAGTAGTTTGGAGACAAAGAAGAGATAAAAGAGGCAGCCAAAATGTAGCTTGTTGTTGGTTGCTGTTGGCTGCTGCCGGTAATGAGAGAGGCAGAGAGAAAGGGAGAAATCCAATCAGATCGAAGTGGTCGAGGAGTGCTCGCACTGTGCAAGTTCAGTGTATTGCTGGTGCTGCCTGGCAATTATACACCTTTTAAAGTGGCTACCACTGCCAGCAACAGCAACAGCAACAGCACCATATCGACGACGTCTTGATCATATCTGCTAATTGGTTGCCTTCACTCGTGGGCCCCCTCTTTTTCTCTTTTCATTTCTTTCAACCTCTAGTGTTCCTTCTGTCCTTGCCTTGCCATACCTTCTTCTCTCCTCTCCTCTCCTATCCACCTCAGTCGCACTTGACCTCGAGTGCGCCAAAAGGAGGGCCAATTAAATAGATTCCTCTAGAGCTAGCTGCCGGAGAAAAGGCTTAGCTGTCAGCAGTGGACAGTGGCAGGCAGACAGGCAGTGGCAGTCGGTGGGCAGCAATATATCACCTCTCTCTCTGTCCATTCGCTTGTCAATGGACAGGCAATGAGAATGGCACGCGGGTGTCAGCATGCTCCCCTAGCTGCACTGCACACCGTTCTGACTGACCAGTGTATTAATGACCAGCAATTGTCCGTCAGGGCCCTAGCATTACATGGTCTGCGCTTGTCTCAGTCTCTGTGTGTAAACTGCCATTGGCATATTTGCGATGATATTTTGATTTAAGGAAAAAGTCACTCTTTCAGTGTCTCATCAGGTGGTGGTGCTGCTCCTGCCGCGGCAGAGCACTGTCCCCCACCACCACTCACTGAGGCCGTCTTCCTCGTTGTCGCCGTGTCAGTGAGGCTTTTGTCGCAGGCTAATAAAGAAATAACTTGTGAATCAGTATTCCTCTCAGCGGGCTTTCTCCCTCCTTCCCTCCCTTCTCTCTAGCTCCTTCCAGCCAGCTAGGGTATCACTTGCACCCGTCGTGCCACCGGTGACGTGATGAATTTGTGTCTAGAAGGCTTGCCTCGATGGCAAACACTGAAAGCTTTCTGAAGCAGTGCAAGCAACACTGGCAGTAGGTCTGGTACTGTCGCCGAGAGGTCCATGGCCATCGATCACAGACGATCTGATTTTTGCTCTGGTGCAACGAGCAGTTCCACCTGAAGAAATTGTCACTGATCTGTCGCTGATCATTGATCAGCTTTCTCCTCTAAGCACTATCAATTGGTAGTGCTAATTAACTACTACCAGACGAGGGTTGTGAATATTCAGAACATTTGTGGCCTGCTCATGTGCTCCCAGTTCTGTGTGTGAGCTACGCGAGAATGGGAGAAAAAGAAAGAGGGAGAAAGAAGAGCATGAGAGTGTCGTGCGCAGTGTCCTGTCACGACACTGTTTTTTTTCTGTTTTCTGCTGGCTTCATTCTTTTCATTCTTCTCCCTTCACTGTGTGTAATCGCCGATGTTTTGCTACTCTGACACGACGGAAGTTTGTATTACAACAAATCACTTTCAATTGAACACTGCTGTTCACTCACTCTCACTCTCTCCCTCTCTTGAACAGTGGGGGTAGAAGAGAACAGTGTGTGACAGTCGACACTGCTCGTCGCCATATCTCACTCTCAGTCAGTCAGTCGGAGTGGCAGCCTTTGTTTCAGACAGAGACAGCGAAACACATGTACTACTGCACATACGTAAGACTGATATGTGTGTGTGTGTGTGCGCTAATGTGGCCACATTGTGGTCGCAACCGCCTCCATTCAGCCTCCATACAGGCCGATGATGAAAGACTGCCCTTGTTTGACTCGGAAAGAAGGCGACAAGCTTTATTGGCTGTAGCAGCAGCAGCAGCTAGGCAGGCAGGCAGTGGGGCCAAAGTGCCTGAATGTTTCCGACTGCCTCTGTAATAGCAGTGTGCCCCTAGCCAACAATCTGTACTGCAGCGCTGCTACTAGCTAATGAGAGTGGTCCGTTGTTCGTGGTGGCTGCTGCTTTTGCTGTTGCTCTAAGCCCCTGATCTGCCTAGCTAAGAGCATTACCTAACTGCCCGCATTTGAGCACACACTTAGGCCGGTCAATTGATGACAATTGTTCCATTTGCGCCGGGCCGAGTTGAGCCGCGTAGCCGTATTAGCCCGGTAGTGACTATGCACTACCTCTTCTTCTGCTGCTGCACATGAATCACACACACAGCACACAGGGCACTTAAGCGGGTTTGCTCTCTTAACTTTTACTCTCTCCTCCAGCCACCTACTAGACCAACACTAAACGCAAGCTTAGTGTCCATTAACAGCATCTGGATTAGCATACTGCACACGAGGCAGACAGGCCGTGCAGATCAGCAGCAGCAGCAGACCCTCCTCCGAGCAGAACAGCACAATTGCTGCAGATCTGAGTTGCGTAATGTAGTTGTGCCCGTTGCGTGTTCAGTGTTCATCTTTTGAGTTAGCTGTACTGCCTGCTGGGTCTCAAGCTGCTGCTGCTCAGGGTCAGCACAACTCTTGCCTTGAACAGAGAAGGAGTACAACAAGCACAACATGTTGTCTTCCTGACATGCCACGATGAGCTTTTCTCTTCCTTCCTCTTTCTTGGCAAGCCCAGCAATTGAAGGAATTGAGCTGTTGCGCGTCTTCCCAGGCAAAAACTGTATGTGTGTGTACCTAATTGTAATTACACTTGCCCTTGTCCTGAACCCTTTCTTGCCTGAGCACTTTCTTCTCTTTTGCGACCATCATTGACTGCGAGTGTGCAGTGCTAGTCAACAGTGTCAGTTTCGTTCTTTGTTTGATGTAAACAAAGAGCACTTAGAGCATTTACTTAAAAGCTCCAATTGGCCACGAGAGAGAATGTGCTTGCATCCAAGAATTGCATTGCACTGCAAATGGCACTGCAGGACACATCAGAGAACTGGTGGTGGTGGATACCCCACCACACTTGCTCTCCTTAGCCTTGATGTCTCTTTTTCTTCTCATCTTCACTTTTCACTCTTCACTATCCTATCTCCACTCCTTCTCACTCACCCGACACTGACACTGGCGCCTAATTTATGAACAGACGCACACACACACAGTGCCCAATTGGCCATTACTTTGCTCACGGGACAGCTGCTGCTGCTGTGGTCGCAGCAGCATCATCATCAGCAACAGCATCGTTGCTGTAAACCCCTGTGCGCGTTAATTAGGAGAGGAGCATAACGCAAGAATGCGAGCGATTCTTTACGATACTACCGATCTGACGCTTTGTCTTCACAATTTGTCTCGTTGTGCTAATTTATGGCCACCGCGTTTTTGCTGCTAGTTCAGATCTCCCTTTCTCCCTCTCGTTTTGTTTGTCTGGCAATCAGTGCTGCTGCTGCTTCATCTTTAAAGCAGCATTGAAAGCAGCAGTTCTCTCCTCTCGGCTCACTTCATCGGCTTCAACCCGAAAACACCGACACCATTCTCTTCTTCTTTTTTCCTCTTTTTAGAAGGGCAATTACGGCAACGCTGACTCTTCACACATGTACCCTGTTTGTACCGTGAGTGAAGATTCCTTACTCACTCTTTCGGCAAGCTTATTATATACTCAGAAAAAATACTTCTGTATTCATTTGTTTTTGCTTTTTTGCTTCTCTAATTGCGCCACAACTACAAAGGTTAACCGGCGCAATTTCCACTGAAGTTGAACTTTGGCATTTGAGAGAGGAAGAAAGAAGGAAAGTGTTTCAAATTGGCAGACAGTGGCAATGCTCACAACTAGCAAGTGCCGGTCCAAATGGATGCTTTGGCGGCTTTCCGCCACCGGTAACTGCAAGTGCTTAGGTAATGGTCGCTTATAGTTTCATCCTTTTAGTTGGGTGACAGTAACAACAACAACAACAGTGGTTGTTTTCTTCAAACTCCTCAATCCTCCATCTCAACAGTGTTCCTCCCTGTACCGTGCCCAGCACGCACTCTCTTCCCCTCTATCCATCTTTCTATCTCTATTTCTTTTCTGTGAACCAATCAATTCCAAGAGGGCTCTATTTTTAACTTGCCTTTGCCATTTTGCCGTTTTCCAGCAAGAATGGCGATGGTGGTGGTGGCAGCAGCGGTGCAGAGTAGAGGAGTCAGTGCAGTGCAGAGGAATGCGCGCCCCTTGCAATGAATAAATCATAATCGTGACTTTGAATCCATTATCAGTGCACCTCGCCAGAACAGAGCGAGAGAGAGCACCTTCCGAGTACTGCCTCTGCTTCTCTCGCTCGGTATCTTTTACTCCTTTACCTCTTCCTTTTTTACCTAAGTACTCAGTGTTATCCCGGTGTACCTGCTGTGTTTTGGCATGGTTAACATGAGTGCAACGGCGGCGGCACCGGTGGCCAACAACAAGAGCAGCAGCAGCCATGCAGTCGCAATGGAAGGTGCCGAGTGGCGATGGCGGTGCTAATTACAGGCTTTTCCTCGACAGACAAACTCTTCGACTAGCTCAAGTCAAAGACTGTTTTGGCTGCTTTGAGGAATGCTTCTTCTGCGCCCTTGCTGCATTTCCCTATCTTTCTCTCTTTTTCCCCTCACTTGCCGGTCAACTGTTGTGAGCAAATATAGCAAATAGAGTTATCAGCAATGGCCACCACCAGCACTAGCACTAGGCAACCAAACTTACATACTCACAAACTGGCCAATCACAAACTGGTGGTCAGTCATGACCAACAACAGTCAGTCTACTCTTTGCCTAATAGTATCAAGAACGTGCAATAATACGACTACTAATAGTGCTCCTTATAGTGCTCTAATTTGCATTTGCCAATTGAGACGCAAAATGTTTCAGTGTCTTTTCAGTGAAAGAGGGAAAGTATCAATGAGTCAGCGTGAATGCTTCTTGCCGGCATCTTCTTCTTTGCATCAGGCGCAGCCTCAACAGCAGTAGTGGTAGCATTGTCATTTGCAATTGCTACTCTATGATTAGCCATCAAAGGGCGCAATTAGAGTAATTAATGCATTCGGTCTACTGCCGCCGCTGCTGTGATGACTTCACTAGTAGCATGTCTGACGCTGTATCGCCGCGGTGCCGATGTCTGTAGTTGCGCCGAGATTGGGTGAGTTTGGCGCTTCCACTACTTCTCCTAAGTTCTTTTCCTTGTTTCATTCTTTCTCGTTCTCGTCCTCTTCTTCTGATTGATATGTTTGCGCTAAAATAAACATCAGTAAAAATAGCTGATATTTTCATTTATTTATGCAAATGACGATTGTGGTGCGCGCCGATGGACGCCGGTGCCTGTTGTGCTGTTCTGAGTGCCTGTGTGCGCTCACTGAAATATAATATTAGCCGATCGCGGGTCTGTCTCTTTGGGTCTAGGCGCAGCAAGCGGTGCACCACACTCACTACCATCACCAAGTGGCAGAATCAATCTCCGGTGCACTGTCTTACAACTATGCTAATGCGTTTCCAGCTCTTGGCGATCTCTCACGTTGTGCTGTGGCTGCTGCTGATCTGCATGCCTAATCTGAAGTGATGGCAATGATGCTATCCGAGCCCGAGAATGCTTATGATGTCTATTAAAGCGATCGGATGATCAAGAAAACCCAATCGATGCACACACAGCACCGCAGTTGGTGCCCACACTCTCAGTTGGCACCCAGCGGTGGGCCAAAACTTTGTACAGCAGCAACTCTGTGCAACTCAAAGACAGTGCTCCTTGCCTCTAACTGTGCACACTATCAACGCATCATCAATGTATCATCATCGTCAGTCTGGCGGTGTTGCATCTTTTCTTTCTTCATTCTTCTCACTTTCTGGCAGCCCCTTGTGCACACTTGGCTTCAGCTTCGAAGACTATAATGCACTGTGTTTCGAGTCACTGCACCAGTTACACAGCCACTGTCTGCAGCCGGCGTCATCGTCGCCGACGTCGTTTTTCGCCTGCGTTTTGCCTTCTTCTCCTTTTCTTTCTCTCTTTCTTCTCCCAAAGCAACAGCAACCACTCACGCACTTACTTGAATTACCCGAGAAGTGCCGCAAGTGAAAAGAGAGTCTCGTGACTAATTGGCGAATCCCTTTACACATACAGTAGTGCGCAGGCTGTTATGTGTGTTCTCTCAACTGTCGCGTTGTATAGTCTTTTTTTCTTTTCTTTTTTGTTTATTGGCAATATCTTCTTGCACGCTTATTCTCTTGTGTGAAACTTCTCTTAAAGAAATGTTTTCAGGCACAGTGGTCAGCACCAGCAGCAAGTGGCACTTGTAGCACTTGTAAGAGCACCAACATTCAGTGTTTGTGTGAGCAAAACAGCCATGTGTAGACATGACCACTGACACTGCCAACAGCAGCAGAAGCAACATTCTTGCTGGGCCTTGTCAGTTGTAATTTGTCTTTAAATCTGAGGATGCGGTCATGTCATAAATAATGACCGGCATGGATAGTGTGCCGCAGTGCCATAAGCATTTCAAGCTTTTTGCCAGGGTAACCAGTGAGTGCTGTGCATGCAAGAATGAGCTTGGCAAAAGAAGGAGAACTAAAAAGAAGAAGTAAGAAGCGCGCATCTTGCGACCGGGTGCCTGATAGTGCAGTGCAGCAAGGAGTTAATTTATTGTTTATTGAATCCACTGCAGCCAGGTTGATTGTCTTTTTACTCACTCACTGCCGCCTAGTTCAGTGCACTGAACACGGTTGTCTCTGGCTGGTAGAGTGACCAGTCACCATCAGCAGCAATGACTGAGCCTCACATGTTCACTACTTCATCTAGAAGGAACCTGTGCACTGCACCGAATGCAATGGTAATCATATAAATTATGTGTGCCAGCGATTATGCTTTAATTTATTTATTCATTATCGTGCCATTCCGGTAATCGTCAGTCCAATTGCCAGTGTAGCAATGGCAGTAGAGTCTAGCAAAGGCAACAACAACAATAACAACAACAGCTTCAGTTCTTCAGTTCTGCTGTCGTTGCTGCTGTAATCGCACCTTAGTTCAGGCTGTCGACTTGCTTCATTTAGTAGTAGTAGTAGTGCTGGTGGTGATGATGTTCAGGCAGAAGAAATGATTTTGTTTCTTTTACAATAGCACCACACACACACACACAGTGGCCAGCATGTGCTCCCAGTGTGCTGCTGGGTGAAGAAGAATGAAAGAGAGAGATAAAGAGACACTGTTTGCCGACCGTCCGTTCTGTTTCTCCTTGGTCCCGGTGCTGCTGTTGTCGACGATGCGAATAATTTGATTTGCACTTGTCTGGCATTTCCTATTCACCTTCACCGGGCGCAAAAAAGAGAGTGAGGGAAAGGGCAGGGTAGTGAGTAGAGCACACACACAGACAGTGTCTTGTTCCCGTCCTTCGTGATTACCTGTCGGACGCCATTCAACAGGTGTCCAGCAATGACAAACCGATATTAATTATCGCTTTGTACTCTCTTTCTCTGTATGCTTGCCTGGCTCTGCTGCTGCTTTGCTTCTGCTGTTTGTTTGTTTTCCCGTTTTCTGAAATCGCTTTCTGCATCACTCTCCTCGCCGAGTGAATGTGAGCACTCTATTGGGCAGAACGCAAGGAGAGCGATTGGTGTCTGGCGGACGGTGCGGCTGTGGTTGTTGATGTGATTATCAGCACAGCCCCCTTGGTGCCCCTCTCCTTCCTCTTCTGCTCTGCAGCACTGGAATTGCAAAAACAGCGGCGACTCTCCGTCCTCTGAATCTGTCGCTTCTTGCCACTTCTCTCTCTCTCAAAGGCGAAGGTCTTAATCATCATCGATCATCTTTTTGACTGGCACTTTGTAGTGAAAGTCAAATTGGCTGCCGATTGACGTGTCCGCAGAAGATCACACTTGCTACAGCGGCGGCAGTTTCGTGCACCAACAATGACCAGCCGCCGAATTGCTGGTGACTGCAACTGTTGCTGCAGTTGCTCTGGCCACCACTGTGGTCACCTCTTCGTCGATCAAAACAGTAATAGTAGCGGCCACATTGATCCTCAATTTAACTTCTTCATCTTCTTTTCTTTTCCTTTCTTTACTTTGTACACTCTGTAAAAGTGGCATTCTACTAGCTGTTTAATTGCCCGTGATTACTAATGCTCTATTTGTTCTGTTCAATAGGTCTCTGATTCTCTCTTTCTTTCGTGCCAAGTTCATTCGCGGAGCCGGTGTGGTTTTGCCGGCAGCAGGAGCAGCACTACCGCCGCCACCACTAATGCACCTCCTCACCGCCTCATCATCAGTCAAAGTCTCGACGTCTTCTTCTCCTTCAACACTAAGCACTCAAACTAGAAAAACTCTTCTGACAAAATGAGGCTGCTCGGTGGTGAAGAATTTGTGGTCGTACCAGTAGCTGCAGTGCTGCCTGTTCTCTCATCACTCTACACCAGTCAGTAGTTTGAGCGACAAATCAGTCTTGTACTTTTTGTCAGCACCCTCGGGTGACACCACCACCGCCACCGCCAACATGGATCCTCATCATTTTGGTAAGATTTACTGGTCATCAACATCAGACGCCTGAAAGGCGATTTTTCGCTAGAATAAGTCAGGTGGTAGATGCTCGGCGACGACGACGACACACACAGTGCTAGGGTGACTGCGAAAAGTGATGAGAATCGAACTTAATCGAGCGAGCGATGCTAAAGTGGCTCTTTCCAAGTCGATGATTGCAATCAAATGTGATAGTGTGTGTGCCTCAGCAGCTTCAGCTCTGTTTAGTACTGCTGGTGATGGTGATGCTAGTGCTACAGAGATGAAAGCGAGAGAAGAGCAGTGCTCCTGCTGGTGCTGAAATCGAATGCAGGTGCCTGTCCTCTTCTGTAGTAGATAGAGAAGAGTACTAAGGTGATCGCCTTAAGTGAGGCCTTTGCACTTTGCTCTTTGACTCAATCCTCGAGAGGCTGACTGGCTTGCCTGGCTGCTGTCTGTTTGCCTCTAAGTTTGTAGCTAGAAGACGGGCAGGCGATCTTGACCGAGTCGTGAGTTGGCTTGCTCAACAGTCTCATCATCGAGGTTAGGCACGAGGGGTAGCAGCAGCAGCATCGAAAGCATCGAGAGCATAGTGATAGGTTCGCCTAATTACGATGCCGTGGCAGTGCAGGAGGTAGTCGGCGCTGCTGCTGCGCCACGAGTGGCCCATAATTGCAATCTCACTCGCGCTCACCCCACTACGGCGAACGCCTGATAACTCTATTAGGGCGATGTGTATGTGAGATGTGAGTTGTGAATTGTGATGTCTGTGTGTGTCTGGCCGATGAGAAGGCAGTAATTGACCTGGGCACCGAGGGCACAGAAAGAGGGAGATGGAGATGCAGCCTGCCATCAGCATTCCCGACTCCCTTATTCTGCGTTTTTTGTATGTGTGTGTGATCGCGTGCTCGCGCCAACTTGACTTTCTCTGCCGCCACCGCTTACTGATGATCTACTTCTCTTCTCTCTCTTTCTCCACTTCTAGGTATGCCCATATCGCATATTAATTCGGCTGCCGCAGCAGCAGCTGTCGCCTTTCCCGCCACACCTCTCGTCTTAGACAACCGAACGCACGAAGGTAAGCAGTTGCTGTTCTGCCAGTAATTAAGCAATTAATCGTCTACTACCACACTAGCAGCAGTGTGTGCTTCACTTGCACTGCACTAATTAAGACACACAACCAACTGCGACCACAGTGTGACCACAGTGATCTTCATCTTCTAACGCTCTGACACTCTCTCTCTCTCTCTCTCTCT
>JAALOO010000932.1_pt3 | contig 14016 bp, 6 predicted proteins | sample 7257641 | NCBI WGS metagenome assembly JAALOO01 (sample SAMN14085613, study PRJNA598686) | mite metagenome | biome: ENVO:01001000; feature: ENVO:01001002; material: ENVO:01001226; isolation source: single female mite from University of Michigan culture on fish food culture... ...
CTCTATTATTCTCCTTTATTCACCCGCCACTGTTAGATGTGAACGACAATGCACCGGAGTTCTTTCAAAAGTCGTACTTTCTCAAGGTGCGCGAAGACATTCCGGTGGGCACTCGACTGACGCGAATCTCCGCATTTGACCGAGACGAACGCGAGGCGGCGGAAATCCGATACTCACTGGGCGACAGCGGCACTGCTTCTGCTGATGGTGGTGGTGGTGCAACCTTCAAGGTCGACGAGACGACGGGCAACATTCGCGTGGTGAAGGCGCTGGACTATGAGCGCAACCAGCTCTACAACCTGTCCATCATCGCCACCGACGAGGGAAAGCCGCCTCTGTCGAGCACTACCTACCTGCTCGTCGAGGTGGAGGACGTCAATGAGAACTACCATGCGCCGAAGTTTGCCGACTTCTACGCGACCGCCTCGGTGAAGGAGAACCGCCCGGTCGGAACTGTGGTCACCAAGGTGGCGGCCACTGATGAGGACGATCCGTCACTGCCGCTGATTTACCAGATCATCGGCGGCAGCGGCCTTGGTCGTTTTACCATCGACTCCTCCGGTGTGATACTGACCGCTGCAGTTCTTGACGCCGAGAGTGCCTCTCACTTTTGGCTGACCGTCATTGCGAAAGACCGAGCAGCTGTCCCGCTGACCGCCCGTCTGGAGCTGTACATCGCCGTGGAGGACGTCAATGACATGCCGGCCATCACCGACCAGTCGCTCTACCAGGCGGTCGTCTATGAGAACCTCACCATTGGCAGTGTCATCGTGCAGCTGACTGCTCACGATCAGGATTTATCAGCGGCCAAATCAGCTGCTGAAGGTGGCAGTGGTGGCAGCACTAGTAGTAGTCACTTTCAGTACCGCATCAGCAACCAAGTGCCCTTTGAGGTGGACGCCCAGGGCGTCATCAGGTCAACTGCCGAGCTTGACAGGGAGAGCGTCGCCCGCTATGTGATAGACGTTGAGGTGATAGAGGCCATTGCTGGTGATGATGCTGGTGATACAGCAGCCTCAACCACAACAACAGCCGAAACAGCTAAACAAGTCAGCAAACGACAGAGTGACCAGCAACAACAACAACAACAACAGCAGCCTCATCGATTTCTCATCTCTCGAACACCGGTCATTGTCGATGTCCTCGACGTGAACGAGTTTGAACCTAAGTCGAGCCTGCACACCTACCGCTGCTATACCTACAGTCGCGTGAACACTTCCATGCCCGTCTGTCAGATCATCGCCTCTGACCGTGATCTGGACAGCTTCTGCTCGCTCACCTACGAGCTAGTGGAGGGCGGCGATGCAAAGTACTTTCGCCTGGAAAACAGCAGCGGCATCTTCTACCCTACCTCGGCCAGCATTCCCAAGGGCAGCTACGACTTTATCGTGAAGATTAGCGACTGCGGCCAGCCGGCGCTCTCCTCCACTGTGCACGTCATCATCCGCGTGCTGGCCATCACCATCAAGCCGCCGGACATGCCCAACAGCAGGCCGATCATCGAGCCCACTGATTCAGTGGTCTCGGTAAACCGCGACGACCCCGTCGGCACCGAGGTGGCCTTCATCAAGACGCTGGACGACGACTTCGACAAGCTGTGCACCTACATCACCGCCGGCAACGTCGACAACACCTTCGCCTTCCTCGACACCGGCGCCCTGGTGGTGGCCAAGTCGCTGAAGAGCCGACCCACCACGATTCAGTTCTACAACCTCACGCTGATGGTCACCGACGGCGTCGACAACTCCTCTCTGCCGCTGCTGATCACCGTCCACAGCGACCTGGACAGTGTGACGCCCTTCACGCAGGCCAACTACACCGTCAACGTCCTGGAGAACATCACCATCGGCAGTGACATCCTCCACCTCAATGTGAACCTGGAAAACGAGCTCCAGCACTCGGCGAATCTGATCTTCAGCATCTACTCGACGGCCGCGCCGGAGACGATGGCCAAGTTCGAAGTTGAGTCCTGGTCGGGGAAGCTGAAGGTGAAGAGCGCCCTCGACTTCGAGTCCGGAAAGGTGCACGTGCTGCTGATCGAGGCACGCAGCTCCCGAAAGCACGCCTCCTCCTATCACCTGCGCACCTTCACCAAGGTCACCATCAACATTCTCGACGTCAACGACCAGGCGCCCCAGTTCATACTGCCCACCTACGAGGCGACCGTTCTCGAGTCCTCCTCGGTGGGCACCTCGGTGCTGCAGGTGCAGGCCTTTGACGGCGACTACGGCTCAAATGCCGCCATCAACTACTCCATCGCCACGGGAAACCTCGATTCAGTCTTCGGCATCGAGCCAACCCTAGGGTACATCTACCTGACAAAGACGATCAGCTTCCGGGAGCAGCCGGAATACTACCTGCTGGTGCGGGCCACCGACAACGGCGTGCCCTCGTTGAGCAGCACCGCCAATGTGCACGTCCTCGTCGCCGTACCGGACAACTCACCGCCCAAGTTTGAGCAGGACAACTACTTCGTGGACGCCCGAGAGGACGAGAAGGTGGGCACGGTGATTCTCTCGATGAGGATGGTCAGCCGGCTGACAACCTTTTTTGAGATTGTGGGCGGCAACGAGGACGGCGCCTTTGCCATCAACGTCAACAACGGCGAGGTGTACCTGCGAAAGGGCCTTGACTACGAGCGCCGGCACAACTACACGCTGACGGTGTCGGCGGCGTCGCTTTTCGGCGTCAAGGACCGGGCGAAGATCTTCGTCAGCGTCCTGGACGTCAACGACAACGCCCCCTACTGGCGGGAGGCCGTCTTCGAGGGGCAGCTCTACGAGACGATGCCCGTCAACAGTATCGTCCTCACGGAGGAGGGCGCCGCCCTGGTGGTGCGCGCCTACGACAACGATTCGATGCACAACGCCCTGCTCGCCTACTCGATCGTGGAGGAAAATGCGCGGAGGTACTTTTCAGTTGAGCCGCGCACCGGCGCCGTGTCGCTCATTCAGCGGCTCGACTTTGAGAAGGTGCAGGAGTTCACCTTCTCGGTGGCGGTGGCCGACCACGGGCTGCCCAGTTTGAAGGCGGTCAGCAGTGCCCTGGTGCGCGTCCGCCTGCTGCCCGTCAACGACTGTCCGCCGGTGTTCACGCTGAACAAGTACTACGCCAGCCTCCTCCTGCCCACCTACCAGAACGTCATTCTGACCAGTGTGGCGGCCAACGACTGCGACCTGCGGCCGGAGAACAGCGGCGAGCCGCACCTGCTGCACTACAACATCAGCGAAGCCTCGCCACAAGGCCGCCACTTTGCCATCAACAGCACCAGTGGACAGATTACCACTGCCACTGACCAATTTGAGGCGGCCATTTACACCTTCGAGGTAACCGCCTTCGATGGGAAGCACACCTCCACGGCAAAAGTGTTTGTGCACGCAAAGCCGCTGCCGAGGAGTTCACTGCGATTTCGCCGCGACCGCTACTATGGAACCATCACCGAGAACAGCTCGCTCATCAAGACGGTAGTCATGCCGGGCATTGAGGGAAACAAACTTCACGAACACCTACTATTTCGCATCATGAACCCCACGGAGCACTTTCGCATTGCCCGCACCTCGGGGGCGATCCTCTTCCGCGGCCCACCGGTGGACCGGGAACGGGTGGCCAAGTTTGAGCTGGCCATCGAGGTGACCTCCATCTCGCTGAAGGACCGAGCCGCCCACACGATGGTCGAGGTGAAGGTGGAGGACATCAACGACAATGTGCCCCGTTTCGTCGGCCTTCCCTACCGCTTTGTCTTCAACGCCGACGCGGAGAAGGGCACGCCGATCAGCAGGGTGCAGGCAGTGGACAACGACGTGGGCATGAACGGTCAGGTGGGCTACTCCATCGTCTCCGGCGACCCCGCCGGCCTTTTCGCCATCAACAGCAAAACTGGCCAGCTCAGCCTGGCTCGAGCTATTGATTCAGAGATCAGCAGTCTTGATCAGGTGGCCGAGCACACCTTGGTGGTGATGGCGCGAGACAGCGGCGAGCCGGCGCAGCAATCAATCACCAATGTCACCCTGCGAATGGTTTCCGGTGGCGTGCCCGTCTTCAGCTCGGCCACTGGCTACAATGTCACCGTCAGTGAGGCTCACGCCGCCATGGTGCCCTTTGTCACCATCAAGGCGGAGAGTCCCAGTGGGCGGCAGATGTTCTACAACATTGAGCAGGGAAATGAGAATGAGGAGTTTGCGCTGGACTTCAGTACCGGTAAGTGACGACAAAAAGAGGTTGCAATTTTACCTTTTTGTAGTGATTTAAACGCTAACCTTTTACATTAACTTTAAACTTTTGCTTAACAATCACTCATTTTTTCTTGGTTCTACCCTTTTCCGGTGTCATCTAACTGTAAATCTGATCTCTCTCTTTTTCTATCTGTCCTCTGTCTTCTTTTGTTTACCCGGTCTGTTGTTTCTTCTATTTACTACTACTACTACTACCACTACTCACTAGACTCCAATTCGCTAACCAATACTCTGTGTGAGTACTCATTTTTTTGTCAATCTCTGCATCCCCCTTTTGTCATGCTCAAAGATTGATTACCTCCAATGATCCTAAACATCTTCATCATTATTTTAACTTTACACAGGCATGGTGAGCATTGCTGAGAAACTGGATCGCGAGACCACCAGTCGCTACACCTTGACAGTCTCTGCCACCGACTCAGTGTCCGGTGCATCCTCAACTACCAGTCTCTTTATTGAAGGTAAGTACATTTGAAACATTTGTAAACAAGTTTAACTTTACATCTGACATTTGTTCCACTTTGTTTTCAGTTGAGGACACCAACGACAACCACCCGATGTTCCACCGGTTCTCCTACAACGTCTCCGTGCCAGAAAACTTTCCCGTCGGCTCACAGCTGCTGAAGGTGGTGGCCAGCGACGCCGACGCCAGCCTGAACGCCAAGCTGCAGTACCACATTGTGGACAGCAACAAGACGGCGCAGTTCTACATGTCGCCCGATGACGGCGTCATCTCGCTGAAGACGCCGCTCGACTACGAAACAGAGGCCAGCCACCACTTCACCGTCATGGCCACCGACTACGGCTCCCCCCGGCTCACCTCCACCGCTCAGGTGTGGATCGAGGTGGTTGACATCAACGACAATCCGCCCACGCTAGCGCCCACCTTCACCACCGCCATCGACGAGGACATTGAGAAGGGGGAGTTTGTGACGCGCATCACCGCCACCGACCTCGACTGGTCCGACCGCAGCAGCCTCAGCTACCACATCGTCTCCGGCAGCAGCAACATGGCCTTTGTCATCAACGAAACCTCTGGGGCCCTCTACGTGCGCAACCTGAAGAGCACCCGTGCGCTGCCCTTCCTGCGCAGCCACCGCTCGGTGCTGCACGAGGAGCACCTGCGCAGTCGTCAGGCCACTAAGCGGCACTACAGCCTCAATGTGTCCGTCTCCGACGGCCTCTACTCCACCACGCAGCTGTACTTCATTGAGGTGAAACCGGCCAATCACCACTCGCCTCGCTTCAGCCGAGTCCTCCACAATGTGGCCGTCAGCGAGGGCGTCTCCGTGGGCGAGCAGATCTTCGCCATCAACGCCACTGACCGCGACGACTCTGAGCAGTACGGCGTCGTGGAGTACTCCATTCTGAATGAGTACGCGCGAAAGTACTTTGCCATTGAGCCGTCCACCGGGCGGATAACGATGCGCTCCAAGTTGGACTACGAACGGGATGACAAGTTTTTCTGGCTAGTTTTGGGGGCGCAGGACAAGGGACGGCGGCTGGGCGTGTCGGCGCTGCGAGTCGCCCTCACCGATCTCAATGACAACATGCCGCGCTTTATGGTCAAGGAGTACCGGTCCACGGTGTGCTCCAATGCCTCGGTTGGATCGACCATCCTTTCGGTGATGGCGGTGGACGACGATGAGGATGTGGAGAATCAGATCAAGTACTCTATTTACGAGGATAAGTCCTCCACTACCACTGCTATTGCAAAAACGGCCACGACGATGCAGCCATCAAATGACAGCTCAACTGCGGTGATCACCGACTACTTTGAGATCTCAGCCGATACGGGGTACGTCTACACAAAGGCCAACTTGAGTGCACTGGAGGGGAAGATGGTGCAGTTCTTTGTGAAGGTGACCAACCTCAACCTGGTGAACACGGGCGCACTCAAGAACGTCATTGAAAACGTCGTCCCGGTGACCATTCAGGTGATCAGTCAGTGCTCAATGGCAAAAAAAGAGGCCTTTCTGTTTGAAGTCTTCGTCAAGGAGAATGTTGAACGCGGCTCAGTGCTGGTAAACATCAACCTCGAGGGCTACAAAGACGTCGACCTGAGCATCGTTGGCCTGGACGACGCCAAGGATGCAGGTCGATTCCGCATCGACAAATACGGCCGCATCTCACTGAACGAGCCACTGGACCGAGAGCAGAAGGCAAAGCACATTCTGGCCATTCTGCTGAAAGACAAGCTGACCTTTGCCGTGGAGTACCTCTACGTGATCATCAACATCATGGATGAGAACGATTGTACACCGTACTTCGATTCCGCCTCCTACTACCTGTCACTGGCGGAGAACCTGGAGACCGGCTCCTCTATCTTCAAGGTGAACGCCATCGACGCCGACATTGACGTGCTGAACAACGCCCTCAAGTACAGTCTGGAGGGCGGCAATGAGGAGGAGGAGGCGGCGGGCACCTTCAGCATTGACGAAAACTCCGGCTGGATCGTCCTGGCCAAGGAGCTGGACAGAGAACGGGTGCCCTCGTACGCCATTAAAATCGTGGTCACCGATGGTCAGCACAGCAACTCCACCACACTGCACCTCGACGTGGTGGACGTCAATGACAACGCCCCAGTGGTGCAGAAGTCCAACTACCTGGCGGCCATCTTCGAGAACAGCCTTCTCGGCACCGTCGTCGTCACCATCGAGGCAAGCGACCCTGACCTGAACTCTGACCTGCGGTACTACATCACCGACGGCGACTACCTCAATCAGTTTTCCGTCGCCTCCAACGGTGACGTCTACGTGAACAAGCCGCTTGACAGGGAGTTCATTGACAGGTACTCGCTGAAGATACTGGTCACCGATGAGAAGTATCAAACGGAAACGGAGGTGGTGATTGACGTCCTCGACGTGAACGATAATGGGCCGGTGTGCGTCAAATCAAAGTACAAGGAGATGGTACGCGAAGATGTGCAAGAGGGAACGTACATTCTAACCGTTGATGCGATTGACGATGATGACGCTGAGAATGGCAAGCTGTACTACACCCTAGAAGGAGAACACAAGGGACACTTTGCCATTGATGTCGCCAATGGACAGCTGAAGACCAATGGCAAACTTGATCGAGAAAAGCAGGCTAGCTACTTCTTCAAGGCAGTAGTGTATGATGACAAAAACCGTCAATGGTCGTGCACCAGCTACATCGAAATTTTACTCAGGTAAGTTACGACCAGTAGTTTGTTTTCTCAAAAATGCTCAATTTACTAAAAAACTTTCCTTTTGTTACAGCGATGTGAACGACGAGCCGCCTCGATTCCTCAACCAAGTCAACTCCATCAACATTCCCGAGGACTCCCCGGTGGGCGTCATCCTCGGCAAGGTGACCGCCATCGACCTGGACCAGGGAGTGAATCGCCGTGTTCGCTACGAGCTGCTCAACCCGTCAGGCGAGTTTATCATCAACGAGCTCAGCGGCATCCTCCGGCTGACCAAGTCGCTGGACCGTGAGACCCGGTCGCAGTACAACATCAGCATCATGGCCTACGACAACGGCGCCGCACAGCTGAACAGCACCACCTACTTCCTGGTGAACGTCACCGACATCAACGACAATGAGCCGGAGTTTGAGCTGAAAGCCTACAGTGCCTCCATCGAAGAGAACGCCCCCGTCGGCTCAGAGGTGGTTCGGATCTTCGCCACCAGCAAGGACACGGGCGTCAACGCGGAAATCCGCTACCTGATCGTGGCCGGCAATGAGAATGACACCTTCTCGATGGGCCTCAAGTCGGGCCTGGTGACGCTGGCCAAACCAGTTGACTACGAAACGACCAAGGAGTACTTCCTTACGGTGAAGGCGGAGGACGAGGGCGTGCCGCCGTTGTCCAGCGAGGTCAGCCTGCGAGTGGCCGTGGGCGACGTGAACGATGTCAGGCCGCAGTTTGTCCAGCGCTCCTATGAGATTGTCATTCGCGAGGACGCCCACGTCGGTGACCGCATTCTGCAGCTGGTGGCCATCGACCTCGACTCGCCGCCCAACGCCAATCTGACGTACTCCTTCGCCGGAGAGCCGCGCCGCCTCTCCTACCGCGAGTTCGACATTGACCCGGTGCTGGGCATTCTCACCGTGGGCAGACAACTGGACCGGGAGATGATGTCCGCCTACATCCTCGAGGTCTTCTGCACGGACAACGGCCACCCGAGGGCGCTCTCCTCCTCGGTGCTGATCAACGTGGAGATATCCGACTACAATGACAACGCACCTCTCTTTGACCGGCTCAACCAGACGGTGCACCTGCAGGAGGGCCGCCCGGTCGGCTACACGCTGCTCACCTTTGCCATCTCAGACGCGGACAGCGCCCAGAACAGCGGTCCCTTCAAGCTGGCCATCACCGAGGGCAACGAGGGGAAGGCCTTCTCAGTGGTGGACAGTGACGCCTCACTGCGAACCAACCAGCTGTTCAACCACTCAGCGCAGGCGGAGTACCGCCTGGCGGTGCAGGTCACCGATTCAGGCAGCCCACCACTCAGCTCCACCACCTGGGTGACCGTTCTGGTGATTCAGGAGCCGCAGGTGCCGCCCAAGCTGCAGCCACTTTCCATCACCGTCGCCTCGCTGGACCACTTTCCCGGTGGCGCCATCGGCCAGGTGAACGCCTCCGATGAAGACCGATTCGACCGGCTGACGTACAGCCTGGCCAGCGACGCCGACCGGAACGTCTTCTCGGTGGACGCCAACGACGGAACGCTGGTCGCCCTGCCCGGGCTGGACGCCGGCAAGTACCGGGTGAACGTCACCGTCACCGATGGCAAGTTCACCGCCTTCGGCCTGGTCGACGTGGAGGTGATTCAGCTGACGGAGGCGATGCTTGAGAATGCGCTGGTCATTGAGGTGCGCTCCACCTCGGTGCAGGAGTTTGTCGGCAGTCACATGAAGAACTTCATTCGCAGCCTGAAGAGTCTCTTCAACGTGCGCACCAAAGACGTGATCATCCTCAGTCTGCAGCCGGCGGAGAGGAAGTCCTTCCGGAAGCTTCGCAGCGACGAGTTCACCCTGGGCGACATCTCCATCATGTTCGCCGTCGCCAACATGCACGAGGGCTACTACAGCCGCAACTGGCTGAAGAGCAAACTGGCGGAGAGCAAGTTCCGCATTGAGAATCAGCTTAAGCTGGCTTTTGAGGAGGTATTGCACAAGTCGAAATGCGAGCACATTCGCTGCAGCCACGGCGACTGCCGAGAAGACCTGATGCTGAGCGAAAATGAGATCACCTCGGTGATGAGCGGGAAGGTCAGTTTTGTCAGTCCGTTTCACGAGTACCGCTTCGGGTGCTCCTGTCATGCGGGCTTCGGCGGAGCGCTGTGCAACATCACCGTCAACGAGTGTGCCCGAAGTCCCTGTCCGCCCCATAAGGAGTGTCTGCCGGTGTCCTCGGCGCTGGGCTACGTCTGTCAGTGTCCGTTCGGCAAGTCCGGGCCAAAGTGCAACCAGAATGCGGAGACCTGTCACTCCAACGAGCGCGACGTTTCCTTCTGCTATCAGGAGTTCAATCCCATCTCATTCAGCGGCAGTTCGTACGTTCGCTACGGTTTTGTGCGCAAGATTGACAAAATTTCGCTGCGTTTCCGTAGTCAGCAGCTGAAGACGAAGATCTTTGCTCAGCAGGGCGATCACGGATTCAGCATTCTTGAGGTAAAGAAAATCAACTGTTTGTTTTTTAAATAACTAAACAATTTGCTTTTTGTGCCCAACAGATCACCGGCGGCTACGTGCAGTACCGCTTTGACTGCGGCGAGGGCGAGGGCCTGGTGCGCCTGCACAACCTCCTGGTCAATGACGGAAAGTGGCACGAGATCATCGTCGAACGAAAGGGCGCCCAGGTGACGGTGGTGCTCGACCGGAAGCACCGAAGCGGCGGCTTTGCCCCCGGCTCCGCCGCCGCCTGCGCTCGACTCCGAGACGACCTCTACTTTGGCGGGGAGGTGAAGAAGAAGAAGGTGCTCTCGACGAAGAGGATTGGAGATCAGGAAGATCAGGAAGAGGAGGCGGAGGGAGAGAGCGTGCTGAACGGCGGCGGCTTCATCGGCTGCCTCGATAACATCCTCTTCAACGGCCAGCAGGTTCCCTTCCACAGCAGCGCCGCCGCCGCCTCGAAGGTAGTGACGCTGAAGCGGCTGGCCAACGTCGAGTTCAGCTGCAACTTCAAAGCGGACACGGGCGCCTGCCGGCTGGCGCCCTGCCAGAATGGCGGCACCTGCACCAATGAACCGGAGGGCGGCGGCGGTGGCGGCTACAGCTGCTCCTGTGTGGCGCCCCGCTACGGTGGCCGCCACTGCGAGGTGGACACTCGGCCCTGCGACTCCTCGCCCTGTCTCAACGGGGGCGTCTGTCTGGTGGAGGAGGCGGCCTCCTGTGAGGAGGCCTCCAAATCCTCCTCTTCTGGCTCTTCCTCCTCTTCCTCCTCTTCCTCCTCTTCTGGTTCCGCTTCCGGGCCGTGTCACTACAAGTGCGAGTGCGGCGCCGGCTTCACCGGCTCCAACTGCCAGCACTCCCGGTACTGCACGCCCAGCCTCTGCCACAACGGGGGCGTCTGCGAGGAGAGCACCCTCGGGCCGCGCTGTCACTGTCACTCCGGCTGGCACGGCCTCTACTGTCAGACGGACATTGACGAGTGCTCCCTCAGCACGCCCACCTGCAACGCCCCCGCGACGTGCATCAACCTGCCGGGCACCTTCCGCTGCCTCTGTCCGGTCAACTCCACCGTGCCCTGCAGCGGCGAGAGCCTCCTCCCGTCGAACATCACCGCCGGCCCGCTTCACATCACCCGCGAGGAGCTGCTCTGTCTGGTGGCCGTCATTGCCCTCCTCGGACTGCTCGCCCTCCTCTGCGTCTGCTGCTGGAACTGTCGCAACCGCAGCCGAAAGAAGCCGAACAGCCGAACACCGAAGAACAAGCACCAACAGGCTGACCCGTTGCTGAAGAACCAGGCCAACGCCTGCATCTACGAGAACTTTAACGGCAACCACACGCGCAACTCCAAGACCTCCAACATGGAGATGAGCACACTGGCCAACAATGTGCTCATGCTCAGTCAGAGTGTCACTGCTGCACAGCAGCAACAGCAGCAGCAGCAGAATCAGCAACATCAGCAACACCACCAGCAGCAGCAGCTGCACCAACAGCGACCGACGTCGTACAGCGAGTTTTTCAACTACGAGCACTCCCTGCCCACCGCCCTCAGTGTCACTGATGAGTTCGACCCGTCTGCGGCCACGCTGACCAGTGACCCGAATGGCCTGTCCTACAAGAAGGCGGCGCCCATTGCCAGCGTGTCACCGCAGCTGGTCGAATCGAAACGCTCACCAAAGAACATTTTCAAACAAGGTGGTAGCGGTGTTGGAAGTTGCGTGGCCAGTGGCAGTGTTGGCGGTGACCAGCAAACCCGCAACAAAACTAGCTACAATGGTATGGAATCAGTTGGTGTTTGTTTACATCGGAAGTCAGTCTGTTTGTTTGCTTACACTAACTTTGTTTTTATAGATCTCCGGAAGAGCTCCCCACCAAATAGAGTTTCACTGAATGATTCGTCCGACTCGACGGGTAAGTTTGTTTTTTACGTTGTGATCATTTTTGTTGGGCAAAATCTATTTTGGGAGCACAGTAGTTGGGTGTCCTTAATGTGTTTACTCTTCTTTACTACTTTTTCTCTCCTAAAAACCAATCTAACCTTTAACGTTCTATTGCTCTATCGCAGTTAACGATGAACAGCCTTCTTCTCTCACTAACTCTAACGTCGCTGAAGGTACTTTACCCGTTTAGTTTACACTTTTGCCCCCAATTTATCAAACAAGCGGTTTTCACTAAGACAAATGTCTCTTTCTGTTTTTTAGGCTACCACTGGGACAACCTTGACCTGTACCTGCAGGGCACTCCAAATGAACACTCCAACTTGGTCGAGTTCAGTCCGGTGACCGGTGATGCGGCCAGCCGAGCTCGTCGCCGTCGTCAGACCGAGCAGGACGCAGAGACGATCAACTCGGAGAACAGTCAAACGGAAACGTCGGAAACTCAGCGACTGTTTGACCGCTGCAAAACGAGGCGAATTTCAAAGTCTTCACTCACCAACAACAACAACAAAAACGGCGGCGGTTCCAACGAGTCAGCAGCGGCGGCAGCAGCAACTAATGGCGACGAGCACTCACCGCTGCTCTCCGCCAGCAACAGTACGCACCGAATGGACGAACGCAGCACCGGAGCGACAAACAGTCCGGCGCTGGAGGCAAAGGTGAACCTCACTGGAAACCTCTTTGAGTACTACCTGCCCAAACACGGCGACGAAGAGGACTGGAGCGGAGCCAACGGAGCCCTGAACCAGGGTTTCAAGCGGAAGAACATTCTCCAGTATCCACTCGCCGGCCAAAATGGCGGCGAGACAAACGGCTGCAAAGATGATGAACATCAAGGTCACAATCAACCGCCTCAGCAGCCAAAGCATCATCCAGGTCACCACCATCACTATCAGCAACAACAGAATGGAAACAGCAAAAGCACCGGCATGCTCACCTTTCACCGCTCCTCACTGGACGCCAGTGCGGACAACTTTTCGCTGTTGACGCCCTCCTCCTCCACCTCGACGACGCCCATCAACGCGCTGGTGAAGTCGTCGAGCATCGGCGACACGACCAGCGCCGACCAGTGCTCCTCCTCGCTTTCCTCCGGCTCCTCCAATCCCTCCTCCGACAGTAAGGTGTCGCCGGTGAATCTGTACGCAAACCAGCACCTCTACGCCAACACTGGCCCCAATGCCTTGAGCAGCTTTGGCTACGGCACCGTCAATCACAATCACAGTCACAATCACAATCTCAGTCACAATCACAATCAGAATAGTCACAATGGACGGATGGTCAATGGCAAGGACACCATTGTCGTCTCCAAGGCCAAGGACAACACTACCAACACAAAGGCAATTGATTCATCGAAACAACAACCGCAACAACAACCACAACTGCAAGGAAACGCAGCTGAGCAGACAAACGGCAAACCAACGCTCAGCTCAACGCAGACTACTTTTGTCTGAAAAATGTCGTTTACATGATTTTAACATTAATAATTTTAAAATTTTAATAAGTTTTGTGACAAACATCCCATTACCAGACAATATTCTCTACACGATACATCTTCAACACTACATGATCTGATCCAAACTGTATTATTTTCCTGTTTTCTATCTCAATGTATTTTGCCAACAATCAAACTCGGGCTAGCGTTAGGCAACATCGAGTACACTTAAGTATAATTTGCACCCCCCCCCCCTCCTTTCTCAAGTTCTTTTGCAGTTGTCACTTTTACTCGATTTGTTTAAACTGCCCTAATCTTCCTTCTTCCTAAACCATTTTAAACTGTGATTTTTATTTTTAGCTTTCTATTCAATTTTATCCTTGTATGATTCCCCCTTTATTTGCCTCTTTACCAGTCGATTACTGCTGCCAACTAGTACTGCTCTAAAAGTAACAACGACAATTTTTGTACATTTCTCAGCATTTAGACGACCCTTGACCTCAACTTTTTGTCACCTTATCAGTGACAACAAAAATATCGAGTCGAACTTTTTTTACTTTTGTAGATATTAATATAACTACTTGTACATCAAAACCACTTTTTTCTATCACTTCAATGTGAATATTTTGTTTGTACATAATCATTTTTTACATCTTTTCTCTGAAATTGTACACAGTTTATTTCCTTTTTCTATGACATTTAAAATGTATTATTTGTTGTCTGTATACACACTTCTATTCACTTTACCAATTGCAAATAAAACACAATATTTTCA
>JAALOO010001690.1_pt1 | contig 14015 bp, 11 predicted proteins | sample 7257641 | NCBI WGS metagenome assembly JAALOO01 (sample SAMN14085613, study PRJNA598686) | mite metagenome | biome: ENVO:01001000; feature: ENVO:01001002; material: ENVO:01001226; isolation source: single female mite from University of Michigan culture on fish food culture... ...
AGAGAGAGAGAGAGAGAGAGAGAGAGAGAGAGAGATAGAGAGAGAGAGAGAGAGAAAGGTCACAGGCCATCATCAATGCGAATTGGCCGGTTCGTGAAAGCTAGGCCTTTTGCGTAGAGCATTTGCCGGTGAGACTGTCAATGGAGCAGCACTCGGCAGCCATATGACATCTTGATTATTGTGATTGTGCTCAATTGACTGGGGTGCTTGCCACTGCTGCTGATGTGTTCACTTAATTGAATCAGAGCACAGCGATGACAACGATCCCGCGCCATGATGACGTTTTAATGGGTTCAATTGAATGCTGGCGCGCGCGTGTGTCTGTGTGCCCGTTTGTCCCAGTCAACGTTTGCCACTGTGTATGCACGTGTCTCTCTTTCTCTCTTTTTTTCTCTCTCCCAAATCATGAATAGGTGCTTGGCCCGGTCCCGTGAGTCTATTTAGCTCTTTGGCAGCTCGTTGCATTGTTCGTTTGTGTCAACTGTCTCCTCTTTCTCTCTCTCAGTCTGTTTATGTTTGTTTAGTGCACGCAAAAAGTCACTCATTGATCTTTATGATATTCTGTCCTAGCCTATTCAAACTGCCGTTCTCAAGTGCCAGCCCTAGTAGTCCATCTATCTAATCTCAACTAAACCTTGTTGTTACATTTTGTCTTTTGAAAACCTCCAGAAAACCAATCGCCACATCACCCACCCACTCCGACCAGTTCAGTGTCCGCCTCTGCAGGTGATGACGCCAGTTCAGTGCTGGTGCTAAACGGCAACCACTCCAAGAATGTGTCCTCTGCCAGCAACCCTGCCACCACCTCTCTGCCGCCCTTCTCAGTCGCCGTGGCCGCCGTCTCCGGTGCCTCTGGCGGCGGCTCTCTGGTGCACTCTCCCTCACAGAGCAGCGCAGACGCCAGTACGCCCAACGACGTGGGCGGTCAGCAGCAGCAGCAACATCATCACGGCCAGCAACAGCAACAGCAATACCAGTACCACTGGACAGTGCTCGACCATGGCGGTCCTGCCGGCGCTGATCTGCTCAACCCCAGCCAGCACCTGAACGGCGGCGCACAGACAGGTGCTCTGCTGCACCAGTCGGCGGCCTCCGGTGGGGAACAGCAGCAGCAGCAGCAGCAACTACTGCCGCCAGTGTCCACCAGTGCCCACTCTCAGTCGCACGGAGGCCACAGTGGTGCTCCCCAGGGGAACCACCACCACCAGTCACAACACCACCAGTCGCAGCACCACCAGACGGTACTCACCTCAGGAGGTGGTGCCCCTGCATCGGGTCACCATCCGTCGCACTACGAGACCACCACGCTCTACACACCGCCAATCGGTAAGTGATCATCATCATCTTCCCTTTCACTGTCCTCCTTTATTTTAGCTAGGCCCTCATTTGATTTTGTTTCCACCACCGCTTATTGCCATACCTAGCCAGACTTTGGTAGCCTTGCCATCTGTCTACTGAACAGACGATGCAACAGCAGCTTGAGGACAAGAATAGAGTGGTAATAGTAATAGTAGTAGTAGGAAGCATCAGTTTGATGTGGCGTAGTACAGTCGCACAGTCGCTACAGCTTTTGCCACGTCCTTTGCCTTTGCCTGACCTCTGACCCGGCGGTGGTCGGCAAGCTGTCATTACAAGCGTTATTACGCGTTATGATTGTCGTCATTATGCACTGGCGCGGTCTGTCTGCTCTGATCATCGGACATCAGTGTCGGTCCCTGCTGTTGCTTCTCCTCTCTTCTGCTGTTGTCCTTTCTTTTTTCTTTTTTTTACTGCAGCCTCTCTTCTCTTGCCCACTAACCTCGATAGTACCATTTACAGTCGATATTTCCAATTCAAATGCTCTCAAAGTGCTAATTTTGTCTCGTTGTCGCTTCTCACCTCTACCATCAACACAGACGAAATTCATATTTTCAGTCGACAGTTGTCGGCGGTGGTAGCGGACAGGAAGCGTCTTCCCTACTGGTCGTAGTGCAAATTTAAAATTGGCCACGGCTTCTGTTGTGAGATAGTGCGGCGAGACAATCGTCAAAAGTTGCCAGTGGGCAAGCGGTTTGATGAATCAAACATTTGTGAGTAGTTCTGCTGCTCAATTTACTCAATGAAAATTTATCTATCTCTGCCTTCTCGCCTGTTTCCTTATGAGACAACTGAAACAATGCTCATGCTCTGTCAAACTCTTTTTTTGTTGCTGAGAAAACTGGCTTCTTTGAGCAAAGCAAATAATGTAAGAAGCAGTAATTAAATCAGTTCCTAATTGGTCATTTGTCTTGTTTTTTTGTTCACTCCATTTGATTCTGCCAGTGTAATTGGCCATAATTGCTGTAGACCGCACATTCTGCAAGGACAGAGCTAGACAAGTGAGGCACAATCGACGATCACTGGCAATCAGATGCCATCGCCGACGCTGCTGAGCAATAACTAGCAGCTTTTATTGCTAACTGTCTTCATCCCTTTTAACTAGCCGGCTGGGCATTGCCGTTGTCGATGGTGTCGTGGGAATTGACCTTTCCAAGAGTTGCAGAGAAAGGGATAGCTGGCCACTGAGCTACTACTGACATCAAGTCTATCCCAAGTTGCTCTCAACTCTTTTGCAGCGTTCCTCTGCTCGAATTACCCAATTTGCCTGGTGATTAATTGAATTAGCCTCTGCATTAGAGTTCTGCCGGAGTGACCAGTCGGCTCACTACAGGGGAGGTCACTCACCAGTCAAAGTGCAGTGCACCATCACTTCAGAACAGCAGTAGTAGTACGACAGCGCACACAAATCAATTTCACCCCATTTGGGAAGCAATGTCGTCTCAGCTCATTGGCCGCTGAGAGACCTCTGCGGCGCCCCTCCTTGCGCCGCTCGAAGGACACTCCTCACTGCAGCAGTACTCGATTCCGTGCTTTTCCGATACATTCTTCGTTGTTGTTTGTCTTTCTCTGCATGTATCCCACACACACTCCGGCTTGACTTTTCTTCTCTTCCCGGTTTTGCCAGTAAGAGCAGAGACTGCGCCAAAAAGAAAGCTTTGAGATCCTGAGCCATTAGTGGGCACACTGTGGTGGATGACTATTTGACTGCTGCCACTGAGTGGCTGCAGTTTCCTTGCACTTATTTGCTTATTATCTTTGCAATTCATTTTAAACTCATTTCCATGGTCGCACGGCATTGTTCACATTCTCTTGTCTCACTGTCCTGTCGCTGTCGTTGTCGCTGTCTGACTTCATCTCCCGTGGGTTCGGTCACTGAGAGGAGAATGAAGAGCGCACTGGTGACTGCTCTGCACAGTAGCTGCTGCCTTACATCTTCCCTCTTTCTCCCTTTCTCCCACACAAAAGGACCAGAGAGCAGTGTTGCCAATTGATTTATACTCTTCACAAGAGAGCGTGTGCACAGTGGCGATGTTAGTGGTGGTGGTGGCTGTCCTGTTCCAATTGACTCGACGGTGGTCGAGTGGCTGCAGTGGCTAACTCAATTTTGCATAGAGTTCAATTGAGCGATGCTTCGGGTGTATATGGCAGTTCAAGAGCAGTCTGATGCCGTTGTAGTAGACCAGATAGCTAATGGCTTAGAGAGAAGAAGACATGGCGGCTGCATGCGAGATGGCGTCAAGAAATGCTTCACTGCACTTGGTGCGCCGTTTTCGGGCGCCAAGAGAGGCAGCCAGCGAGCAGATAGATCATCAGTGCATTGGTAATTAGGCTCGTCCGACTCGGTCCGATGCGGCCACTTGGCGGAACACGACTGGTGCTCATTACCGATCTTCCCTAATTCAGTTAATGTCGCACTGAATGAGACTGCCGCTTGATAGCCAATTTGCCCACTGGGTCTGCACAAGGAAGCAAGAAAGAGAGATCCGATGATGATGATGATGATGCTGTTGGAACCGTACTACCCAGACGTACTGGTTCTGCTAGAGCAAAAAATTGAGTCCAAGTAGAAGCAGCACTGCCTGACTTCATGGCCAGTGAGAACGACTTTTGGCTGGACTACGGCACATTTGATTTATCGACTGCAACTGCAACTCGGGCTTTTTTATTGCTGCTCAACTATTAATTGCCAATTCCCTCTCTCTTCGTTTTCTTCTTTGCCCATTTTCATCCAGAATTGTGCTGCACTTCTACTGCTTTTCTAGCATACTGCACAAGGGCAATATTTGGCAATTGAAATTGAAAATTGGCTGCTCTTCTCTGAACAGCAGTTTGACCACTGCCATTTGTCGGATCTTCGCTTTCACTGCCGGCGAGCTTGCGGACAAATGGCCGAAACTCTAATCGGCAATTGGCAATTACCGATTTGAGCAATTTTCTATTTCCATGACAGTCATTTTACGGCCGCCTTGCTTTATGTGCACTTGCAGTTTACAGTGCAGCGCAAGGGCCGATTGTTACCTCATTGGTGGCATCGCAGAGTGAAACACTTACTAATACTGCACAAATTCCCAATGAAGATTTCTCTCAATGAACACACACTTGCTCGTTTTCACTCGTTTTCTCAATGGCCATTTGCGGTTCATCGTTTTTACTGTGGCCACTTTTTGGCGGCGGAAGAGCAAATTAAAAGCGACGCAAACGTGTCCGATTCCAGTCGATTGTTCAATCAATCAAAGGGCGCCAGTGTGTTTGGTGGCGCGCCGATGCAAGTGCCTGCCTGATTGCCTCCATTACGCCCACCACAGCAGCACGCCGCCGCCGTTGTCTCTGAAATGGCAGAGTGGTCTAGTAGTACTGAGGAGAACCGAAGCACCTCGACACCCTGTCTGTCAGTGGCAATTGAGGTCGCCAACCAATTTGCAGTAAAGGTCAGAGGTCAGTCTGCACAGTCTGCTCTGGCATTGTCCATCACCAATTTGCGCCCTTTTCCTTGTGCGCACTCCAATCGCCCATAATCGCTGGAATGTCCTAAATTCTCACGGAACTTACTCTGACTCAAGGCACTAAAGTGCAGCAAAAATGTCTGCTTGTGTGAGTGAGTAAGCAGCTCCGATCTGCCTTCTATTTGAATGCAAGTGCGTTAGTGCTGCTACTGCTGGCAAATTAAAATGTTTGAGCAAAGTAACTGCGTAATTGGCCGTTGGGAAATTAGCAAAGGCAGCAAAGGCAACTCTGACTTAGATTTGCAGCTTATAGGCACACTTGTGTTTGTGTTTGTGCGAGTCTGGAAACCAACTTGGAAATCACCATACAGGCAATGAGGGAGCCGGTCTGGAAGAAGGAGAGGGAAAGAGCAAGGAAGCTGTCGCCGTGTTTGTTCGCCTAACGAGCGCACTTAATTGATGACAAGTCTTCGAATCTGCCACTGCGCCAGCACACAGTCACTGTAAATGTCATTAGCTTTCACAGCGACTACTACTAGGTAATGACGCCGATTGGCACAGGGCGCAGATAGGCCGCCTCTGTTTACCTTGGCAAGCTCCAGCAGCAGAATTGGCTGCTCACTGCAGCCAGAATCAGTGCTCCACTGGCAATGGGCGCCCTCCACATCCCCACCACAAACAGCACTGCCGTTTTTGTCGTCGTGTTTGCTTTCCTCAATGACGCCTCAATCTGCTTTCAATCAAAGCAGCAATGCAATACAGAACGACATGCACACACATGAATTGACAGTGCACCACCTTGCATTAGTATCGATTGTCACGCAAAAGGACGATTGCTTTTGATTTGCCCAGCGCAGGACAGAGCTCTGCTGACACAGTGCACTATAGCTAGTGATCAGGCGGTGCAGGACAGTACAGTCCACAAGGCATTTCGCTGATCGCAAGTTTGTCTGTCGTACAGCAAATGCAACAGCACCTAATGGCGAGAGCTCGTGTTCACAGAAAAGGAAAAAACTGTGTGCAGCGAGCACTATGTCTTCTTTCCTTACCTCGATGGCTAATTACCCAAAGCCATATTCGTCGTCGTTGCTGGGAACATCACCACCATCACAAGTTCAGTGTGTGTATGTCTTTGTCGCATCACCCCCGTCACACCGCTGCTCTAATAGTCTTGCGCACGCACGCACCGATGCCTTCAGCTTCGGTGAGACTTGCAGGAGGAGGAAGAAGAAGAGAAGACCGTGATTTGACTAAATGCCCTACCGCACTGGAGAGCATTAGGTCTGCCTTTGCTTTGCCTTCTCTTGCTGTGTGCTCCAACGTGCATGTGCCAGCTAAGGGTGGCGCCCGAGTGGGCAATCTCGATCGATGGCCAGCACTACCACTACTACCTAGCTATCCTCTCACCTTGAGCAGTGTGATTGCATTTCCTCAGCCACTAATTGTCCTTTTCCTCCGTTTGCAGGTGCAAGTGCGCCCAGTGGTGACTACTACGCGACGGCAGCCGCCTACCACGGCTACTACGCCACCTCCAATGCCTACGGCGCCAACTCCCCCTACGGACAGATCGGCGCACAGAGTGGTCCCACCTCCATGCCTGCCAACCAGACACTCATCAGTAAGTGACCACCGCCCAATGATCCCCATTCTCAGCCTTACCTTACCTTTACCTTAACCTTAACCTTAACCTTAACCTTTGCCCTTTCTCTCCCTCCCTGTACACCCACCAGACCCCTACTACTACAGTGCAGTGAATGTGGCAGCCATTCAACGCTCCTCAGCATCGCCTCCGGGCACCATCGGCCGTACCACTGTGGCTCTATAATAGGTGATGTCCAGCAGTAGCCAACCGCACGAAGACACCCGGAAATAGAGCCTCCTATTCGAAACTCATTGTCCAGACAGTTTGGCCGATTCACTTGAATCTTCCCCGCTGGAAGTCTCAACTACTCCCGCATCCTCCTTCTCCTGTCCACCGCTTGTCCAGTCACGCATTTTCCTCTTCTCCTCTTTCTCGCTGCCAGTTCAGCCGACCGGCATTTGTCCTACTTCGCACCTGTACATCACACTCCCGCAGTCATGTTCACTTTCTATTTATTTCCCGCTCCATTCTCACCTTGCCCATTTCATCTGTAATTATAGCTACTTTATTTTCTATAGATTATATGATCCTAATCTATTAATCTATTACCAATACTCAACCATTGAAACGGTGTAATAAAGATCACTTCAACTCTCAATTGACTAAAAGATATTTTTAATGACGGTGAAAAGTTTATACATCGCAGAAACAATAGTGAAGTGTTGTCAAAATATTGCGGTTAGAAAAAAGAGAAAACTGGCCTTTTGAAAGTTATTTTAAACGGCGTCCTTTTTCTCCAAACGGTGAATTGCTTCTTTAAGACAGTTTATGGCAGTTTCAATTTGGCCCTCACAAATGGCTTTGATTGCATTCTTACAGTAGAGTACTGCTTTTCCATTGAAGGAATCGTTCATGTTCATTCGACTCAAAAGTTCAGCCAAATCAAACTCCTCGACGAGTGAAACTTGAGGATGATCTTCATGTTTGTTTTTAAACGAGTTGTTGATGTTTTTATTTCCAGTGTTTTCATCTTTTTCCTGTACACCAGAAAAGCCATTTGTTTTCTCGTCAGATACAGAGTTGAGTTTTGCGTCATTTTGAGCAGCACTTTCTTTAATTTCTTTGTCAAGGGCGACAGCCTTAAACTTGCAGTACTTGATACGCTGACTGTTCAGTTCAGATTGGTCGCCAAAAAGAACTAGTAAGTGAAAAGTGGTATACGCTGCAATGTACAGCTTTTTTGCTAACTTCCAGCTAACTCCGATTTCAACTTCACGATCGCCTTTTAACAAAAGTTGGTTGCCATAGTCATCGAGAAACTTCTTTGACTTTGTTTCATTGAACATGTCATCTTCTTTTCCACGAACCTTCTTTTCCGCTTCAAGTGTGGTGATCAAAGAGTTGAGAGTGTTAGTCAGATTCGTGTCTTTGACTTCGTTTTTCTGCTGAGCTTCGATACACTTTTCAACGACATAGAACAACGACCAGTAGCTGACAATGGGATTGGTGGCAAGACAGTCACGAGCCAGCTTGAGGAATGTCAGATACGGTTTGAGTTGTTTCTCTTCAATAAGCTTCGATATCATTTCATCGTTCATTTTGAAGCCGAAGTAGGAGCAAAAGAGCAGAGAGAATGAATGGACAGTTTGCGACCTTATACGAGATCAGACAATGAAAGAGCAAGGTGAGATTTACTTGTTTGTTGATTCAATGTCATCTTAAGCGACAGCTTCTATGAACAGCGCACGCTTTCCTTTGCGCAAAAAAATCGCTCAATTTTGTTTTTTTCTATCAAAAACAGAAAAATGAAAAATTGCCTTTTACTTCTGCTGAATCAAAAAGCATCTCTAACTCCAAATGTCTGAAATAAAACTCCAAACTTGGATTGAAGATTGTTGTTAACTTGTTTGCTAACCTGCTGGGGACGCCATTCACCGTTGGCAACTGAAAATGGTTACTTGATGGCGGCATTTGACGTCCTTTCCTAAAGTGCACTGATGGTGGTGTCAACCTGGCTGTGTCTTGTCCACCGTGCTTCAAGTCCATCAATCATGTAAGTTTTTCTCTGTGAGTTGTTGTTTTAACGCCAATTTTCCCAACTCTACAAAAATCCCGTCCTCCTCTTGACTTGCCTGGCAGTGGCAATTTATCAGTCACAGACCTCATCCCGATGGCAATCATAATTGTGATCTATTCCTTTATGGTTGCTCATTAATGATCTTTCTCCTTGATTGTTTTTCTCTACTCGTTTCTTTCCTTAACTTCACTTTGGTGCCTACATGCCTCACTGTCACCTGTTATAGCCACCATCTAACTGGCTGATTGTGCTGTGGCAGCTGCCGTCTCGATAATTGGAAAGGACTTCAGTTCTCAGTGCCATTTGTCGCTGCTGGGCGCCATTGCCGTCTCGCGCCTTATCTGCCTACACTCGAACTCATTTGCCGTCTCTGTCGGTGCGTCTCAACTATGCCTGAGAACAGAGTAACCAGTGGTCTTATGTAAAGTTCACTGCGACCACTGGTTGTTAGTCACTGCGATGATTTGTCATTGCTCTCCCTCCCTGTGTTGCTTTCTTAACGTCCAATCGAAAGGTATCGTTCTTTCGGCCAGCTTCCATCATTGTCTCTCCCTCTCTTTCTTTTTTCCCTGCTTCCAGATTTCTCTCAAGCGCAAAAATCCTCTATTTTTTGCATTTTCCCTTCTCACTATCTGTATATTTGTTTGTTTCTTGCCATTCTTCTTCTGTCTTTGTAAATGGGCTTTTTTAATTTTATTGTCACATGTTTTAATTAACATCACTCACTTGCCAGGCAATAGTCGCCGTCGACTGGACTGAACTGGAAAAACAAGTTCGATCCTACGCGTCTAATGTCAGGTTTTTTTGTCACCGGTTTTGTCAGTCTCATGTTCGACTATTGTCTCAAAAACATTGCCACTCTGTCTATTGAATGAAGGCACATTGATTTCCATAACCTTTGTGCAGCCACTACTTCTATTTTACAGTGATTGTACAATTTTTCTCTAACAATCTGTTTATCTAAGTAGTTATAGTGCTGTCATGGATTATTTACACACTAATTAGGATGCCTTGTGTGGACACCAGTTTGTGCATCGATAAGCAGCCAGATCGGCCGGCTCCCATATTATAGGCCTTGATTGGGAGCATCAACAACAACCGCAGCAGAAAGACCACTACTTCGTGGTCTCGCCTTGCCTCTTCGTGCACACACACAGGCACACATAAGTACACCTGATCTTTTCTCCTTCATCTTTCCTTGCTACTCTTCATTGGCGCGGTGGCGTGAGTAGCTAGGCGACGGTGGCCACTTTCGCATCCCTTGCCAGCTCATTAAGTGACCCTCACCGAAGGGAAGGCAGTTGTTGTGTGGAGTGAAGTAAACAGTGATCAGTGCACTTGCACTCCTCGATGCCCTGCAGTCTTTTCCTGCACTCTTCAGTGTCCCCTTACCCTTATAGAGAGTGTACACCTCACCCAATGGCGTGATGGCCATCACTTGCTCCAGATTCATAGGGTGACACTCGGCCAGAAGCTCAGAAGCAGGTGTTTGCATCGACTCACTGCTGCTTACTTCTATTTATAGCCTTTTTTGTTATAATTACTTTGTTGTTGACAGAAATGATTGTCCGCAATTCCAGCATTGCTCACTTGATTAACTCATTTGCCTAACTGCAAGTGGCTTCTTCCATGCTTCCACAAGGCATGGTCAATTAATTAAGCAGCAGAGTGAGTAGTAGTGCGATAAATCACAGGGCCAGTCGGTTTGCTAAGTGTCCCCCTGTCCAATGACAAATTGCCGATGCCAGAGTGAGAGCAGCCATTGGGTTTCTTGTTGTTGCTATGTTGTGACTTTCGAAACGAATTATCTGCCAATTTAATGCATTTTTAATTAAGCGCCACAATTGCAGCACTGACAAGACTGCTTCGCTGGAATCACTGCCAACTGACGACATTGACATCACCTCGTGTGCTGGAAATTGGCCATTGCCAATCGATGATTTATTGAGGCAGAGGCAGAGATAGAGCTTCAGCAATTAGCAGCATAGTTGCCAACGACCAGTGGAAAGTTGAGAGTCGGCAACTCTTGGCGACAGTTGCACTGGCACAAGTTTTCTGCAGTTGGCGAGGCCTCCTCAGTTCACGAGGCGACATATGGACAGCGCGTGGGAGATGTGATGGGCACTGTGCTTCGGCCTAACACGCCATCGCCATCACCATCGCCATGACTCGTCTTGGTTGTACCTGCCTTGCATCGGTGATGAGCTGGCGCAAGTGCTCACGCACACACACACACACTGGTCTTGCTTTCATTTGCCGGTGTCCTCCTCTTCTCGGCCGTCTTCTTCCACCGACTACCACCTACCTCCTCAAGTCCTCAACTGGCAACAGCTTGACAGTTGCATCACGGTCGCAGCTCGTTACGTGCATCGTGCAATCACTCTCTAATTACTGCTAACGACCATGACGACTACTTTGACGCTAGACTCAGCTACTGTCTTCAGACACTGTCGTGTGCGCCAATGGACAGAGAGCTCTCTTCCTCATGGGCTCTCCAAATCGCTCTCTCTCCTTTCCTCAACATGGTCAGTGCTTCTGCTGCTGTACCAAAGTGTCGAACTCAAAGTGTCGGTGTGCTGAGCGGCAATCCATTAGTAATTTCCTAAGAAGGCGTAGTTTGCAAACGTTCTTCGATTGACGTTACTAACTTTCTGTTTTCAGGAGAGTCAATTGAACGGTTTCACCGATTGGACATTTTTGTTTGTCAGCCCGATTGTTGCATCGCGATCGGTCGGTCGGTCGGTCGGAGTGCGTATGTGTGTTTGTATGTACGGCGACTGAAGATTGTGTTGTTTGCAGTAAAGTCACTCAGTTGTGTCAATGACATCTGAGTGAAGCACCACCAGCAGCAGCTCTACCAATACAGCTGCTGCGGTTGTCGTCGCCGCCACGACCACAAGCACTACTAGCACATGTCAGACAATCGGAGAGTCGAATGTGTCGCCCAGTTGCGCTGTTGTTTACTTCTTCTGTTCCATTTGTGCTGATTATTATTTATGTATTTAGAGTTGGAAAAGATTTAGCCTCATATCTTGGTGGAAAAATCATCATAATAATGACGCCTTGTCAGTGCTCTCTGTGGAGCACCGTTGGCCATTGCTTGTAAGACTGAAATCGGCAGCAGTCTTTCTCTCTAATTGCTATCAAAATGGTTCGTTGGTTCTGTTTGGCTGCTTTCACGAGTTGAGCTAAGACGGCCTGCAAAGTTAGTTGGCCAGTTGCAGAAGTTAGCCATGGCTGTAACGGAGCACTCGGTGGCCAGTCAATGTACGCTTCTGATTAATGGGCGCCTGGACACAATGCGACACATGATAATAAGTGCCACTCCACTGCTGACTGCCGCCTGCCTCCACTGCTTTGCCCTCACCACTACTGCACATTTGCACCGCAACTGCCTTTCAGTGCTCTTCGTCTTTGTCGCCGTCATCGTCGTCGTCGTCTTGGTCCTCGCCAAATTGTGTGAGATTATAATTTCCATTTGCCCACAGTGTGGCTCAATCTCAATCTGCATGCAGCAAGCAGTGCTGGGCATATTTTGGTGATGGTCTTTCTCTTTATGGATCACTTGTCAGCAGAGCACTTGTGAGCCACTTTGAGCTCGATTATTATTAATGTGAGCCCAGTGCGTACTGAGTGTGTGTGTGCATGCACAGTCGGCAGGCTAGCACTTTTGCTGTGCTCTCTTTTTCACAGGTACTCACTAAAAACTTGTCACTTGTGCAGATTGGCACCATTTCGAAGCTTTCGACACCGTTTCGGCGATACTTTTCGACAACAACTTTGCAGTCCATACAGTCTCATCGCCGCTGACTGAAGTTGGCCTCATGCAAATGTGGCTCACACGGCAAACACTCTCTGACTGTGTGTCTCTACTACTACGCCGTTTGCTGAAAAACAGCAGCTACTGTTTTCAGTTTGGGGCAGTTTTGCTGTAGTACTTGCACCAAACGTCAAAACGGTGATTGTCAGAGCGACTGGCTAATTGGAATCATTAAAACGGCAGTAGTGCACGGGCAGGCGTTTAGTAATGGTCGTTGTTTAATTGAAATCTTAAGATTGAAGATCGGAGCCCATTTACTGACACTGCTGCGCACTTGAAGATGGCGGCAAGGAAAGAAGAAGGCAGCAAGCAGTCAGGCAGGCATTTATAGCTTAAATCAAGAAAGAGAGTACTGGTAGCTCAACGTAGATTTATATATTCACAGATGAAACGCGATAATATCGTAATATATCAGAAGGCAATCTCGTCGGAGTACTGTTCCATTTGGACACGCACGCCTGGTTCTGCTCCTGCGACAAGGCACTCTCTGGTTGCCCTCGGTGGGCGCTCTCCGGGCGCACATCTCTGACATCTCTGACTTTGCTGGCAGCTAGTCAGTAAGTCAGTCAGTGTCGGCTATATTTACATTTTGTATTCCTCTCTTCCCCCCTCTGCGATTCCAGTAGTCCTCCAATTTGTCTCTGCCATCTCTACGCTAATAAAATTGATAATGAAACTTAATGCTCAGTGCGCAATCCAGTTCATCGCAGAATAGAGGCAGTCGACGGCGGCGTTGGTGGTGGTGGTGGCATCCTTTGCCGCGTTTGCATATTCATTGTCCCATTTAGCGGGCACAAATCTGCCTCCTTCTCGATTCTTCTTTATCGCCATCGTCCTAAATGAGCCGTTTCATAAGGCCAATCATATGGTCTCGAGCTGTTGGTAGTACTCTGATGGTGGCAGTAGCACTCAAGTTTAGTTTCAGTTTCATGATTTGTTCTCTCCCTCTTATCTTTTCGGAAGAAAAGAATAGCCCATTTAAAGTTTCTAACCCATTTCCCAGTTCAGTGTGTTGTGTGCTGTGTGCTGCAGTGCACTGCATGGCATCACCATCATCATCACCAGTCCGCACACACTCCACTACCGCCGGAATTGGCACGCTCCATCAGTGCTCTCGACAGAGAGCATGGCCGCACACAGGCTCTTTCCATGCTCTCACCGACGAAGCTGCTGCACAGAAGCTGCTGCTCCAGCATGAGGCACAGTGCAGAGTTGAAAGGTTGCGACAGAGTGCGGCGAAGTAGTTGATCTTGCAGTCGGTGTAGGAGCATCAGCAGTACTGAACTGAGGAAGTGACTCAATTCAGGTAGAGATGGCAAAAGAGCGAGAGTTGCCGAGAGGAGGAGGAGGAGAGGGGACAAGAGCACAGGCCAAAGTGCACATGGCGCACAGGAAATTCTTAATTCTGCTCGAACAAGTGTAATCATAGTGATTACTGTTGGCATGATTGTGTGCGCAGGTAGCCGCACAGTCCTCCACAGGTGTCAAGTGAAATATTCGCTCATGCATGTCTACCTGGTGGACAGATAATTGCGCTTCACCTGCTCTCCTTCACCTCCTCTGGAACGATCGCCCGCGCTTCTTCGCCTGCAGTTAGAGCTGCACTGTGCCTGCTCAGTGCTTTCTGGTGGTGGTGTCACACTGCCTGTGACCGGTAATGGCTAGGAGAGAGAGAAAGAGAGAGAGAGATAGAGAGAGAGAGAGAGAGAGAGAGAGAGAGAGAGAGAGAGAGAG